>ENA-ORXF01000413-ORXF01000413.1-marine-metagenome-genome-assembly--contig:-NODE-413-length-31749-cov-4.867454_pt1 | contig 31749 bp, 24 predicted proteins | sample MGYA00237864_ERZ511476 | MGnify/ENA primary metagenome ERZ511476 (study PRJEB26306, sample SAMN06343908) | marine metagenome | isolation source: coastal waters | place: Atlantic Ocean: West Antarctic...
TGACTGACCGAGATCATGATGGAAGTCATATTAAAGGACTAATATTCAATATATTTCAAAGTATGTGGCATGAACTCTATGAGATTTCCGGATTTCTAACATCAATGCTTACACCTATCATTAAAGCTACAAATTCTAGAAATGAAATAGTAGAGTTTTATAACATTACTGATTACGAACGTTGGTTAGAAACAAGTGAAGCAAAAACTGGTAATTGGAAAATCAAATATTACAAAGGATTGGGTACTTCAAATGATAAAGAATCAAAAGAATATTTTAAACAAATGAAAAAAGTTACCTATATGTATAATGAAAATGCAGATGAAGTAATTGATTTAGCTTTCAATAAAAAACGTGCTGATGATAGAAAATTATGGCTTCAAGATTACGATAAGGATAGAGTATTAGATTACTCTAAAAAGGAAGTTGATTATAAGTCATTTGTTGATAAAGAACTAATCCATTTCTCTAATAGAGATTTACAACGTTCTATTAATCATATTTGTGATGGATTAAAGGAAAGTACACGTAAGATTATGTATGCGTGTTTTAAGAGAAAACTATATACAAATGAAATTAAAGTAGCCCAACTATCAGGATATGTAAGTGAAGTTTCTGCTTATCATCATGGTGAAAGTTCCCTACAACAAGCTATTGTAGGTATGGCACAGATATTTGTTGGAACAAATAACATCAATTTGTTAAGTCCAAATGGTCAATTTGGTAGTCGTTGTCAAGGAGGACAAGATGCTTCATCGCCCAGATATATTTTCACATTGTTATCTAAACTTACTAGAATGATTTTCAAAGAAGAAGATAATATCATATTAAACTATCAAGATGATGATGGTCAACAAATTGAACCAGAATATTATATTCCTATTATTCCTATGATTTTGGTAAATGGAGGAATTGGTATTGGAACAGGATACTCGACAAATATTCCTCAATATAATCCAAGTGAAATTATTGATACTTGTAAATTGATTTGTAATGTAATTAAAAGTTCAAAGATTACAGTTAAAAAACTAGAAGATTTAGACATGGTATATGATACTCTTAGTGCATTGGAAATGGATAATATGACTCCTTATTATCTAGGTTTCAAGGGAACTATTGAAAAAGCTGAAAAGAATACTTATATCAGTAAGGGTATTTATAGATGGTTGGATGACCAAACTGTTGAAATTACTGAACTACCCATTGGAACTTGGACAGAAGATTACAAAGATTTCTTAGAAACTATGATTACCAATGGATTGAATAACTTGAAATATATTGAAAATCATTATACATCTAAGAATGTTAGATTTGTATTGCATTTTAGTACAAGTGTTAAAACTAAAATAGAAGGTAAGTTTGATACTTTATTTAAATTGGCTTCTAGTAAGAATCTAAGTATTAATAATATTCACTTATTTAGCAACGAAGGAGCTATTCAGCGTTACGAATCCACAAGTGAAATTATTAAGGAATGGGCTGAAACACGCATATTAAAATACTTTGAACGTAAAATGTATCAAATTAAAATTATGGAAAAGGATGCAAAGATTCTCAGTAATAAAATGAGATTTATTCTTGATGTAATTGCCGGAAAAATTCAAATCATGAATAAAAAACTTGTTGATATCGTAGCAAGACTTGTTGAATTGAAATATCCACCAATTGATACTGATGAAGAAGGTGATGATGATAGTAAAAAAGTACAACAATATAACTATCTTCTTAAACTACCTATTTCACAATTAACTTATGATAGAAAAGTAATACTTGAAAAAGAATTGAAAGCTTTGGAAGATAAATTGAAAACTCTTAAAGATACTAATATTGAAGACTTGTGGTTAAATGAACTAGGTGATTTAGAAAAAGCATGGATTATTAATAAAGAATATATCATTACAGATTATGAAAATGACTTGAAAGGTATTGTAGAATCAAAGGTAGCTAAGAAAAAGAAAAAATGATTATAATTTATATATTGTTAAATATAAAATGACAGATTATAAAATACAAAAACCATTTTTAAAATGGGTTGGTGGAAAAACACAAATTATTGATAGTATTGTTTCAAAATTACCAAAAGAAATAAACAATTATCATGAACTATTTTTGGGAGGAGGTAGCGTTTTATTTGCTATATTATCATTACAAAAACACAATAAAATTTTAATTAAAAACAAAATTTATGCTTATGACATTAATACTAATCTAATTAATATGTATAAGAACATTCAAAATAACAAAGAAGAATTATATAAAATACTTAAATCATATTTTGAAGAATATGATAATATTACAGGTGATATAATTAATAGAAAGCCTAAAAATATTGAAGAAGCAAAAACTTCAAAAGAAAGTTATTATTATTGGATAAGAGAAAAATATAATAATATAGATATAAATACTATTGAATGTTCTTCACTATTTATGTTTATTAATAAAACTTGTTTTAGAGGAATGTATCGTGAAGGACCAAATGGATATAACGTACCTTATGGACATTACAAAAAAACACCATCAATAATTTCTGAAATAGAATTAAACTATATAAGTGAGTTAATTAAAAATGTTGAATTTAAACATAATAGTTTTATTGACTCAATAAAAAATGTTAAAGATGGCGACTTTGTATATTTGGACCCTCCATATGCTCCTGAAAATTCAAAATCTTTTGTTGGATATGTCCAGGATGGGTTTAATTTAAAAACACATGAATTGTTATTTGCAGAAATAAAAAAATTAGAAAATATCAAATTTATAATGAGTAATGCAAAAGTAGATATAGTAACAGATTGTTTTAAAGATTATAATTGTGATGAAATTATAGCAAGAAGAGCAATAAATTCAAAGAATCCTGGTTCAACTACAATTGAGGTAATTATTTATAATTAAAATGATGGTCGTAATCTCCTGTTTTTTTTATTGAATTATTAGCTGATATCATTATATCTAAATATGTGGGGTTATTAATTTTTTTACTTACAAATTGACTACCATAAGGACTACCAAAATATTCAATTAAATGACTTATAAATATGATATCGCCTTTAACCCTAAAATTATTATATAGATATTCATCCATCTCGTATGTAACATAGCCGTAATTAATAGATAAATATTTGGGGTTGTCTTTATCTAAATAGCTAATATTAATATTTAAATGTCGTAGTTTATTATTTAATCCAATTATTTTATTTGTTGTAATTATAAAATCTTTTTCAATATCATCTGTTACAAATCCTAAAATCTTATCTAGTAAGTCATCATTTAACAAATCTAAATAATTCATTATAATTATATATCATTATTTTTTTATATATATCTTATTAATCATATTCTTCATCAGTATCATTTCTATATTCTTGTATTTATCTTGTAATTTTTTGTAAAACTTTTAAAATAGGTGGAATAAAATAAAAGAGTACATAATCATAAAAAAATATAGAAAATATTAAAAGTTATAAAAGTTATAGAAAAATAAAATTATGTACTCTTTTTTACATTGGAGGTAACTCAATATCATTTTCCACACATATATTATATATAGTTATGTAGTCGCAATGATTATCATTCTCAATTAAATATGCAAGGCATTTTTTAATATCTACATTAATATCTATCGTATTAATATATTCAACGAGTTCTCGGGATTCGTTGCTTGTAAGTGTTGTAGAATCTAGTAAATCAATTAGTTCATCCATTTCTTATCTTATATATTGGTTAAGATTATCAATTTTTATTAAAAATATATAAGGATATAATGATATATATAGATAACAAGGAATACCTTCCTTGTAACTTATTTTTACATTAAATATAGCCTTAGTGGCGTATGTCATCGTGCCCGAGCGGTCTAAGGGGACAGACTTAAGATCTGTTGTGCTTAAGCACGCGCGGGTTCGAACCCCGCCGATGACATCAGTTTACATTGCTATATTTAAAAAACCTCTAACATATATGTTATATAATCGTGAATACCATAAGCATCTATATTATCAGATGATATATGATAGTACCATTTAAAAGGTATTATAAGAGCCATATTATTCAATTTAATTGTTGATATTTCTGCTGAGGCATCTGGCAATCCTTGCACTGTATTTGTTTTAGGATTACATAATGTAACTTCACATGGTTCTTTGGAATATACTAATAAATATTTATATTTGTTACGTTGCCAAGACTCAATAAATGTAATATTTTTTTTTATAATATTTTGTAAAAACCAATTATATAATAATTCATTTATATCATTAATTTTATCATTGATAACAATTGGTTGTCTTTTATATAATAAATCAAAATCAAAATGTGTTACATTTGTTTGATATATAGAGAATTCATTATCAAAGATATAATATAACGATGAATATATTATTAATATTATTATTAAAACATATAAATAATCGTACATGTTTTAATATATGATAATAATTATTTTAGTTAAATATAAACATATAAATAATATATTTTATAATTAAGAATAGGTAAAGAGTTACAAAAAAAGTATGACTGTAAGTGATAGATCGAAACAAGAAAAAGCAGCTAAAAAAGCAGCTAAAAAAGAAGAAGAAAATAATATAATTAAATTGAATAATAAAGAAAGAGATGATATCATAAAAGACTTAGGTGAAATTATTGATTCCATTGGAGATACCGATGGTGTGGATATACTAAAAGACAATAAATTATTATCATATTATGGACCTTACTCAAAATTACCAAGAGCGTATTGTTATATACATCCAATTAATGTAATACTTTATGATAAAACAATTGAGCACGGATTAATATGGAAAAAAAATAACAATGATACCGATAATTACGAAAATATTATTTCTTTTTTTGATGAAAAAAAGGATAGTATTTCGCCTGAAATATTTAAAATCAAATTTAAAGAACAATATGATGGTATTAGTGACAATAGGGATTTAATAGATTTATCAAAATATAAAGAAATTGTATTTTTAACAAAAAAATATGATTCTGATTTTTCATCAGGAAAATTTTTTTATGAATATGAAGGTTCTAAATATGTATGCGAAAGTACAAAATTTGATTACAAATACAAACAGGGATCATTTGATTCAAATGAATATTTTAAAACACATAAAATTGGTAATAATTTAAAAGAAGATAAAGATAAAATAAACAAATTAGATGAAAAATTAGAAGAAAAAATTCCTAAATTGATAAACTTAGCAGCAGAAAATATAAAATATAATAAAGAAAAAACATATGATAGGCAAATTGAATCTGATAAAAAATTAGATGAAAACAAGGACAAAATTCTATATTATATATTCTATGTATTTCTAAATTATTTAAAATATCTACAAGACATTTTTTACGCGGCAATAAAGAGCATCACGATGTCACAGTGGAATAATGTAATGACAGGTTTTTTAATATTAATATTTATTATCATATTAATTATAGTCGGTATTAGTGGTGGTGGGGAAGAAAAGCAAAACGAAGGTCCGAATAAAAAACCAAAAGAAGAGAATAAAGACTTTTTATCAGTAATAAAATCTATACCAGCTGATATGAATAATATTTATAATAGTGCAATGAAATTATCATCAGACATTGGTAATATGATGTCAAATAGTAGACGTACTTTAAATGATATATCAGACGCAATTACTGGTGATGATAATTCCGACTATATAGATAGGGGAAATGAAGAATATGGTAGAGGTGGTGATAATTTCATACATTTTGGTGATGGTGAAAATGTTTATAGTAAATATTTAATGAAGACGACGCAAATAGTTCCTATTATTAATAATATTAATTATGATAAACAATCTCAATTAGATACGATCAATGATACTATAAAGCTTGGAGTGAAAGAGGTTTCTGTTAATGAAGGTGGGGGGGAAAAGTTTGTACCAGATTGTACATCTAATATTAATAATTATTTTGATAATAAATGTAAATTAATTGAGTATGATCCTGACAGTAAAGTAGCAATAGTTAAAGATTCTGATTATGAACAAATTAAAATTAATGATTAAACTAAATAATCTAATATACTTTTAAGTAAGAGCTAATAAATGAGCGAAGTGGATAAATGTAAAGATGTGCCAATTACAGGACAAAGTGGAATAAACGATATTGATAGCCAAGGAAATTTATTAGAATATAACAATATAACAAATAATTGTAGAATTGGTGAAAAACATTTGGGAAATAATTTAAAAATTGTTAATAAGAAATTAGAATACAAAAATACGTTTTACAAAAGTCTTCCAAAAAAAGCACATTGTAATATATATGGTATTGAAAAATGGCAGGACTGGTTTACAATACCTTTTTACTTCATAAATAATAAATATCAGCAAGCGACAAATGAAGAAAATAAAAAGGACTCTTATTCTATTGCAAAATGCTATAAATATTGTGAAGGTAATTATGTAGTAAAAAATAATATAGATAAATGTGAAAGTATTAATACATTTGAAAGAGGAATTTATAAAGAATTATTAATGTTTGATCCTTTTGCTATAATATGTATAATATGCACTGAACATGACAAAGGAACCTCTATAAAATATAAGGTTTCGACATTAGAAGGAAGCTATGAATATAATTTGAATAATTTTGTACTTCCTAATAATATTAAAAACTATATTGAAAGAAATGGACAAAATCCCGATGTTAATGAGAAAAACATAGCATACAACAGTATAGATACAGATGTAACAAAGGCATATAATTTAATAGTAGAATATATTACAAATATAAAGGACAATAAAGAAAAGAACGATACTATAATCAAAAATATAATAGTTAATGATGTCAATCGTTTCTATGATTTATTTGATTCTCGTGACAAATATTATATAGAGTATTTAAAAAAAATAAAAGCAACTGACAGTCCCGGTTTTGGAAATTACCAAGGTGCTAAATTTGCTTATAATTTAGCACAAGGCTTTAAAATAGGTGATATAACGTTCGATGACCTCGAAGACCAAGAAGTGGGAAAATATCTTAAATTTTTGCTTATTTATTGTTGCAATTTGTGTTTTAGCGATAAGTATTTACTAAGAGAAAGATTGGAAAACTTTTCAATAATAAGTTCTGGTGATAAACTCCATGAAAAAGATGAACCTAACGTTTTCGAACCAATATCTCATGAAGAAAAAAGTGAAGAATCCAACGAATCTCTTATCACAAATACATTCAATATAAATAAAGAGGAGATAACAGTATTTGAAGAATATAGTTATGTATTTAAATATTTCAAAAATGTATCAATTTTAGGACCATTTTTATTATTATTATTAATGATTATATTGTTAGGTTACTTCATCTTGGATCAAACTTTATTGTTAGGAAGTGTTATTACAAGTGTTAATTATGTATATTTATATATAGTTAATTTGATAATGAATTTAATGTATTATACAGCAGGTGGTATAATTTGGGTATTTGGTGCTATAATAATTAACCCCATATATACACTTGGTCTTAAAATACCCTATATATTGTTTATGATATTTTCTATGTTTATAATATTATTAGTTATTTCCATGTTTCCTGGTCTAGATTTTGTAAAGGATTTAGCATTTACAATATTAGAGTTTGTATATATATTTCTTGTTCAATTGGTTGTTATATTTAGTAAAATAATATTTATTATGGCATCTTATATTATGGTTTCAGTACCTGTAACAATATTTATAGTATATTCAATGTATAAATTAACATATGAACAAATTGGTATTATAACAAGTCCTCATTTGGATTTTCGCCCATTTATATCACAAATTATTTTCACAAATTTTAGAAAAATGAGAAATGAATATTATGGAACCTTAATCAAAAATCATATTGAACTTGTTAATAACTTGGTAAGTAAAAAATAATTCAAAAATAAGCTATTGGCAACACTTATTAGAATTGCACTATTTTTCAGTTAAGATATAACTGTGATAACAATCAATGTAGTTATTATCCGAATCTTCTTTGCTCATTCCTTTAATACTATTCCAAGCATCCCATTTTGAACATTCCTTCATATATACCGACCACGGTCTGTCTTTATTGCAATCACCTACTGTGGCTTGTTTATAGTATTTATAAAAATCCAATTTAACTGAATCTGGTAAATTGTAATCGTCTAAATTTATTTTTTCTAGTTCTGTCAATACTTCGTTAAAAGATATCATTTTAGCCATTTTTAATATATCTATATATATAGTTCTTATATAAATATTATTTAAGAATTATTTATCTATATATTATGAAGTAGATAATGATAATTGATGAATATCTTGATTATTCAAAAAAATACAAGGAAAAATATGGTGAAAATTGTGTTATTTTGATGCAAGTAGGATCATTCTTTGAAATATATACAATAACTGATAATATAATAGATAATGAAGTATTCATAATAGCAGATTTATGTGGAATTCAAACATCAAGAAAAAATAAGACAATACGAGAAGTATCGTGTTCAAATCCCATAATGGCGGGATTTCCTTTACATTCAATTTCTAAATTTACACAAATTTTATTAAATAATAATTATACAATTGTGTTGGTAGAGCAAGTAACAGAGCCACCAAATCCGAAACGTGCTGTAACAGAGATATTATCACCGGGAGCAAACATCAATATATCCAATAAACAAAGTAATTATATGATGGTCATATTTTATGAGATTATTAATAGCTTTGTAATTGCGGGTATATCAGGTATTGATTTGTCAACGGGAAAAACATTTGTTTATGAAGTTGGGTCAACAAAGCAAGATCCAGAATTTGCGTATGATGAAATATTTAGATTTATCAGCACATATAATCCGATAGAGTTAGTTATTTTAAGTTCAGCATTAAAAGAAGATGAAAAGAAGACAATTTTGAAAAAGCTAAATATAAATAAGATTCTTGTCCATTATAAATGGGAAAATTGTGAATACATTAATTTTTTCAACAATATAATAAATCAAAAAGAAATCTTAGGAAAAGCCTTTTTTGTTAAGAAAGGCTTAATATCTATAATAGAATTATTAAACTTGGAAAGATTTACAATTGCAAGATTAGCTTTTTGTTGTTTATTACAATTTGCATATGAACACAACTGTGATATTATTAAAGAATTACAAGAACCAGAAATATTTGAAAATAGCAAAAATATGACAATAGAATACAATTCTGCGGTTCAATTAAATATACTTAGATTATATCAACACGATAAGCCACTTATAGATATATTGAATAAATGTATAACAGCATTTGGGGCAAGAACATTTAAAGATAAATTATTGCTCCCGATGACAGACATTAAAAATATAAACAAATCTTATGATGATATAGACTTTCTATTGAAAGATAAAAAATATCATAATATTCGTAAATATTTATCAAATATTATTGATTTGGAACGTATTAAACGAAAGATGGTATTAAATAAAATGGCACCACTTGAATGGAATATATTTAATGAATCATTGGAATCGTCACTAAAAATTTACAAGGAATTAAAAATAAATGACACAATTATAACATTGGATGAAATGGAATCAATAATAAAATCTTATGAGGATATTATTGATTTAGATAAAGCATCAAAATATAATTTAACGGATAAAAATAATATGGGTAATTTCTTTAAAAAAGGTATTTATCCAGAAATTGATGAATATGTTAATAAATCACTTGAATCGTATAAAATAATTGAAAATATATCAAACGAAATTATTAAATTGGGAACAAATGATACGACACAATGTAAAATTGAAAATAACGAACGCGAGGGATATTATATTATGATAACAAAAAAGAGATATGATACTGCTAATAAAAAAGATAATAAACTAATGAATGGTTTTAACATAAAATCAATGGCGGCATCTCAGAATTATAAAATAACAAATAACGCAATTATAAAGGCGTCAAATGATATTATCACATATAATGATAAAATATCACAACTTGTTTCATCAAACTACACAAAGTTTATTAGTAAGTTTATAAATAAGAATAATGAATTATTAGATAGTACTATTAAATATTTGATAAGAATTGATATAGCGGCATGTTGTGCCAAAAATGCTTATGAAAATTGTTATGTAAGACCTGTAATAGATACTGAGAAAACACAAAAAGAATCGTCATTTATATGTATGAAAAATATGAGACATCCGATTATAGAAAGAATTCAAGATGACGTAGAATATATTGGAAATGATATAGAACTTAACGAGGATGGTATATTATTATATGGTATAAATGCTTCTGGTAAGTCTTCATATATGAAAGCAATAGGTCTAAATATAATTATGGCGCAAGCTGGTATGTATGTAGCAGCCGATGAAATGAGATATTATCCATATAATAGTATTTTTACAAGAATATCTGGTATGGATAATATTTATAAAGGCATGTCAAGCTTTACTGTTGAAATGACAGAATTACGAAATATACTTCAAAGATGTAACAAATACAGTTTGGTAATTGGAGATGAAATATGTTGTGGTACAGAATCTATATCTGGGATATCAATTGTTGCAAGTGGAATAGATACTTTAATTAAAAAGAAAGCTTGTTTTATATTCGCATCACATCTCCATGAATTAACTAAAATATCTTGTATATCTAAACATATCAAAGAAAAAGCTTTAAGTGTTAAACATATACGTATAACAATTGATGATAAAAATAGAATAATTTATGATAGAAAAATGCAAGAAGGGCAAGGATCTAAAATTTACGGGATAGAGGTTTGTAAATCACTTGATATGCCTTTTGATTTTATGAAAAATGCTGAAAAAATCAGAAAAGAAGTTGATGGTATCAATAAGGATATTGTTAAAAACAGAAAATCAAGATATAATAGTAATGTAATTGTTGATAAATGTAAAATATGTGATAAAGACGCAGAAGAAACACATCATATTTCTTATCAAGTGAATGCAAACGATGACGGGTATATAACATCATTTCATAAGAATGTCAAACATAATTTAGTGCCTTTATGTAAAGAATGTCATATGAAGGAACATTCAGGAGATTTAAAAATAAAAGGATATATTGCTACATCGTCTGGTGTGGTTTTAGATTATAGTATTCATTAAAAACTTATTTTTATTAATTTATATAAGCAAAATATATATATATATATGTATAACAGATAAATAAATGCGCGTATTAAAGAGAAATAATGAATATGAAGATGTAAGTTTCGACAAGGTGTTGATGCGTTTAAAAAAATTATCATCTGACTTACATATCAATGTATCGGAAATCGCACAAAAAGTGTGTTCGCGTATATATGATGGTGTAAAAACATGCCAATTAGATGAATTGGCAGCTTATCTTTGCAGCAGTATGTCAATTGATAATCCAGATTACAGTACATTAGCGTCGCGCATTATTATATCTAACCATCAAAAGAATACTTCACCTTCATTTAGTGAAACTGTAAATATACTTTATGATAACAAGGATATTAACGGCAAACATTCGCCTTTAATTTCAGAAGAATTGTATGAGATTGTAAATAAGAATAAAGAGAAGCTAAATAATTACATTGATTATCAAAGAGATTTTCTATTTGATTATTTTGGTTTTAAAACGTTAGAAAAAGCTTATTTGATTAAAATTGATAAAAAGATAATTGAAAGACCGCAGCATTTATGGATGCGTGTTTCATTAGGTATTCATGGTAATGATATTCGCGAGGTGTTACAAACTTATGATTTGATGAGTAAAAAATATTTTACACACGCTACACCTACGCTATTTAATTCTGGAACAAGGCGACCTCAACTAAGCAGTTGTTTTTTATGCAGTGTAAATGATGATAGTATCAGTGGTATATATGATTCTTTGAAAGAAATGGCATTGATTTCTAAATATGCAGGAGGAATAGGTGTTCATATTCATCAAGTTCGTTCTAAGGGTAGTCATATAAGGGGTACAAATGGAACTTCAAATGGCATTATTCCAATGCTTCGCGTATTTAATAATACAGCTAGATATGTGGATCAAGCAGGGAAGCGACTTGGAAGTATTGCTGTATATTTAGAAACATGGCACAGTGATATTGAAGCATTTTTGGAGTTGAAAAAGAATCATGGTAGTGAAGAAGAAAGATGTAGAGATTTATTTTTGGCACTATGGGTATCTGATTTATTTATGGAGCGCATTAAAGCTAATAAAAAATGGTCTCTCATGTGTCCAGATCAATGCAAGGGATTAAGTGACACTTATGGAGATGAGTTTAAAATACTTTATGAAAAATATGAAAGTGAAGGTAAATATACCAAACAGGTAAATGCACAAGATTTATGGTTCAAAATTTTAGAAGCTCAAATTGAGCAAGGAGTTCCATATATTCTTTATAAAGATGCAGCAAATAAAAAAAGTAATCAACAAAATTTAGGAACTATAAAGTCCAGTAATTTATGTGCAGAGGTTTTAATTTATTCTTCACCAGAAGAGACAGGTGTATGTAATCTCGCTTCAATATGTTTGCCGACATATATTAATAATGGAGTATTTGAATTTGATAAACTACATGAAGTAGTAAAAATAGCTGCTAAAAATCTAAATAAAGTTATTGATATTAACTTTTATCCTGTTGAAAAGGCAAGAGTATCAAATTTGAAACATAGACCTATCGGTATAGGTGTACAAGGCTTAGCTGACGTATTTATGATGTTAAAATATCCATTTGAAAGCGAAGCAGCTGCTGAATTGAATAAACAAATATTTGAAACTATTTATCATGCCGCTATGGAATCTTCTATGGAATTATCAAAAAAGAGAAATAATATTATCACAGATATTTTAAATAATAATAGCGAAGAAGATATTGCAAAATATGTTAATGAATTTGAGGTAGATATTATCAAAACTAAATATATTGGCGCATATAGTTCATTTGAAGGAAGTCCAATTTCGCGTGGTTTATTCCAGTTTGATTTGTGGGGAGAAAAACCAAGTGAAAGATATGATTGGGATAAATTGAGAGAAGATATTAAATCTTTTGGAATTAGAAATAGTTTGCTAATTTCACCAATGCCAACAGCATCTACATCACAAATAATGGGATTTAATGAAAGTTTTGAACCATTTACAAATAATATTTTTCAAAGAAAAACTCTAAGTGGTGAATTCATTGTGATTAATAAGTATTTGATTAGGGAATTAATGAGTAAAGGAATGTGGAATAAGGAGCTTAAAGATACAATTATTTTACACGAAGGAAGTATTCAAAATATTAAGGAAATAAATAATGAAATGAAGGAATTATATAAAACATCATGGGAAATAAAACAACGTGTTATTATTGACATGTCTGCTGATAGAGGTAGATATATTTGTCAGACTCAAAGTTTAAATATATTTATGGAAGAGCCTGATTTTCAAAAATTGTCATCTATGCATTTTTATGGGCACTCAAAGGGTCTCAAAACAGGATCATATTATTTGCGAACAAAACCAAGAGCAAAAACACAACAATTCACAATTGATCCCGAATTTGCTAAACGGAAACTAAAATGTGTAGAAGATAACGAAGATAGTTGTGTATTATGTTCATCATAATAGTTATCTATTAATATATTAGAAGCTATTAAATAATGATAAAAGGTGGAAATCAAAATTTCCATCAACCACAGCAGATGCAACCACATCAGATGCAACCACAACCCGGTATTATAGGATCTGTATTAAATGATATAAATGCCAATAAAAATGTATTAAATCCAATATATGAGACAACTGCTACCATAGGAATAGTTTATAATGTCGTAATGACAATTGTATTATCTATATTATTCGGAATATTAATATATGTGGGTTTTTATTTAAAAAATTTAGATATCAATAAGACAGATAAAATATTAGGTAAATATAAAAATGTAAAATGCAGAGAAGAAATAGTAAAAGACAAAAATGGAAATAATAAAACCGTGTCAATATGTAATGCTGAAATAGTATATTCTGTTAATGATAAAGAATATATTAAATCATATAAAGCTTCTAAATTAGTTAATGAAAATCAACCAGTAACAGTTTATTATGATCCAAATAATCCTAATGATTTTATAGTTGAAAAAACCACATATTATTTTGGGTTAGGAATGATTATAGTTGGTTTTATAATAATAGGATTAACATGGTTATGGTTAATATTATCGATAGCATTTAAACCTATTGCTTCTGTTTCTGGTATCGGGGCAATAGGAGAAGCAATAACATGAAAATAATTTAAATAAATAATTATCTTATTTTAATATATTTGATTTTAACAAAGTTGTAAAAAAACTAAGAGCTTTTTTGATAGCAAAGACTTTATAGAGGTACATACGCAAAACAGATTAAGTATTTTAGCTGCATGTGAAGATCCTAAAACAATAGCGACTTACGAGTATAGTGATCAAATATGACCTTTACCACAAACCAGACAAATGTGGCTTGAGTATGAAATGTTAAAAAATCCTGAAATTAATGGGTGTTATTGTGTGAGTACAAGTTATAGAAATGAACCAAATCCTGTTCCCGGACGCCATGATAAAAATTTCCCTATGTTTGAGTTTGAATTAAAAGGGGATATGGAAGATTTAAAAAAAATGGAAATAGAATTATTAGATCATTTGGGGTTTAATAAGTTTTATAAAGATAGTAAATATCCCGAAGGTGATTATGTTGATGTTGCTGAAAAATATGGTACAAAAGAATTAGAACACGAACACGAGGAAAGATTAAGACAGGATTACGGAGAAGTATTTTTCCTTAAAAATTTCCCAAATTATAGCTCTCCTTTTTGGAATATGAAGCAAGCAACTGATAGTAATGTTGAGGGAGGACATGCTAAAAAAATAGATATTATAATTAACGGCATTGAAACAATTGGAAGTGCGCAAAGATCTTCTGACCCGGAAGAAATGCGAAAATTTTTCTATGAAATTAGTGATGATGGTTATGCAAAAATCATATTTGATAAATTTTCCAAAGAGCGTGTTGAAGAAGAGCTAAATGATTTTCTTGCTCTTGACTTTTTTGAACGTTCCGGTGGAGGTATGGGAGTAACAAGATTAATAAGAGTTATGAGAGAAAATCAATTATTAGACTAAATCATATTTTTTTTTTATAATATATATATATAAAAATAAATCGAATATAATATATATCAATGACTTCTAAATCCGATAAAGAAATGCTACTTAAACAAGACAACCGTCTTACCATTTTCCCACTTCAACATAAAGATATGTGGGATATGTATAAAAAAGCTGTTAGTGTTTTTTGGACACCAGAAGAAATAGATTTAAGCAAAGATGTTGATGACTTTAATAAGCTAACTGATAATGAAAGGTATTTTATCAAACATATTTTGGCATTTTTTAGTTCAAGTGACACAATTGTAAATATTAATCTCGGTGAAAGATTTTTAAACGATGTGCAGGTTTTAGAGGCTAAGTTTTTTTATGCATTTCAAATGGCAATTGAAAATATTCATTCTGAAACATATTCATTATTGATTGATACTTATTTTAAAGAACCAAAGGAAAAATTAGAAGCATTAAATGCTATTAATTATATGCCATGTATTAAACAAAAAGCCGATTGGTGTTTTAAATGGATTGAAGATGAAAATGCGGCTTTCTCGCAAAGATTATTGGCATTTGCTCTTGTCGAAGGTGTATTTTTCAGTGGTGCTTTTTGCAGTATTTTTTGGCTAAAAGAACGCGGTTTAATGCAAGGTCTGTCTTTTTCTAATGAATTAATTAGCCGCGATGAAGCAATGCATGTCGAGTTTGCTGTTCTACTTTATTCTAAAATTGAAAATAGACTTTCTCAATCAACAGTTCATCAAATAGTTAAAGAAGCCGTTGAAATTGAGAAAACATTTATTAATGACAGTATTCCATGTTCTATGTTGGGAATGAATGCAGACCTCATGTGTTTGTATATTGAGTTTGTAGCAGATAGATTATTGACCCAGCTAAATTATGATAAAATTTGGAATTCAGCTAATCCTTTTCCTTTCATGGAGCGCATTTCGATAGAATCTAAATCCAATTTCTTTGAAAGTCGTGTATCACAATATAGCAAAGCAAATGTGGGAGGCAATCAAGAACATTCTGAATTGCGCAAATTTAGTCTTGAAGCAGATTTTTGATATACTTAAAGATATTAAAATATATTTAGTTATGTCTAAATTATATTATGAATAAATTTTTCAATATTTTTAATGAAATAAAAAAACAAATTATATATATAATAAACGATAGTGAAGTTGTTTATTCCCATAATTATATCACATGTTTGAATGAAATATTATGTGTATTAAAAAATACATTATATAAAATACAGGATATATATTATAAATATGTATTATATCCAAAATTAAAAAAACTTTAATATTTTTTATGCTATTTGTTAAGAAATATCTTGTTGTGATAAACATAATTTAATTTCTCCCAATGAAGCAATTGTATATCTCAAAATTATTGGATAATTATTTTTAAGATATATTTCAACATTGCTTGACAAATTAGTACATTTAGTAAATATTGATAAATATTTGAGACTAAATATACCTTGGATTATTTCTTGGTCTTCACTTGTATTTGTTTTTTTTATCGTTATTGATTGTGATTTTTCTGATCCTAATATAGTTTCTTGATGGCAAAAATCTCCTTTACAACTTAGTGTTAATTTATCACCAATATTTCTAAATTCAATAAATTCTGCTAAATTATGCATATCTCTAATTATTTTTTGCAAATAATTTGATGGCATATTAATAGTTGTATGAAAATCTACTGGTGGTATTTGTATATTCAAAACATCTATATCTAATACTGATAATTTATAATTGGTTTTATAATTTTTATCATTATTATCTATTGTTATTCCCAAATGATTAGGATCATCCTTCAATATATATAATGATAATATATCATTATTTGTAATTGTTTTAATTAAAGCATGCAATCTTAACATATTAATGCCAACGTATGTTTTCTTTGAACACTCATATATTTCAAATTTATCAGCTTCTAATTTTAAATGTATTAACACAATATGTGTATTATCCATAGCAACAATTTTAATACCAGTTTCATCTATTTCTAAATTAACATCCATCAAAATCTCTTTTAATGCATCTATAACTTGCTTAAATGTTGACGCCTGTATTGTTTTAATGTTTAAAATATATTCGCTATTATTATTTTCCATATCAATAATTATCTATTAATAATAATTCCTTAAATAATAATATATAACTAATTAGTTAGCTATGGGATTTGGGCATTTTAAATTAATGTTGACCGGATATCCCCATGGTTTTAATAAAAGAATAATTATAACTAAACTTATAGCAGCATTCAATGAATAATCATCAGCATTTAATAATGTTCTTATTGTTTCATATTTATATGCATTTAAATGATCGCCATAAATATAATATAATACTATATTCTTGTCAATTGATTTAAGAAATTCATAATGATATTGTTTATAATATTTTTTTAATACTATATTGGCAAATGCAAATACTATTATTCCTGTAACTAAACCTTTAATAATAAATAAATCTCTAAATGTTGATGCCTTCTTTTCATCCATTAACTTAATAAATGTTTTATTATTATCAACTCCATTAATAGCATATTCTCCCATCTTTCTTAAATAATCTCCATAAATTTGATTGTTACTTAGATTTTCGTCTCCACATTTCTTTAATAAATCCTTTGTCAATAAAGATGTTAATAGTACTATATTCATACCTTTTTTTTCATCAACATCCGTATTATAATTCCGTTTTTCTTCTTTACCAAATGGATTTATAGCGCTAAACCATTTCTCTAATAATGTAAATATTGAATCAAAATTAGTTTTTAAAAAATTTAATTCACTAAATACACACTTTATATCAGTAAAGACATATTCAATAGATTTTAATATATAGTCATTAAATATTTTTTCTATCCAATGGGGGTCAGGTTTTTTAAAAATTTTAATTTGATAATAATAATTATTATTATCTATTATATAATCTTTACCATCGTAATTAAGATTTATATCTTCTTTTGTTTTTTTTATTATTTCTGTTTGTTTTAATTCATAGCTATTTTCTAATTTTTTATTAATAGGTTGTGCTTGTGCTTTCTTTTTATTTTCATCTGTAATTTCATTAACATTAACTTCTTCAATATTATATCTTTTTTTAATATCACTAATCTGGCAATTTTGTAAAAATTTATTAAATATTTTAACTACATCTACATTTGTATCTCTATTTATATTACATAGGTTCTTGCAAAGTTTTAACATTTTTTTGCAAGTATCGCATGATTCAGTTACAGATTCAGATATTGAATATTCAATACTTTCATAATCATCATCATCATTAAAATTATTTTTATTTTTATTTTTAAAAATATTTATAAGCTTTTCTTTTTCTGGTTCTTTTATTTTTTTATATTGTACAAACAAATAGCTTTCAAATGTTTCTTCTATATCATCATATTCTTTATACTCATTATCGCCTGGATTATTAAAATTATTACTTATAATTGACATTACCAATACTGAAAATATGCTTAGTCTTATTATGTCTTTAAAATCCGAGTAAAAAGTTTTTTCAAACGGATTTAATTCTATTACTTCATTTGCTATTAATTGACTAAAATACGTTAAAATTATCATCATAACATAAAGTGTAAATATCATTCTAAAAATACTAAATGATATTGTATTAATATTTGTTGTCAATATAATATCATTATTATATTTTGTACAGGTACCATTTACAACATATGAATTAGCTAATATCTTATATCCAAACATTGAAGATACTGGTATTATTCCATCAGTTAAATTAACATCGTTATCATTATCAGACCATACAAATAAAGAATTATAAGCACAATTTAAAAATACAAGATTGGCAATTATAAATGTAATAATTATAAATATTAAACTTAATTTTTGCCTGATAATTGTAAATTTATTCATTAAGTATAAATGACTATCTTATTTACTATAATATTTTAAATTACACCATATATTGCGGTTTCAATTTCCTCCTTTGCAACTTTAATCCATTCAACAGTTTCCTCAATTTTTGCTTTTAATTCAGGTGTGTTCTTATCGTAAGTTAACATAGAAAATAATATTATCAATATTACTACAAAGTTTAATCCCATTTCAAGAGCCAAATACAAATTGAAAAAATATACTGGTGTAAAAAAATTTAAATTATTATTTGCATTTTCAATATTCTCTGTAAATAATTTTATTTTATTTTCTATCAGAACTTTCACATGCTTGTATTTATTTGTCTCTTTACCATCACTATCTTTACAATTTTTAAAAATGTAATTATTAACTATATTATAAATATTGTTCAATTGATTTTTAGTATGTTCATGATCTAATTTTTCATATAACAAAGATCTTAGTGTTATCGTATATTCAATATCTTTATCTATATCTTTATCACCAACTTTTCCAATTTGTCCTAATATTAATTTATTCAATTTTATCAATATATATGGATCATCTTTGTTATTAGATACAAAGTAAATATAAATAATAATAATAAATAATTGTGATGCGAGAATCTTATCATCATCAATTTTTTCTATATTAGCAGATATGGTATCATCACATTTTAAGCTTGTTCTGTGTTTAATCAGACATGTATTTATATATTCTTTTAAATTAAATAATTTATAATAATTGCTAATATTAAATTTTTTGTTAACTACTAACATTTTTTTTGTAAATGATTCAAGTTGTGCTTTACTATCATTGTCAGTGTCATCAAAATCTATAATAGTACCTCTTTTTTCTAGGTTTCCGATATGGGATAATTTTAGTAAATTTCCAATTGTATTATTATAGTTTACTATTTCTTCTTGCTTATTAGGCTCATTACTAATAAGCATATTTACTTCTCCTTGCATTTGTAAATCAATTTTAGTGATTTCTTTATACATACCATGAATTCTATCATAGACATTATCTATAAATAATTTTTTATATAATATACTGTGAAGAATACAATACAATAAAATTGCTATTATTATAATTATCGTACTGAATTTTTTATTGTATACATATCTAAATATATTAGTTGAATCTATTTCATTAATTTTTTCATCTTTAATTATTGATAATAAATTACCAATAAGTGTATGTATGATTTTAATAACGAATATTACTAATATTATAAATAATACAAATAATACCATTTCATAAAATCTATTATTTAAATGTATATATAAATCGGTGGTTTTTGCATCATGTAACACATAACTATACCGTAATTCCCATAAAAATTTAAAGAAATTATCAAAAAATCCCAAATCTTCATTGATTTTTTCATATTTACAATATATATTTTTTTGTTCTTCAGTTTTTGTATCAATTGGTGATTTTATATAAATATATTTATCCGGTTCATCATTATTGCTTGCTATCGCATCTTCAATTTGTTTTTCAATATAAGAATACTCATAATAATAAACTACGTCTTTAAAATCATTATAATCATTTTTATTATATGCATCAACTATATCAACTATAACAAAACTATTATCAGCTTTTTTATAATAGTAATCAGTTTTTTTAAATCTAATATGTCTTTTTTTATCCAATAAATAAACGTAATTTATTAACATATAATTATATATTTGGTCTAATTTAAAAAATGGCGAATTATTATATGTATATTCTCTTCTAATAGAATTAATACTATATACGCTATATAACGTATAATTAATTATGGTAATTAATGTAATTAAAGATATTAAGCCGATTGCTAAAAATATAATATAATAAATTATTAATTCAGTAGTATCATTTTCCATGATTATATTAATCCCTTAATTAATATCTATAAATTAATAATCATTGAACCAATTATCAAAACAAATAAAGTTATAAAAATTGTTAATGTTTTAAAATTATTATTAAACCATTCCTCAAAAGTTGTATCAAACCAACCTGTTTCAATACCAAAAAATATTAATGTAAATATTGATACTAAAAAGCCAAATAGTGTAATACAAATTAACCATACTTTATAATAAATTGTATTATCGTCGTGATAACTATTAATATTTTTTGAATAATTAGATAATTTATTTTTAATATCATTATATTTTTCTCTTAATTTATCTCCTTCAATTTTATAGCCATCAGCTTCTTCATTTGTAACTGTTGTATCTAAGTAATCATATGGTTCTATGAAATAGTACTTATTTTCAACATCCTCATATTCAGGAAGTAAAGCATCTTTTTTATAATTTGTTAATAAATGGTAAAAACACTTATTTGTTGGTGGTATAAAATCTTTCGAGGGTTTCAATGGATTTGATTTTGTTCTAACCATCCCAAATCTGCTTTCATAACTTACTATATATGTTATCATTAACCTTAATCGTTTTTTTACTGTTTCGTCTCCTGTACCATTATTACCAAACACACTGTCCATTTTGTTTTCACTATCAACATTATCATGATATTTTTTTAATTTATCTTTTAAAGTAGTACCATCTTGATTAATTAATATTATATATAAATCTGGAATTATATATTCTTGAAACTCTTCATTGATAGCTTTCATATTTCCATACACTTCTTTGTCAATATTATTGTAATTATTGAAATAATTATAAATATAATATAATAGTATCATTAACATACCAAGTATATATATAGATAAGTAATTCAAAAAATCGTAATCAATCTTATTTGTTAAATCTTTGTTATAATATTTACTATAAATAAGTAACTTAATTTCCTTTTCAATTCTAACATATGATAAAGCATCTGTTAAATAATTGAACCAAAATATTACAAATAATAATAAATATATAACAAACCAAGTCATTATTTGCCAATCTACTACCAAGTCATTTGTTTCAGATAAATTACAATATCTTTTATATAAACTATCGTTATAAGGACTCTTTGTCATTACAGGTTCTGAAACGATATTATAACGACTTATTAGAAAAGATAGTAATTCTGATGTATTTAACAAAAATATAATTATAAATATAAATATAATAAATAACAGAAATATTTTATCTTTTATCTTTGTATTGTCCTGATTATAAATTCTATTAAACGTATCTACTGTATCTCTAAAACTCATATATTACCTTAATATATATATTTATAAAATATTAGAAAAATAATTATATTGCTTTAAATATCCATAATAATAAGAATATACCGATTGGATAACTTATCCTTAATAATAATTCTTGGAAATCTGTTAATACATTATCTCCAATATACTTACTTATATAAAATGTTATCATTCTATCTATTGATATACCTAAAACGATTACAAATGAAAATAATGCAAGTTTGATAACCTCTCCTTTTTTCATATTCATTCTATCCATAAAATTGTATTCCATTTTTCTTCTTGGTTGCCCAATCGATTCATCTTTTTGAAGTGGTTTTTGTTGTACCGTTTGCGCTTGTTGTACCTGTTGTTGCATTTGTTGTTGCATTTGTTGTTGCATTTGTTGTTGCTGTATTTGTTGTAACTGTTGTTGTTGTTGTTGTTGTTGTTGTTTTTCTTCTTGATCTACTGTATTTTGTGATGCCATTTTATGTAATTGTTGGCCAGATAATTGAGAAGAATACCCCCCGTCTTTTGCGCCCATTTGATCACCCATCAAATTATCCTCTGAACCATATAATAAGTTTAAATCTGTCATTAATACCCTACTTATATTAAAATAAATTTATTATTTTATAAATACATTTATTATTTTATAAATAAATAATCTTTTAGTATAACAGATTATAATAATGAAAAATATTGATTATGAAATGATATTTAATTATATTTCATTAATACTTGCTATATCTATTTTTATAATTATACTTTATACTTGTTATGCAAAAAATAATATTGAAAATTTTGAAACAGAAAAAGTTACTGCTACTGGCAAAGCTATAATTGGAGGTGTGTCAAAAGTTGAAATTACCAACGGTGGTTCAGGTCTTGAAGAAGGAACTACTATTGAATTTAGTGATCCTGATGATGGCGAAAAAGCAGAAGGTAAGGCAACTATAAGTGATGGTAAAGTAACAGAAATCAAAGTAACTAAGAGTGGTAAAGGTTATACTTCAGCACCGACAGTAAGCTTGAAAGGATCTGGTACTGGATTAGAAACAACTGTAACACTTGGTGCTTTATCTCATATAAAAATAACAAATCCGGGTAAAGGGTATGGTTCTGTTCCAACAATAGATATTGGAGATGCGCCTTCCGATGGTGTTAAAGCCGAACTAACTGCGGTAGTTACTAACGGTGAAATAACAAGCGTAACAGTTGATAATGCTGGTGATGGATATATTGCCGATTTTGATGTTACATTCCAAAGTCCACAAAACACAGAAGATAATAGTAATCCATATCTCGCTCTTGGAGATAAAAAAGATGAAATATTAAAATTATTAGAAGATTGTGGTAAAATAAGTGCTGATAAAAAAGAAAAAATAAAAACAAGTATTGGTGAAGATAAATTAAGAAAAATAGAAGTTGAAGAATTAATATCTATTTTAAATAAATAAATTAGGCTTCCTCAGATTCATCAGAAGATTCATCAGAAGATTCTTTATTAACAAAAAATTTGTTATATTGTTGTAATTTTACCCCTTCCTCACTATACATATTTTCTTTTTTCTTATAATCCATAATATTATCTCTTGAAAAATCTTCTTCTTCATCATCACTATCACGTTCTATTTCTTGTTGATTATATTGATATTCAATATAATTCATTTTATATTCAGGATTTAATATAGATCCTTGTGGAAAATTATTTTGTGTAGGTTCATAATAATATATTGCAAATACAATATTGTGATTTACTCCTTTAAAATCATATAATGTTCCCTTATTTGTTTCAAAGCGCAATGTCATCTTTGCAAGCTTCCCAATTGGATGAAACTCTCTCACAGGTAATTTAGTAATACTTAATTTTTCACTATTAATACCTACGTTATCTACCCTGAATTTTGCTAAACCTAATGAAAACTTTGAATATGATAATGACCCGTATAAATGTGCTTCTATTTCTGGACATTTCATTATTATGTACTTATTTCCTATAAAATAAATTATACCAGGCGATACTATTTTATGTATGTCTACAAAACCATCATTAAATTCTTTTACGGGATTATCATTTAAATTACTATGAAAAATTCTATTCATATTATCATTATATCTATATATTTCTTTATAAACATATTTTTCAGGCGAGTCCCCGTTTGCATATAAATCAAATCCTAAATTCTCAGATATAGTTGCTCTTTTCATATCTAAAATAAATGGTTTTTTTGAATATATGTCTAATAAATTAGTCAATTCCGATGGATCTGAGTGCTCCTTAAAACCTATCTCGAAATTAAATAATTCATCATAATTTGAAAAAAATGTTTTTAATGTATAATCTCCTGGCATTATTTCTATTTTATTAAAAACATCTTTATAATCTATTGTAGAATGATAACCCGAATTAATAACAGTATTATTTATTATAGTATCCATCTTATACCAAATTATCAAATTATTGAAAATACTATTATGAACATTGATTATACAATTTTTTAATTCACCTTCAAAAAGTACCTTATTATATATTTTGAAATCTTTAATATTAAGACTGGCTGTATCCCAGTCACCATAGTCTAATTCAAATTTTTTACCAATATATTTATCAGTATAAAAAACATTCTTAATACCCAATGATGAATTATGGTTCTTAGAAGAATCTGTTGTTGCATTTAAATATATTTGCCAAGTATTATTATCTGATATTGTCCATGCTATATGTGTTTCATAGCTCAAATTAATATTATTTATTATTATTTCATTTGTTTCATTACCTATTCTAAAAAGTATATTATAAGTTTGTGTTGCATTATTTTGTCTTATTAATTTTACTATTATTGGCGAATCCTCTGTTGTTTTAGGATTAATTAAATGATTATATCTAAAATCTAATAAAGTATATGAATTATCCGACCCAATACCTGTTTTATATGATGAAAAAGCTGTTAATTTAAAACTTATAGTTATACCTTTAACACTCCCTCCAATACCACCAGAATTATATATATTATACAAATTTACTACATTCTTAATATATACAAACTTACGATCTATTATTCTTAAAAAACTATCCTCTATATTTGCATTATATACTTCAATATCACAATTATTTTTATCATATACACCATTAGTTATTAACACATCGTCATCACCTGTACCAATATAATAATATATTGAATTGTTTTCAATATCAACATTATACATTGTCCTAGGTATACTGGCGTCTATAATTTCCATTGCTATAATATTCCTAAATGGAGCACTAAATTCAATAACATAATTATTAGGATTTGGGTAAATATTCCTATCTCTTTCATTACTATCAATCAAAAATGTATACGTCTGTTTAATACTATTAGCTTTTAAATAGTTAATATCTTCAATAGACATCTCTTCTATTTATAATTGATATTCTTATGTTTTAAATACTTAGAAATAGAGTACATAATTATAAAAAAATTAAAAAAAAATTAAAAGTTATAAAAGTTATAGAAAAATAAAATTATGTACTCTCTTTTATTTATTTTAGTTTAAAATATCAAATTTAAAAAATTCAAAAATAATATTAAAAATAATAATATAAATAATAAACAATACAATATTATAATTAACTTTATTTATATTTAGTTAAGTATCGTTATTCAATATATAGATAATATAGTGTTTTTATATATAACCTTATCACATTAGGTTAGTGTTTTTGATAAGATTACTTTATAAGTATCATCGTTTATAAATTTTTTAATACGCGAAGAAAACATTTCTTTAATCTTATCTTTTTTAACATAATGTTCAATCGTAATCAATTCTTTATCTATTTTTTCATATTCGTTATTAATATATTTATTTAAATAACTAATATTTCTTTCAAATAATTTATTATTATCATTGAAATAATTATTACAATATTCTTTTTTTTTATTATTGGTATTATAGTCAAATATTAAAGGTACCTCTGGGATATCTTCAAATAAATAACATTCATTATCATAATATTCTGTAAAATATAATCCTTTCCAGTTTTTTTTGGCAGTAATTGCCCATCCTTTATAATGTGAATTTTCTAAATATTCTAATTTATTGATATTTTTAGTCAATAACTTAGATAATAAATAACACACATATAAACTTTTCATATTTTTCATTTCATCATATGAAATGATGAAATCATATCCAATGACTTCTTCTTCTTCATCAAATGGATCAAATGTTTCAAACTTAATTTTGAACATATCACCAGATCTTACAAATATAGTAATTTCTGTATTGCGATTTGAATGGAAGTAATAACAACTATATTCCATTTTGTTATCAGTAATTTTTTTGATAGATTTATCTATCACGTTTCTACCCTTACAAGAGGTATATCTTTCGTTTAGTTTCTTTGTGTTACTATACGATTGATCTTCTTTGTGTAATTATATATTTTATAATTATTAATCATTTTTTACCAGAAATAGAACAAATTTATTATTATTACTCAAAATATAGTTTGCTTTAAATTTTTACTCTTTTTCTTTATATTTTTTAGCTTTTTTTTTAATTTAGGAAAATATTTAACAATAAAAATTGTTATATCGTCATCGTTTTTACATTTATATATTTTGAGAAAGTCATTCAAATATACATATAATATTGTTTTATATACGATATAACAATAACAATTTGTTTTTTCATACCATTTATTATATCCTTGATGGTCTAATACATTTTTAGCTAATTTTAAACTATGTTCTTGGTCTTTTTTTAGTAACTGTTTAAAACTTTTACGAGTTTCCAATGAATAAAATATAGTGTTTAAAATACAAGCAAATGTTTCTATAATTGCTTCATTAGGTATCAATATCTGATTATCACTTATATTGCTTAATTTTTTCAATATTTGTAAATTAGAATGTTTCCATCCATCATAATGCATAGTAGTATTATGATGCAATAATTCATGTAATATAACTTTTTCATAATCTTGATATCTGACAATATATATATCATTACCATTTATGTTTGTGAAACCACCATTAATATTAACTGCTTCAACAATATTATTTTTCTTAGGAAGACTACGTTTACCGGGATACATTATTATAAAATAATTGAAACTTTTAGCTATATTATATAATTTGGTTGTTAGATATACGCGATAAATACTTCTACATAAATGTTCGCGTTTTGCTTTACTAAGATTACCTTTAACTAATATGTTGAAAACAACATTTTTGTAAGATAATTTAAAACATTTATTACAAGTATTAAAATAATCCATGACAAAATCCCAACCAAAAAAGCCGTCATTTGTAAGTAAACCCCCAACTTCTTTAAAAATATTACAATGTGATTCTTTAATGATGCTTTGTTTAATATCAAAGTTATAAGCCTTTTCAAACACACAATATAAATTATCTATATGTTTAGGATAATTAATATTCATTATTTATAAAAAATTGCTTACACTCTTTAATAATGTTAGATATATATTTATCCTCTTTTAATTTTGTACCTATAAATAATAGTTTGGAAGATATTATATCTGATTTACTATTTACTTTTTCTGTTTTTTTAGCCCAAAAAATTGATCTTTCAATAAAATATTTACATACTATGGTTTTGATAGCGTTTTTTAGCTTCTCATTCTTTTTATCAATATACCACTTATTATCTTCAAGATATTCCCATACATTATTTTCAATATATCTAAAATTATTTTTTAGAGATATATATATAACATTTGCTATGTCATAATCGCTATTATTTGTAATACATCCGTCGATTATATTATCCATTAAATATATAATATATATATAAATAAATAATATAATGCTTATTTATAAAAATGTCAAGGGAGATAAATGTAATACAGATAGTACATATACTGAATGTAACAATGCACTTGATCCGAATAAAAATAACGGCGCTTCATTCTTAAAAAAAGAAAGATGTGTTAATTTAACATTCAATGAATATAATGATAAAGACTATTTAAATGATAATATTTTTTGCGAGGAGTTTGATGTTAAACTTGAAAGTATAAAAAGTGAAATAAAAAAAAGATTAAATTTATTAAAGAATACTAAAATGATAGATGCATATCAATCAAGAATACCATTACCGATATATATAATGATAGCAAAAAAAATAGAATATGATGGTAATGATAAAAACGCTAATACAGTTAAGGTATTCTTGGATGAACTTGATGATCCTGTAATGATTAAAAATCTTGAAAAATTACAAAATTCTTTTAAAAAAACATCAATGGTGAAATATACCTTTCAAGGAAAATATACAGTTGTTATTTATATTCCAAATTTAATGAAAATAATAAAAGGTAAAAATACTAATAAATATACTTATTTTCCATCATTTGAATCTGCATCTCAACAAAATAAATGGATGAATTTTATTGTTAGTAAAAAATCAATGTATTTTCATGCAGTTAAACAAGATTTCGATTATACAAAGGAAGTTATTGATAAAATAGGAAAAGATGAGTATTGGGATATGAAAGATGAAGAAAGGCAAAAAAAAAATGCGGGAATTAGAAAAAAAAATCGCGATAGTTGGGAAAATGATTTATTATATTATGAACTAGAAAAAACCTGCTTAAATGCCGGGTGTGTTTCTGATATTGGTGAAGATTTTGAAGAATTAGTACCTAAATATAGTCAGGATGGTGCTGAAATGGATAATAATTCTAAGAAAAAATCACCTTATTATCCATCTAAATGTTTTCAAACAAAGAATTACAAAGATTATATGTTTGATGATAGTGGTTTGGGTGAAGGCGACGAGGCAGAAGAAGCTATTGAAAAAAAAGAAAAATATGCCGAAGAGGCAATTAAATTAATAAAAGAAAAATATAAATCAGCAAAAAAAGCAAAAGAAGATATTGAAAATGATAAAGAACCAGGTGACGATTATTTTAGTGGTTCATTTGACTCTTTAATCAAAACTTCTGTTGCAGAAGCAAGAAGTGAAGTATACGATAAGGCTGGTAAAAAAGCACATCAATATTCAAAAGCTTTTAATAATAATATTTTAAAAGATTTTGCCAGACGTAATAATAAATATCCTGGCATTCCTGAAATGACTTACAATTTATATAGATTAGATGAAACAAATAGTGATTTTAAAGACATGGTTCATTATATGCCTTGGGGAAAGGATTGTAAATTATTAACACAAGAATATGTTCTAAATGAAGGGGAATTAATAAGAATGGATGATGTTATAGTGAATAAAAAAACATTAAATACCACAGTAAATCAAATGGCACTAAAATCATTTAATGATACATTTAAAATTAAATTTAATGATAGTGATGGGAAATTATCTGTTTATCAAAATGACAATAATATAGGTGTATTAAGAGGTACTAATAATATTAATCTGAAAAATTATTATAATAGAACATTAAAATGCGAACTTAATAATATACATTTATACGGCGAAGACATACATGGACAAAATGATAATCGCGGTACTTTACAATTAACAATTAAAGATGAAAAGGCAAAAATACCGTGCAGTATAATAGTTGATCCCAAAACAGGATTTTTAGTAATATATGATTTAGGATTTAATGTAGTTAATTATAATGAAAAAAACAGGACTTTTAACTAATATATGATTTAGGATTTAATTTAGTTAATCCTAAATATATATTATATAAACTTTATAGAAATATTTTATTAATAGATAATAAAACAATATATTAGGAAGTATGATTAGTAACGAATGGGATATATTAGATTTATATTTTAAAGATCATAAATATCCATTTACAGGTCATCATTTAGATAGTTATAGAGATTTTATAAAATCACAATTACCATATATTATAAAATCATATAATCCAATAACAATGATTAAATATGATGATTTTGATAATGTTATAATGAAAGTAGATTTATATGTCGGTGGAGAAAATGGAGATGAAATATATGTTGATAGGCCTACCACATATGAAGATGGTACACCTAAATTAATAACTCCAAATGATGCACGTATGAGAAACTTAACTTATGAATCGCATATATTTGCAAAAATATTCATCAAAATAACTACAAACGATTCAGTAAAGGAATTAACTAAAACTTTTAACAATGTCGCTATTGGAAGCATCCCTATCATGCTTCATAGTGATATGTGCATACTTAAAAATCAAGGTTCAAATATTTTAAGAAAAATGGGTGAATGTCCTTATGATACAGGTGGATACTTTATAATTGATGGTAAAGAAAAAGTTATTATAGCACAGGAAAAAATAGTAACAAATAAGCTATTTGTTTCAAAATTAAATGACGATGATGATGGGTTTGGCTATAAAGGGGTTATAAGATGTGTTGCTGATAAAGGCGCGTTAGCACCAAGATCAGTTGAATTTTATTATGTAGATAATCCTATAATTGATGCTAATATAGAAGAAGATATCAAAATTAAAAATTCAACAGCAAAAGGATTCTTATATGGTTCTATACATGTATCCTTACCTTCATTTAATGGCAAAATTCCTTTATTTATATTATTTCGTGCATTTGGAATAGAAAGTGATAAAGAAATATATTATACTATTTTTGGTAATAAACTCGAAGAAAATGAAAAAAACTACTTTAATGATTTTATTAGACCATCAATAATGAGTACTACATTTATAGATGACGATATTGAATATAAAATATATTCACAAGAAGATGCTATTAAATATTTGAAAAATAAGGTAAGATATGGGACAATAGAACATGTTAAATCTACATTAACAATGGAAGTTTTTCCAAATATTCTAGAATTCAATAATAAAGGTAAATATTTAGGATATCTTGTGTTGCAATTTATAAAAACTGTTGTCAAAGTACTTCCTATAAGTGATCGCGATAGTTATATATATAAAAGAGTTGATATTAGTGGATTTATGTTATCTGAGCTATTTCAAGAAGCATATCAAAAATTAAGAGATAGCATAAGAAATACAATGGATAGTATGTATTATTATGGGTCATGGAAACAACAAGATAACTATGATAATTTCATAACAGAACATAATATTTATAAATTAATATTAGCAATGATAATTACTGATACATTTAGTAAATCATTAAAAGGTAGATGGGGGCTTGCTACTGGTGAAGACCCGGAATTAGGAAAAGTGCAAGATTTATCACGCATAAGTTATATTGGTTATATGTCACATTTGAGACGTGTAAATATACCAATAGATAGAAGTATTAAAATAACTGGACCACATAGATTACATTCACAACAATGGGGTATGATGTGTCCGTTTGAAAGTCCCGATGGTGGTTCAATTGGATATCTTAAAAATTTATCATTATTAGCAAAAATAACAGCTGGATTAAATATTGAGAATATAGAACAATGTTTAGTCGATATTGGTATAATACAATTAAGCAACTATAATTTACATACTAATAAAAATATAACAAATGTATTTTTAAATGGTACTCTATTTGGTATTACAGGTGATCCAATATTTGTTACTAGATTATTAAAAGCATTTAGAAGAAACGGTTTAATCAATATTTTAATATCCATATCTTGGCATATTCCTACAAATGAGTTAAGAATATTTACAGAAGCTGGAAGACCATGTCGACCTTTACTTAT
>ENA-ORXF01000414-ORXF01000414.1-marine-metagenome-genome-assembly--contig:-NODE-414-length-31735-cov-10.161413_pt1 | contig 31735 bp, 59 predicted proteins | sample MGYA00237864_ERZ511476 | MGnify/ENA primary metagenome ERZ511476 (study PRJEB26306, sample SAMN06343908) | marine metagenome | isolation source: coastal waters | place: Atlantic Ocean: West Antarctic...
ATTGCCTTTTTAAATAAAATATGCTAATTTAAGTTAGTTATCATTTACCTCCCTAAAGGTTAGATAAATCAGAAAGACCCCTAGCTTAAAAAACTAGGGGTTTTTTTACGTTGTCATTGTGTGATAAATAGTTTCTTTTAAACTTCCTGATGAAGTCCAATTTTCTAAATCAGAAACATAACCACTTGATCTACTTATAGGTCTGCCTATTTCTAAAGTTTCCCAAAGTTTAAAACTATCTAATAAAGATTTTCTTGAAGACCACCCATAATTTTTAAGTTTATCTTTTGGTATTTTTTTATCCCAAGGCATTTCGTATTGTCCAAAATAACTCAACACATCATTAAATATATTATGTTCAGTCCTATTATGAACTGATGTCCATTTATTTGCTAATACATATATATCTTTTTCAGTATCAGCATTATCAGGAAGTTTATCTACATAATGAATTACTATTTCATTTGTTGATTTTAATTTTTCCAACCAATCAAATATCTTTACATACGATTGTCTATCTTCTTCTGTAAAGTCTTCACAAGTTTGATAATGTTCATCACAACAATTTTGAAGTTGCTTTATACAATCATTATTTATTAAGTATTTTTTAATTAACATATTTACTCCTTGTTTAGTTATTATTAATTATTATTATAAACTAATAGAAACCAAAAGTAAATAGTTAATACACTAATACTGGTAATACTTATTTAAGCTATTTTTTATTAATTAAATATCTAGCCGAACTTTCCTCTGTAATTCTCATATCCTTTAAAGCAATAAGATTATTATATCTGTCTCTATCTCTATTATATTCTTGTTCTGCTTCACAATATTCTTTTAACCACTCAGCATATTTAGTATGTCTGTATGCTTCATCAGTTAATTCAGCTTGGCTAATTTTATCATTATGTTGTAATTTTAAAGCACCTTTAATTTTAGATAGTAAAACCTTTTCTGTCTTATCTAGCTTTCTAAATTTAAACAATGATTGACACTTCTTTTCAGAAGCACTTTCTAACTCACTAAACATCTTATTTGTATCTAAAGTAAATGTTCTTACATCACTCATTTTATCTCCTTTGTTTTGTTATCTTTCTGTTATCTATAATTTAGGGTAAAGCCTACTTGACAACTAAATTAATAGTTCTTATTATTGTCTAATTTTTTCTAATTATAGTTAATACTTTTCTTTTTTGTCTACTATATCAACTACAATCATTTCTCGTTGAATGTCTTTATACTTTCTACCTAACTGACTTGCTTTTAAGTCAATTCCACCATTTGATACAACTGTTTTGATGTACCCTTGATGGGTTTTTTCTAAAGCATCAACAAGACTTTTCATCTTATCGTTCAACATATTTCCTCTATGGTTGCCCTAATACTTCTTGGCAAACTTTTAGACACCTCATGTATTAGGTCGCCTACATTATCAGTTTCCCAATTTAATTCAGAAACTACAGAAGTGCTACCACAAAGGAAAAGTTTTATCAAGTATTTTTTAACAACCATAAATAAGATCATACTAAAATTTTATCTCATCATCAAGATAATCTTGGTCATTTATTTCAGATTTGTGAGGATATTTTATACTTCTTTCTGCAACACCACCTTTATCATCATCTTCTTTTTTAGCATACTTAGGATCGTGATTTACTATCTGTAAATGAGGATTAGCTTTTCCCTCTCGTTCAGAGTTACCCCAAAATTTAAGATCAACCTTAGTTCCAGCTTTAATAATTAAGTCTTGCTTAAAGACAAAACCATTCCAACTATGAGTAGGTGCTTTTGGATTTGGGTTATCGTTTTTATATACATTTAAGTATATTGGCTTATCTAACATTTTTTCTCCTTTGTATTAGTTTACTTAGTGTTTGTTGAATAAAACCTGATGATTTGTTTTCAAAACCATAATTATTTATAAAATCTACACATATATCAACAGTATGTGAGATTGATAGTGGCTTTCCAGCAGGTAATATTTTTTGACTTAACTCAACGCACTTTGCGTGAGTCTCTTTTGATAGTGATACATTTTGATACTTTGTAATGTCTGTCATTTTCTTCCTTTAAGTATTTACTATATTGTTTTCTAATTTCTTTATCTTTTCCAAAGGTATCTTGATATGCCATTTCTTTAAGCAATTTAAATTCAAGATAACTAATAGGCATTTAATAAACATTAGAGTTATATCTTTTCTTTTTTGGTGGATCTAGTTTTAATATTTCAGTCTGAATATTTTCAATTTTTATCCAAATATCAGTTTGCTGATTAATTAAAGCATTCTTTTGCCCATGTAATTCGCAAAGTGTTTTTAATTTATCAAGAACTTTATCGCTAATAATTTTTTTATTATTAACAACTATTTTTGGTATTATATTACTCATTAATTAAACTCCGAGTTCGATTTTCTAACTTTATCCCATGGGTCTTCTGTAAATCTTTGAAAGTAATGTTTACCATTTACTTCTTTAGATTGACACTTAACCCAAATACTAGGTAGATCATATAAATGCCTACCAATACCAAATGAAACTGCGGCACGTTTTAAACTATCAGAGATAGCACCTTTATCAGCTTCAAACTGAGTATCACCAGCACCATCTGATCTCCAAACCCATTCATCATCTAGTTTTAAACCTAGACTACAAATAGTTTTAGAACCAAACACTTCATGTTTAGTTTGCCAATCAACACCCATTATTTCATTGAGTCTATCTTGTACTTGTCTGACATTTACGTATGCTAATGCTAAACCAGCAGTACCATCTTTAGTCATTCTTTGAACTCTCCATTGTATGTCTTTAGTCGCAAATGGTATTGATAATTTATATAATTTATCTAAACCACTTAACTCTTGTTTACTTTTTGCCATATCTTAGTTGCCTCCTGTTTTATGTTAATGTCCCAAGCGAATGGATTGGGGTCTGTATATAGAGGAGTTGTTTTAATAGCTTCCTCTAAACTATTGTTACATCTTTTAATGTATTTTTCTAAAGATTTAAAGTGAGATAGTATTTCAATATAACCATCTTTAATATCGTTTTCTTCTAACTCGTAATACATTGTCTTCTTTGGAGAAGCATATAGAAGTGCAGTTTTTTTATTATATAGAGTTGCGTATAATGCTTGTTGTCTTATATGATCTACCTTAGGAGAAGATGGCATACGCATAGTTGATTTAGCATCTACAATAATATTATCAAATTCAAAGTCAGTAAATCCTCTAATAGCATAATCTAAACCATCTACTTTTTGAGATACTTCTTTTTGATAACTTACTACTCTCGTTAATTGTCTGTCTTGTAAAAATTTAGTAAATACATCTGATATTGCTATTGAGTTTTGTAACTCTCCTTTACCATCAACAAATTTATTTCTATCAAATTTCCATTTAAGTAATTTAGAACATAACTCATCACTTTTAATCTGACTTGCTCTTTTTAGTTTATAGTAAGCACCAAACTCTGAAACATTACCTCTTACCATAGCTGGTGTAGTAGGACTTCTTAATCCTAAACCATAATGACATAACCAAGCACTAGGATTACTTATAAACTTACCTACCGAACTAAAGCTGTGCCTAAAGTCTTTACTAATAATTGTTTTATTCATTGTACTCTCCTTGTTTTGTTATCGTTCTGTTATAAACTATTTTTCTTAAATATAAAACTTATTTCTTATCTTTTTTGTCTTTTAATTTATCGTATGCGTGTTTTTTAATATCTTTATCTGTTGTTACAATCGTTATCATATCAGCACCATTATATGCTTTAACTATTGGACTCTGTGAAGCTACTACACCTGCACCACTAGATAACAACAATAGTTCGCTACAACTTGTCATCATCAGTAGTATTAGTAGATATATCAACTTCATTTTTTTTCTCCCTTTCTTCTATAATATTCTTATAAAACATTTTTAAAAAGGCTCTATAAGCACCACCACTTTGATAGTCCATTTCTTTATCGGCTTCTTCTTTTAACTTATCTAATTTAGAATTACTTATTTTCTTCGACATTACTAATAACTTCTTCTTCAGGTTCTATTATTTTTGCTTCTTTAGGTAGCTGTACTGTTAGATTAACTTTTTCTAATTTAAATTCATCTAACATCTTATCTAATAGTTTATCATTAGAAGTTTCAGAGGTATATCTAACATTAAGATTGCTCATATACTCTGTTGCCTTTTCCATTTTTTCACAAACTTCCATACATATCTTTATAAGTTTATCAAAATGTTCATCTTTTATATCTTTACTATCTGCGTTATCGTCTATTGACTTTAGGCAATCTTTTATTTCCTTAGTCAAACCAACAGTATAGTCATCACCATTAACTCTAGTAATAAATTTTCTTATAGTAACTATAAGACCTTGTAACTGTTGGTTTATTTGTTCTTTCATTTATTTTCCTTTTTCTGTTATTTTTATTATTACCTTAATACACTATATCCATATTCTTTCATACAATCTTTAACAAAATCATATTCGTCAGATATTCTTAAAGCAACAATTAATTTATTTGTATTTTGTTTATGAACATATCTACAAGCATGGAGGTCTTTCCAATAACCACCTGCTATATTTTCTCCGCTATGTTTATCTCTTGATGTTTCAGGATTAATTAATGGTCTATAAGCACAATTAGTTAATAAAATTGAAGTAACTAATATAAGTATTAATTTTTTCATATTTTTATAGTTCCTTTCTTAATTGCATCATACCATTCTTTAGATGATTTTTTACCTGATATAATAAAATACTCAGTTGCGTCATCAGATTGAGTTAATCTAATACTTTGTATTTCATTTTCTGCTTCTTCGTATTCTTTTACAAATGATGTTATGCAATCTTCCATACTATCGGCTGTAATCGTCTTTTCCCTATTCTTTAGGACAAACGTCATTGTTATCATTATTATCTCCTGTTTTGTTTTCTGTTATGGTCGGCACTTCATCAGAAGACTCTAAGAATCTATCTGACAAAATTTCTTCTAAGCAAATCTTTGGGCTAACATTAAAAAATTTAAGACATTCTACCCAACGATACAAAGGGAGGAAGTTAGAACCTTTTTCGTATTTCTGTATCTGTTGGAATGTTACTCCTAGTTTTTTACCTAATATACTTTGTGTTATAGGTTTTTTCTTACCATCTATTTCGTGATAAGATATTTTTCTTTGTTTTAATAACCATTTACCTAAGTTTATCATTATGTTCTTGTCTTTTTCGCTAATACTATTTTTTAGGTTTTTCATTATTCTTCTCCTGTTTAGTTAATTTATCTATTTGTTTTTTCATTTTAACCAAAGTTAATTTTGGCTTTTTATGAATCTTATTTTTTACTGCTGGAAAATGTTTCTCAACTTCGTCATTAGTCATAACAAAATGACCATTCATTTTTTTTAAAACCAACTGTAACTCCATCATATTCTTTTGATGTTCTTCTACTGTTTTCATGTAACTACGCATACAAGTGTACCAGTAATTCATATCATCTCTAACTTTTAACAGCTTGTCTGTATCAATATTTGATGTTTTGTTCTTAGGACTAAAAAGACCTACTGCTATTAAAAGCAAAAAGAATATTAATATTACACTTAGTACAGTTTCCATTATTTAGCTTTCAAGTATGGTTCTAGTATTATTTTTATTGAGTTAGGCAAACTTCTTTTTTCTTTATGTGCCTTTGTTTTTAAAATATCAAACTCCTTTTCACTTACAGGAATCTGAATCATTTTAATTTTTTCTTTTACTTGTTTAGTGTTCATTGGTTCTCCTTTTTATTGTTAGTGTGATTTTTTAAATTATTTTTTAATAAAAGTAAATAGTTATTATTAATAAAGATGGGTGGAACTAACACAGTCAGGAGATAGCAAAGAAATGCCGATCTGATAAACTGCTGGGACATTACTGTAACCCAATTCCACCCATTAAAAATAGGAGGATTGATCGCTCCTGTATAATTTGTATAACATATTTTATTTTTAGTATCAAGTAAAGTGTTAATCATTATTACCTCTTGGATTATAAAGTGTATATTTTAAAGTAAGTTCTTCATTTTTTTTAATTTCTTTTAAAGTTTTTAAAGTCCATTTATCACAATTTAAACAATTTTTTTCTGTAACTTCTAATCTTATACAGTTAGGTTCTTCTGAATGATTTATAAAACCACCTAACGGAGTTCTAATAGTTTTATCTTGCGTAGGATTTAATGGATTAACTAAAACTAAATGGGTTAAACCTAAATCAGTATTTTTCTTAATTTTTTTTATTGCAAACAATCCTAACCCCTCAATAGAACTTGTTTTAATCGTAACTGAATTTGGTAATGGTTTATAATTAGTCATTACCTTTAATATCCGTTCCATCTTCGTTTTTTAAATACTCAAACTCATCATTAGTCCAAGTACCACAAGTATAATCTAATTTTTGATTACCATCTTTACCCTCGTATTCTTCAGGTACACACTCACCAAGTTTCTCAGTTTTATCTAATTGAATTACTTTACCTGATAAGTCTATTTCAGTATTTTGATGCCACCACTTATCGTAAGTAAGTTCTATATTGTTATCTCCGTACTCTTGATAAGGACAAACAGACAACTCACTAGGTATAAGTTCTTCAAATTGTTCTTGATTAAATGCTTCACCCTCAAACTCAACTTTAACTATAAATTGTCTAGTGGCTTTAAACTTTTGTTTACCTATTTCTTTATCTATTTTATTTGTCATTATTATCTCCTATTTCTTTCCAGTAGTTATCTTTACCATCTTCGGTTTTTTCAAAAGAAACCTCTTTAACAATAGTATCATCATAATCTCCATCACTTTCTTTTTCATTCCATAAAGTACATTTATGATTAGGACTTTGATTTTGACTTTCTGCTATATATTTAGCATCATCTTTAGTTTCATTTTCCACTAACCAAGTTTCAGTTTTAGTATAAGTACAAGTTAATGTAACCATATAGTTTTTTTTAGCTTCCATTATTTACTCCTTTTTATTTGATTATACATTAAAGATTAAAGATCCTTGATTAGGTCTATAAGTACAATTTTTGTATAAAAATCTTTTTAAAACATAGTTTACTTCACAACCATGTGAACATAGATAAATTTTTAAATTGTTTATTTTTTTATAATGTTCAGTTTTATTTTTACAGTGTCTACACTTTTTTTCTTGCATTATTATCTCCTGTTTCTGTTACGATTTTTACGTTCATTTAAAAAATTAACAACATTACTTGCTAACTCTACTTGTCTTAAAGGTTTGGCTCTTACAGAACTTATAGTCTGTAAATCACCAAGAGTAGTTTCACCAGTGAATTTCTTTTTAACATTGAGTAAATGTTTAGTAAAGAAACCTAATGCACTAAATTTATCTTTTGCTTTCATTGGTACTCCCAAATATTATGTAAGCTACGTAACCTACGATTATTGCTCTAATTAATGTGTCTAATATAATCATTGTCATAGTTATAATACCAAATACTTTCCAGCACGACTTTTACCTGCCATAGCGATAGTATAACCATTTACACTTAATGAAGTACCAACATTTAGATTCCATATTTTTTGAGCAGTTTGAGTAAAATTACTATACTGATCACAACCAATAAAATCTAAAACATAGTTATGTAAATCAATTTTTTGAACAAAAGATTTAGTAGTCATTTTATCATTTTTTCTTATATTTATTCTTATCATTTTAGTTCTCCTTTTTTTGTTATGATTTGATTTTAGTTATTTTAACAAAGAAGTAAAGTAAAAAATAATATATTTTATTAATTATTATTATATATAAAGTGTAGCTAAAAAGGGCTATTTTACTTACTTTTTAAAAAATGGCTATTTTAAAGAGTTTTTTATGAGTTAATAAGTTTATTATTTATTAATAATAAGTATTTACTTCTATATAAAAATGATTAAAGTTTAGCTATAACAAATCAGGAGGTAAGATGAAAACAATAGGTAAGCAATTAAGATATACTAAAAAAGTTCAAATCAGCGAAGTTGATAGAGATAATATCGAACCAATATGTTGGTTAAATATTTTTGCTGATAATCAAAATAATTTATTTGGTTTTAAAGAATACGATTACCGAATGAATCAACCACTTAAATCAGATAGTTGGGTAACAGGTCATAAATACCATTTAAAATTTGTACCTAAAGACGTTGAAAAGCATTTAAACGAGGACACAACTATCATACAAAGACTAAAGGAGTTTTAATGAATAAATTAATCTATAAAGGGTATGTAATAGAAGTTAAGGAAAAAATGTATTTAGTTAAAATAAAAGATGGTATCGGAGGTTGGGTTTTAGATTTTCCTGAAGAAAAAACAGATTTAGTACAATATGTTAAAAACCATATTGATAATCATTTTTCTAAACAAGATAAAAAAAATGGTAGGATATAATGCAAAGTGAATTTGATTTTGATAAACACGAAGAAATAATATCAGAACTAAAGAACAAAAGTAAATATCCATACAAAGCAGGACATAGAGGAGTAAGAACTTCTATAATTGCCGCAAACGACACTAATCAAAAACTAGGTAGATTACATAAACAAGTATTAGTCGAATTAGCTAAGAACCCAAAAGGATTAACTGGTTCTGAACTTTCTGATAAAACTGGTGTGAGTATTCTTACAATTAGACCTAGAACTACTGAACTAAAAGCACAAGGTTTAATTTTAGACTCAGAAAAAAGTAAAAAAAATGACAATGGTAAACCTGAAATAATATATAAACTTAGGTCAATAGAACTGTTAAAGGACTTCAATATAGATGTATCAGAAATTAAACCCAGTACGAAGTAGAAAACACTTAATGTATGTGGCTTCAAAACCTTGTTTAATATGTGCAGGAATAGATGTTCAATCTGCTCACATAAGATATAGTGGTGCAGGAATGGGAATGAAGCCTTGTGATGTATTTACTGTACCTCTTTGTATAGAACATCATAGAGAACAGCACACCAAAAACGAAAAGATGTTTTGGATTTTATATGCTATAAACCCTATCGCAAGAGCAATCGGATTTGCCTTAGAGAGTCCTGATAAAAAAGTACGTGAGAAAGTTTATGAATATTTTAGAACAGATACATATAGAAAGTTTTTCGATCTTTAAAAAATGGACAATTATAATAATACTTATTATTGCCATATTTCAAATTGATATGAATATAAATTATAAAAAACCCATAATGGCTAAACAACCTGAATTTAAGTTTGATAATCCTCAACAATTTATATCTGCTCTTGAAAGTTGTATTAACTGGCTTGAAAAAGACACTACTAAATATCAAAATGTTCCACGTGAAATAACTATCGCACAAGCTGTCATAGAAAGTGATTATGGTAGAAGTAGATTTGCAAAGCAGGGTAATAATTTATTTGGAGTTAGAACATGGAATTTAGATGAACCACACATTAAACCTTTTAACGACAATACAAGTATATTTGGTTTAAAGGTTTATAAAAATAAATGTGATTCAGTTAAAGATTATATTCGTATTCTTAATACAGGTTCAGCTTTTGAAGAATTTAGAGAATTAAGATTTAAAATGCTTAAAACAGATAATATTAATCCTTTATTATTAGTAGAAAAGTTAAAAAGATTTGCTACCGATCCTGATTATATAAAAATAATTAAAAGAACTATAATAAAATTAAGGAAATGAAAGAGTATCAATTACAAATTAAATTAATAAATTATTTAAAAACTAGAAATCTATCAAAATTAAGATACTTCCACGTACCAAATCAAGGAATAAGATCAATCAAGTATAAAATGTTATTATCTAATATGGGAATGAAAGCAGGTTGTCCTGATTTAATTTTAGAGTTTAAAAATGGAAAAATAGTATATATTGAACTAAAAAGCAAGAAAGGATCATTAAGTAAAGCACAAAAATTATGGCACAATAAAAGCATTGCCTTAAAAACACCACACTATATTTTGAAAGGAGAATTAAATGATTTAAAAATACAACTAAATGATATAATAAATAAACATTACGAAATATAACAAAATAGGGAGATAAGATGGATCAAGAAAATAATAAGTTTCACGCACTACAGTTATTTACAGATACCTTTGCGGCAGAAACAGTACACTTAACAAACGAAGCAGTAGGAATATATATAAAATTATTATGTTTTGCTTGGACTAAAAATACAAAACCATTCAAAGAAATAGATGCTATGAGAATATGCCAATGTAGAACTAAAGATTGTGAATTAAAAGTTATGGAAGTCTTAACTGAATTTTTTATTTTAAGTAAAAAGGAAGAAGATTTTACTTTTACACATAAAAGATTAGTACAAGAACATAAATATTTAACAGCTAAATATAAAAAACGAGCAGAAGCAGGTAGAAAAGGTGGTTTAGCTACTCAAAATCAAGCAAAGGCAGATTTTGCTTCAAGCAAAATTAAAGCACCTATACCTATACCTAGTCCTATACCTAATAAGAATATACAATCTATGTTTGAAAAATTTTGGTCTTTGATAAGCCATAAGAAAGGAAGTAAATTTTTAGCTAATAAAAAATATGCTCTAAATTGCTCTGATATGATTCCTGAGGAGGTTGCTACCACTTTTAACCGATATGCTTCTACTGTAAAGGATAAGGAGTTCCTAGCCCATGTTTCAACGTGGATTAACCAAAGAAGATTTGAAGATGACGAAAATAATAAAACAGATATAAAAAGTATTATAGAGAGGTTGGTTGCATTAGGTTATGAATATAAGGGTAGAGTACATAATTACGAAAAATTTACTAAAGATGGTAAAAAATATAAGATTAACCGACTAGATGAAAATAACATGATTGTACCTGATGAAAAATGAAGATTGGAAAAAAGAATGGGTTGATATGCCTGAATGTAATAATGTTAAGCAACCACCAGCAGAAATTACAGCAACATTCAAGTTTAGAAATGAAAAAGATTACAATGAATTTAAAGATAAAATAAAAGAACACCTATACAACAATCAAAAAGTTTTTGACGGAGAGCAGAAAAAAGATAAAAAACAGGCTTGGTTTCCTTTAAGAGAAAAAGATAGTAAATATTGCTATTTAAGCAGTTTAAAAAATAAAGAAACTAAATTTCCAATTTATATAATTAGTAAAGGTAGGTTTAAAAGAAATCCTACTAGCACAATGTTAAATAAAATGAATGTTCCTTTTAAAATTATAGTAGAAGAACAGGAATATAATGAATACTGTAAAATAGTTGATAAAAAACAAATTTTGATTTTACCTAAAAAGTATAAATTAGAATACGATTGTTTTTGGAAAGATAAAGACCCAAGAACAGGTCCAGGTGCTGCAAGAAATTATGCTTGGGATCATTCTTTAATTAATAAAAATAAATGGCATTGGGTAATGGACGACAACATTGAATCTTTTGAAAGGTTTAATGATAATAAAAAAATAAGATGTTATGACAGTTCTTTATTTTTAGCTTCTGAAGATTTTGTTTTAAGATATACAAATATTGCTATTGCTGGGTTTCAATATGCTAATTTTATGCCTTATAGCGATTTTAGACCACCCTACAAACTTAACACAAGAATATATAGTTGTTTATTAATTCGAAATGATATTCCTTATAGATGGAGAGGCAGGTACAATGAAGATACTGACTTATCTATAAGAGTATTGAAAGATAATTGGTGTACTGTGCAATTTAATGCTTTTCTGCAAGGAAAAAGAGCAACCCAAACTAATGACGGAGGTTGTAATGATGAATTTTATAAAAATGAGGGTACTTTAAATAAAAGCAAAATATTAGCAGATATGCACCCTGATATTGCTAAAGTAGTTAAAAGATTTAATCGTTGGCATCATTATGTTGATTACAGTAGTTTTAAGAAAAACAAACTAATTAAAAAAAAAAAAATTAAAATTACAAATAAAATTAATAATTATAAAATGACAATCAAAAAAGTTTAAATTTTCTTTTTTCTTTGATCTTTTAATCTTATCTGAGGATATTTACTTTTTCTAGCATTGTTTCTTTTACAAAATAAAGGATATGTATCTAACATATACTGAGTTGAATATTCTTCGTGTTCAAAAGTTCTATATAACTGTATTCCACCTTTTTCTGTATAAATTTTAGTTTTAGGTGCTAAATAGTTAAATCTAACAACACCTTTATCTTTAATATAATATTTAATTGTTCTTTCATAATCTTCTTTAGTAATTCTTTTATCATAATTTATTAGTGCCTTATCTTCGTGAGTATTAATCCAACCATAAAAACAACCTATAATAAATTTTAAATTAAATGAAATAGTGTGCTTCATAAAAAAAGGATTAAAAGAGGCATTAATACCCCATAAATTAAATTTATTTTTCAAACATAGATCAAATGCTTGGTGACCTAACTCTTTTAATTGTAATAAAGGTTCGGTTTTTTTATCATTAATTTTAGTTTCTACACTTTGTATGTCGTCATCTAAACCCATAACATATTGACCTACAGGATAATGCTTTACTATAAAATTCCTTTGTTCGTTTATACTGCTATTATTAGAAATTATAAAATTTACAGGAAAGTTTTTAAGTTTATTTTTGTATTCTTCTAATTCTTCTGCCTTACTTAAAAAAATATCTACTTTAGATAAATCAATATTAGTTTTTGATAAATATGATATAGTTTTATTTAATAATGTTTCTGAACGAGTAACACTTGGTATAGCTATTCTAAAGTTCATTAAATATTTCTTGTTTTATTTTTTTTGCTTTTTCTAATTCTTCTGGTAAGGCTATTTTTTTCGTATTTGTTTTTGCTCTATTTAATTCATATTCGGCATTACCACAATATATCATTTTTTCTCTATAATAACTAACAACACTAATTCTTTCATAAGGATTTTTGCGAATTAATTCAGTATTTCCATGAAGTTCATGAACATCAAATATAGCTAAATCTCCATCTTTTAAATCTAATCCTATTCCATATTTTGGAATAACAGTTATTGCTCCGTCATACTTACCTTGTGATATAACTCCTAAATTACCAAAACCCTCTTTGAGATCACCATTATCATAATGTCCAGCAGTTCTAAAATTTTTATTTACTGTAACAGTACTAAAAGCAGTATTTTTAATCACAAAATCTTGTGAACTTTTTTCTGCCATTTTTTTTTGAATATTGTATCTTGCTGGTGCATATTGTTTAAAAAATTCATCAACACATTTAATATAAGGTAAACATTTTTTATAATCTTGTAAGTTTCTTTGATTAAACATTGTTCTTCTACAGTAAGGTATTCTAGGGTATCTATCGCTATAACCAATTACACCACTTTTAACAGTTAAAGCATAAGAAGTATTTGATAATTTACCATCTTTTATATTTATAGGAGTGTATCTTGTGCCATTAATTTTACCTATAACTCTTTTGCCTATCTTATCTCCCACTTTATATTTTTGAGATATTAAACCTGAAGCCAAACCTCTATTATTAGATTCGGTTGCGGCTTTACGAAATGAATTTCTACAATTATTTAAGATATTACTGGGAACTGCATTTTTTTTAAATACAGCTAATATATCTCCACTTTCATTTAAAATTTTAGTATCTTCAGTTATATGATGTTTAATTAAATCTTTAGTAAAGTATGTTCCCTCTAAAGATTTTACTTGTTCATCAGTAAGTATAGGCTCAATCTTTAGTAGCTTCATTTGATACACACCTTAAGACAGCATCAGAAATATTATCTATATTATCTCTTTTAGATACTTTACTAATTGCTTCTCTAAATTTTGATTCATTTTCTTCATTAAAAAATAATTGTATCATCTTAACGTCAGAAATATTTTCTTCAGCTAAATCTATATTTTCATTTATTTCTTTATCAGATTCTTCATCAGTTTTTAAAAACAAATTATCAATTTCGTCATTAGTAAAACCTAATAAATCAAGATCAAATTCTTTATTTAATAAATCATTAAATTCCAGGTTTAGTAATTTAGTGTCCCAAGAAGCATCTTCACTTAATCTGTTATCAGCTATTCTGTATGCTTTAGCTTGTGTTTCTGTTAAGTCAGCTATTTGAACTGGTATTTCTTTTAAACCTAATTTCTTTGCGGCTTCATATCTAGTATGACCTACAATTATTGTATAGCTTTTATCAACTACAATAGGTTGTTGAAATCCAAATTCTTTAATTGATGAAGCAACTTTATCGACATTAAGATTTTTTCTTGGATTATTAATGTAAGGTAGGATTTTATTAGTTTCTATTGATTTTATTTCCATAACTGTTTACTATAGAAAAACCAATGAAATATCAACCCAAAAAAATTGAAATCATTCCTAAAGAAATCAGCGAATTAACAACACAGGGTAAGAAATATACAAGTTTAGTAATGGTAAATGTTCGTGAGTGTGGATTAGATTACATGTTTCACAAAAATCATATTAAAGATTATCAGCATAAGGCAGGTATAAGATTTAGGCAAATTTTTGAGAGTAGTGCTATTGGAGGAATGAAAGGCAGGGATTTTAGTGCATTAATGGCAAATAGTAGTAAAGACAAAGTTTCTTATGGTGCTTTACATAACATATCTGACTTAGTTAAAATACACGAGAGGTTAGGGGATAGAGGTTATAACATAGCTTGTTACATCTGTGGTCAAGATTATTCTTTAAAACAAACAAGGCATACATTAAATATTTCTCAAAGATATATGGGAGAAAGATTAAGAGAAGTGTTAGACGATTTATCACGTCACTTTGGTTTTTTTAAACAAAAATTTTATTGATTTATGCGTACACTTATGATAGAGAGATAAACACAATGAGAAAGTTGTAGCCCACCACTTCTAAATAGTGGGCTTTAGGGAAGATTAAGCAACTTTTTTTACAGATTTTTCTTTTTGTAATTCAAGAATATGATTCACACCAGCTTGTGCATAAGCACTTGCTTTAAATATAACTGATGGGTCTTCTTTTATTCTTGATTTCCAAATATTAAGATATTGACAAGCATGTTTAGTAGGTTTCATTGAAACACCTAACATAGTTGATTGAATTACTGCACCTAACTCTGCAACTAACTCTTCAAAAGCATATTTGTCCATATCATCAAAATATTTAGATTTATATTTATCTTGACGATTACATCTATCAGCATGACCTGTCCAATGAGTAAGTTCATGTAAGATAGTAGCATAATAATTTTCGGTAGCATTACTGCCATCTAAATTATTAAACTTATCTTTAGTAACCATACCAATATAATCTAAAGACGGAACATAATAACATTTACCAGTATAAAGTTGGTTGTCATATCTTATGTCAGCTTTAGTATTTTTGATGTACTGTTCAACATTAGGTAAAGTATCAGCACCATCTGAAACAATAATATCTTTATCGTTTAGAGTAGTTTGATCTAGATTAAACACATTATAGAACTTCATATAAGGAAATGTTTTATCTGTATCTTCACCTTTTTTATCTTTTACTTGGATCGTTAAAGGAGTCCAAAAAACAACTTGATGTGCTTTTTGACCTTTATTAACTTTACCACCATTTTGTTTTATTTGATTAAAAGTAGCATAAGTTGTTGATTTATACTTATTCTCTGATTGAATACACCACAGAATAAAAGTATTGATCCCAGTATAGTATGAACCACGAATATTTTTTGGCATACCTTGTTTAGACCAAGGACATAACCAATTAGTATCGTGTTTGTCCATAGCTTTAATAACTGAGTCAGCTATTTTTTGCATTACGTCTTTTTTATTTAACATAGTATCTCCTTTTTTGTTATGATTTATTCTTTATAAATAAATCCATAAGCGGTCTAGATTAATAAACCGCTTAAAGTTTATTTATTTTCTAATTTTAACAGCATTAAACTGTAACTGTTCGTAATTGATATATTTCTTTTTAAGAGTAATACCAAAACAAACTCTTGTTTTAACATTAAAAAAAACTATTCTGACTTTATCATTTAAGTCTTCAAAATAGTTAATTTTACTAAAGTTGAAAAATTCTTTGCTTATTTTTAATTCTTTTAAGCAATCTTTATCAACTTCTAACAGTTTATTGCACCAATACCTTGACTTGTCAGTAAGTGCATTTTCATCAGTATTATAGTACATTACTAGACCTTGTTCATGCTTAGGCATCTTATCTCCTTTGTTTAGTTATGATCTATTTATTGTAAATAAATCCATAAAGGGTCTATTTCTAAACCCTTTAAAGTTTATTTATTATCTTTTTGAAACATAATTTTTGATATTAGGAAAATCTTTAAGTTTTTTAAAACATTCAGTCCCAATATCCCAACAACCCATAAAACCAGAATCAGTATTATTTTTAGATTCAGCATATTCCCATTCGTCTTTATGGATAAATTGTTGATAGTTTCCTAAACCAGCAACTATTGAATAATGTTTAGATGTATTCTTTATACCTTTACCACAAAGAACACACTCGCTTGAAGCACCAGCAATTTGATTTTCTATATTTTTTGCATAATGCTCACTACATTCATCATCAACTTGAATAAGTGGTTTTTTGTAGTTTTTGTCTTTTATTAGTTTTGCCATTTTATCTCCCTATTTTAGTTATGACTTATCATTATGATAAATCTCAAAACCCTAATAAAAGATAAAGGGTTTTAAGTTTTATATAACTAATATGTAATTACCGAGTCCTAATTACTAGACGAGAAAGGCTGGAACCCTAATCCGTTGAAACCAGTAAATTTTAGGACTTACTAAAAACTCTTACTACAACCGAGTTATTTTTTTATGGTTTTAAGTGGTTAAAAATATAAACTGCACTTTTTTTTTCGTATAACAATTAATATTTTAGTTAATTTTACATAGAAGTAAAGCTAAATAATAGTTTTTATTAATTATTATTAGCTTAAATAACCCTTATAAATAGCCATTTATTAGTCATATTACACTATATATAATTAATTTCGTTAAAAATGACCTTATATTGTACTAATTTATATTAAAAACCATTATATTTACTGGCTTATTAATTTTTTTCGGTTATAAAAAAGGGTATGACAGACGAAAATAATGATGTAGGAAGACCACCTTATATTAAAAGAGATGAAGACTCTAAATTAGTAGAAGCATTAACAATAGCAGGTGTTACTCAAACATTAATATCACAGATAGTAAAGATAAGTGAACCTACATTAAGAAAAAATTTTAGAAAAGAATTAGATACCTCTAAAGCTAGAGCAAACGCAGTTATATCACAGGCATTGTTTAAAAAAGCAAAAGATGGTAACGTAATTGCACAGATATTTTGGTTGAAGACACAAGCAGGTTGGAAAGAAAAAAATTATCATGAACTTACAGGAAAAGACGGAGATAAGCTATTCGGAGAAGAACAACAGCTTATTGAAATCAGAAAAATATTTGACGAAATTAACTTCGTTAAATCAAAAAATATTACTGAAACACCTATCTTGGTGCAAGACAGCGAGACCGAAACAGATAACACCTAAAGGTGATTGGAATGTTTGGTTAATATTAGCTGGTAGAGGTTGGGGTAAGACTAGAACAGGTGCACAGGATATTGCTTTTTATGGATTAACTAAACCTAATTCAAGAATAGCAATAGTAGCACCTACACACAGAGATGGTAGAGATACCTGTATAGAGGGTGTATCAGGATTACTTAGTTGCTTTGATAAAGATTTAATTGAGAACTGGAATAGAAGTATTGGTGAACTTGCTTTAAAGAATGGAACTATTTATAGAACCTTTTCAGCAGAACAACCTGACAGATTAAGAGGACCACAATTTCATAGAGCATGGTGTGATGAGTTGGGTGCTTGGAAAAATGCAGATGCTTGGGATCAATTATTATTTGGATTACGTTTAGGAGATAAACCACAGATAGTAGTTACCACAACACCAAAGCCAACAGACATTATAAAAGAATTAGTGAATAGTAAAGATTCCCTCGTTACGAGAGGAAGCACATTTGAAAATAAAGATAATCTTGCAGAGTCCGCAGTTAGAAAACTTGAAGAAAAATACAAAGGAACTAGGCTGGGCAGACAAGAACTTTATGCTGAAATTTTAGAAGATGTGGAGGGTGCTTTATGGCATAGAAATATGATTCAAAAAGCACTCTTAAAAAGTACAGAGAATATACCTATTTATACAAGAACAGTAGTATCTATTGATCCAGCAGTTACACAAAACAAAAACTCAAACGAAACAGGAATAGTTGTTTGTGCTAGAGGTGAAGATAATAAGTTTTATGTTATTGATGACGTGTCAGGAAAATATACACCTGATGGTTGGGCAAGAGTTGCAGTAGATACATATTATAAATATGAAGCAGACAAAATTATAGCCGAAGTAAATAATGGTGGAGATTTAGTTGAACGTGTGATAAGGAATATAGATGGTAATATTTCTTATGGTAGTGTAAGAGCAACTAAAGGTAAATATTTAAGAGCAGAACCGATCTCTGCTTTATACGAACAAGACAGGGTTAAGCACTTAAAACCTTTTCAATTTTTAGAGGATCAAATGGCAAATTATAACCCAGCAACATTCACAGGTAGTCCTGACAGATTAGATGCTTTGGTGTGGGGTTTAACAGAACTTTCAATGAGAACAGGAACAGTTAATTGGAGAATAACTTAATGGCAATATACGACAATATAAAAAACATATTTAAAAAAGAAAAATTACAAACTAAAGAAGCACCTATTGTGCATTACAATTCATTAGGTTCTGATTATACTAAAAAAATATCTTATGATGAATTAGCAACTGATGGCTACCAAGAGAATGCTATCGTTTACAGATGTATCAATGAGATAGCAAACAATGCTAGTAGAGTTAAAATAAACTTATTTAGAGGTGATCAAGAAATAGATAATCACCCTGTATTAGATTTAATATATAACCCTAGCCCAACAATGTCTCAGGTTGAATTTTTTCAAGCGGCATTTTCTTATTTATTAATCTCAGGAAACAATTATATGTTATCTGTTTCAGGAGATAGAACCCCACCTACAGAACTATACAACTTAAGACCTGACAGAATGCAGATTAGAACTGGCATGAGATCTATGCCTGACGCATACGATTATGTTATTGGTGGTAATGTTATTGAGAGTTACTTAGTAGATCAAGCAACAGGTAGTTCTAAAATCAAACACATTAAACTTTTTAATCCATTAGATGATTACTATGGTATGTCACCGATACAGGCTTGTAGTGTAGATATAGATCAACACAATTTAGCAAACAAACATAACGTAAACCTTTTACAGAATGGTGCTAGACCAAGTGGTGCTGTTATCTTTAAACCTAAAGATGAGACAGGTGGACACGTTCAATTAACAGACGTTCAAAGAAGTCAATTAGTAAACGACATCAACCACAGATTTAGTGGAACTGGTAATGCTGGTAAGCCAATGTTATTAGAGGGAGACTTTGATTGGAAAGAGATGGGTCTATCTCCTAAGGATATGGACTTCATACAATTAAAAAATATGTCAGCTAAAGATATTGCTTTAGTCTATGGTGTACCTAGTCAGCTTATTGGTATTCCTGATGCACAAACTTATTCAAACTTTGCAGAAGCAAAACTTGCTTTATACAACGAAACAATTATTCCTTTACTAGACAGAATACAAGGTGATCTAAACGAATGGTTAGTACCAATGTTCGGAACAGACCTAGAACTAAGATATGATATTGACTCTATACCAGCTATGGCAGAACAAAGAAAAAGAGTTTTCGAATCAGTAGTTGCTGGAGTAACACAAGGTATCTTAACTAGAAACGAAGCAAGAGAACAATTAGGTTATGAAACATTAGAGGGTGGAGATAGTTTATTAGTACCATCTAATTTAATGCCTTTAAATCTTGCTACTGAAGAAACAGATACAGATGTTGGTGAAGACATACCAGTTGAAGAAGATGTAGAAGAAACATTAGAACCTGCAATAGTTATAGAAGAAGATAGCTATGGAGTCATTGATGAGATTATGAAAGCAGTTAGTGACATAAATACCACACCTACAGATGGCATGGTTACTGAAGCTAAAAAGGGTATTGAGTGGAGAAAAGAATTTAATAGAGGTGGCACAAGAATAGGTGCAACTAGAGCAAGTCAAATTGTTGCAAAAGAAAACCTATCACCTAGTACAGTTAAAAGAATGTTTAGTTTCTTCAGCAGACATGAAGTAGATAAACAAGCACAAGGTTTTAGACCTGGAGAAAAAAACTATCCAAGTAATGGTAGAATAGCATGGGCTTTATGGGGTGGTGATGCTGGATTCAGTTGGTCTAAGAAAGTAGCTGGACAAATAGATAGAGAAACAGAAAAATATTATGAAGCAGAAATAGAAGAAAAACAAATTTCAGCGGCAGTTAAAACAGGATTAAAGAAAAAGGTTGATGAACACAATGAGAAGCATGGAGATAAAGCAGGTAAGAAAGTTACTCTAGGAATGTTATCTTCTGTATTCAGGAGAGGAGTTGGTGCTTATAATACTAATCCAGGAAGTGTTAGACCAAGTGTTACTTCATCAGACCAATGGGCTTATGCTAGAGTTAATGCGTTTTTATTTGCAGTTAGAACAGGAAAATTTAGAGGTGGTAAATTTGATTTAGATTTATTACCAAGTGGACACCCATTAGCAACATGAGAATTAAAAAATGAGAATTAAAAAAGTAGAGTTATACGTTAAAGAAGATAAGAAAGAAAAAGAGTTTGAAGTAGTGGTTAAGGTAGGTAGATTTAAAAATAAAGAAGAAGCGGCAGGATATGCTTCTTATATTTATTTAACTCAAAGCATAGATTTTGGTCAAAGAGAATATATGCAAGAAATTAAAGATTTACTTGACGTTGCAGATCACGAAAACAAAACATTACATTAATATAAAAGGAGTAAAACAATGATAAGAAATACAGAAGCAACCACATATACAATAGGACAAGGATCAGCATTATCTTTTCCAACAGGATTAGAATTTGCCGCTTGTCAAGTAGCAACATCAACAAACACATCAGCACAAATAACACCAACAGCTAATGTTAATCAATTATACAGATTACACAACAGAACAGCTAACAGACTTTCTTTTGCAATAGCCGTAGATCCAACTGCCGCACAAGCAACATCATGTGCTTTAGTAGGAAGTGAAGTTTTATATGTTAATATACCAACGAGTCATAAAATAGCTATTATATCTACTGTTAATGGTACACATGGAGTTATAGAAATAACTGGTTTATTAAATAGCTTCTAATGATTTATAATCAACGTCAACTAAAGATATTTAAAGACGTTAAGAAAAGAACTTGGTTGGCACAAAATAGATTAAGAGAACCATTAAGAAAACAATTTCAAAATGTTTTAAAGAATTTTTTTAATACTTTTGGAAAGAAAGTTAAAACTGCTTATAGTAATAGAAGTTTAATTGAACTTGATGTTGAGTTAAGAAAACAAAGCGATCAGTTAAAAAGAATATTCAGAGTACAATATATGACTATTGCTAGTGCTTTTAAATCATACGCAACAGGAAAATTTTTTGTTAAAGATTTTGATAGTGAATTTAACGATAGGTTAGAAGAATTTATAGATACTAACACAGGATTTTGGGTAACTGAAATTGACGATACTACTAGAAAGAGATTAGCCAAAGTTATAGACAGTAGTTATAATGATGGTCTATCTACAGAAGCAACAGGTACAGCTTTAAGAAATACCTTAATCGGTATGGGAGTGTATAGATCAAACCTGATTGCAAGAACTGAAACACATAGAGTAGCTTCTTTTGCCAATGAAGCAGTTGCTGAGTCTATGAAAATAAAAGGAACTATTAAAGAATGGATTGCAATACAAGATGAAAGAACTAGATTCACTCATTCAATAGCTAGTGGACAAAAAACTGCTTTAGAAAGTAAATTTGTTGTTGGCGGAGAACTTTTAAAATTTCCAGGAGACCCAAGAGGTTCTGCTGGAGAAACAATCAACTGTCGGTGTGCTGTAATATATACAACACCAGACTTTATATAAGGAGAAATAATATGGAACTAATAATAGGAATAGTAATCGGAATATGTATTTGTAGAAGTAATGACAAATATAAATGGGTTCAAAAAATTAAAGGGCTTGTAATTAAAAAATAATGCCTTTAGTAAAACCAAACAACAATGAACAGAGAGAGGATTTTATGAGTAGATGTATGTCAGATGACAAAACTACTTCTGAATATCCTGCAACAGATCAAAGATTAGCTGTATGTAGTTCTCAATATGAAAATAGAAAAATGGAGGAATATTCTATGAACGATATAGAAAAGATGGGACAAGCTATAAAGTCTTTGACAGATGTTATCTCATCTAAAGCAAAAAAACCAAAAGAAGATATGAAAGAAGCAAGAGATGAGGATATATTTGACAACCCTACTGAAGCTAGAGATAAAGCAAAAGAGATAGGTTGTGTTGGAGTACACAGTATGGACAAAGATGGTAAAACAATTTTTATGCCATGTGGAACACATTCTGCTTATGAAGAAGCAATTAGTAAAGGTTATGGATCAGATGAAGAAGAAGATAAATATTCATCATCTTATAAAAAACCTAAAAAGAAAGAACCAATGAAAAGTGTCTGTGTTTGCCATGATGACGGAATATGTCAATGCGATACAGAAATTAAAAAACTTACCTTTCATTCAGAAGTTAAAGCTAATGGAGAAAAAGGAATATTTACAGGTTATGGTTCTATATTCGGTAATGAAGATCAAGGTAGTGATATAATGCAAAAAGGTGCATTCACTAAATCTTTAGAAGCTAGACCTGCACGTAAAGTAAAATTATTATATCAACATAAAACAGATGAACCTATCGGAGTATTTGAGGATATGTACGAAGATTCAAAAGGTTTATTTGTTAAAGGCAAATTAGCTATGGGTACTCAAAAAGGTCGTGAAGCATACGAACTTTTAAAAATGGGTGCGTTAGATGGTATGTCAATAGGATTTAGAGCAGACCCTGAGAAACAAGGTTACAACGAAAGTAAGAGAGGAACTAGAACTCTTAAAGAAGTTGACCTTATGGAAATCAGTTTAGTAACTTTCCCAATGAATGAAAGTGCCTTGATTGAAACTGTAAAAGGTAATGCTAAAAATATTCGAGAGTGGGAAAAAATCTTGCGTGATGCAGGAGGTCTTTCTCGGACAGAGTCTAAGATTGGTGCGAAAGCATTATCTGATTCTTTATCACAGCGAGATGCTGGTGATGAAAATAAACAGTTAGCAGATTTAATAAATAAAGTTGCTAACATAATCAAACAATAAAAGAGGAAAAACAAAATGGATAATAACGAAGTAAAATCTGCTGTTGAAACTCTTGGCAAAACGTTTGAGTCTTTCAAAGATGCGAATGATGAAAGATTAAAACAGATCGAAAGCAAAGGTGCTTCTGATCCAGTTACTGAAGAAAAACTATCTAAAATCGACAAAGAATTAGATAAGTTTGCTGATATTGAGAAATCTTTAAAAGCACAAGAAGTAACTGCAAAATCTGCACAAGAACAAATGGCAAAGTTAGAAACTATTATGTCAAGACCTGATTTTGGAAAAGGTTCACCAGTTGAATCAATCCAAAAGAAAGTATATGACAAATGGATAAGAAAAGGTAAAGATGGACTTTCTCCTGATGAGGTTAAAGTTTTAACTGTATCTAATGACAATACTGCTGGTTACCTTGCTCCACCTGAGTACGTGAGAGAGTTAATCAAAGGTATAGTTGAGTATAGCCCAGTAAGATCACTTGCTAGAGTAAGAACAACATCTCAAAGAAGCATTCAAGTTCCAAAAAGAACAGGAACTTTTACTGCTAATTGGGTTGCTGAACAAGGTGCTAGAACAGAGACTTTAGGATATGCAGTTGGTTTGGAAGAAATTCCAGCACACGAACTGTATGCCTTAGTTGATATTTCTGAACAAGAACTTGAAGATTCAGTTTTCAATCTTGAAGCAGAAATGAACTCTGAGTTCACAGAACAATTTGCAAAAGCAGAAGGTGCGGCTTTCATATCAGGTAATTCAGTTGGTAAACCACAAGGTCTTATCACGAATAGCTCTGTTGGAACTATCACTACAGCGGCAAATGATGCATTAGCGGCAGACGATTTAATCGGTGCGGCACATAATGTAAAATCTGAGTACATGAGAAATGCTACTTGGTTGTTCAATAGATCAACACTATCTGCAATTAGAAAATTGAAAGATGGTGCTAATCAATATATTTTCCAACCAGGAATTTATCAAATGGGAATCGGTTCTAATTTATTAGGACACCCAGTTGTTGAAGCATCTGATTTGGCAGATATAGCAAATGCTACTTTACCAGTTGTATTTGGTGACATCAGAAGAGCATACATGATTGTAGACAGAATAAGTCTTTCAATTATGAGAGATCCTTTCACACAAGCGAGTTCAGGTAATGTAAGATACATTGCTAGAAGACGTGTTGGTGGACAGGTAATCTTACCAGAAGCAATAACAACAATTACTATACAGTAATTATAATAATAGGAGAATAAACAATGAAAGATTTAGCACAAAATGTTAAAATCGACCACAGTTTGACTGCTGTTGTTAAAGCGGCATCTGCTAACGGAGCGGCAATTGATACTCAAGGGTTTCAATCTGTTACTTTAGTTGCTGACGTAGGTGCGGCTGGTATAACTTTGAACGGATCAAATAAATTTTCTTTTTCTTTAGAAGATTCAGATGCTCCAGGTTCAGGGTTTGCGGCTGTAACTAACAACACATTCGTTACTGGTGGTACAGTAGATGGTAGTGGTATCTTCCAAGTGGTAGATGCACCTGCACATGCGGCACAAGCATACAAGTTAGGTTATGTTGGTGGCAAAAGATATGTAAGAGGTGTAGTAACTCACGCAGGTTCACACTCTACAGGTACTGTTGTAGGTTTATCAGTTGTATTAGGAGATCCAATCTCTGGACCAACTGACGACCAAGCAAACGATTAATAATTAACGTAAGTTAATATTTTTAGGGCAAAGGAAAGCGAGAGTGGAACTTTGCCCTTTAATTAAATAAAATTTAAAGGAGAAACTATGAAAATAAAAATGAAACAAGATAAATTAGCAACAGCTAATGAAGCAGGTTCAGCAACTTTCGTTTATAAAAAAGATAGCGAACTTGATATGTCAGAAGCATGGCAAATAAAATTAGCTTCTAACTGGTTAAACCATGGTGTTGCAGAACAAGTAAAGCCTGTAACTGAAAAGAAAGTTGTAACTGAAGTACAAAAAAAAGAAAAAAAGAGTATTGTTAAAAAAATATTCGGTAAAAAAAAATAAGGATAAATAATGAGTGGATTAGTAGTTACGACAGCTTGGACAATAAATACAGTAAGTATTGCTGACTTTAAAGCATTCGCAAGAATTGATAGTTCAGATAGTACAGAAAATACACTCATTGAGTCCTTAGTATTTCTTGCACAAGATATGGCAGAAGCATACACAGGTAGAGCAATAACTTTTCAAACAATAACTCTATCATTAGATAGACTACCATTTTATCAAGATGAAAAATTACAAGAGGGTGTTTATACTGCACCTGATTTACAATCAAACTCAAATTACATAGTATTACCTAAACCAAATTTAATAGCTGTCAATTCTGTTAAATATTATAACAATGATAATGGTGCAAGTACATTTGCTACAAGTAATTATTATGTAGATACATCAAGTGAACAAGGTAGAGTAGTTTTAAAGAATGGAGTAAGTTGGCCGACAGCTTCTGAATTAAGAAATGCTAATGCTTATGAGATAGAATACAAAGCAGGTTATGGTACTTCTAATTCTGATACAGCGGCAAATGTACCGAAACCTTTAATATACGCAATTAAAATGTTAGCTTTACATCTTTATGAAAATAGAGAGATAGCAACAAGCAATTCTGTTAATATGATTCCTAACACGATAGCTATGTTGTTCTCACCTTATAAAGTACAAAGACTAAATAATCAATTAGGAGTTTAATATGTCTGTATCAAGAGTAGGTAAATTAAGAAACTCTATTATAATACAGAGTTTAAGTTTAGGTGCTGATGGATATGGTGGTTACTCATCACCTAGTTATTCAACTGTTATTACTGCATCTGCTAAGATAACTCCTAAAAGTGGAACACAAACATTTAGTGATAAAACAGGAAGACAAGTAACAAACCCACATACACACGATTTTTTGATTAGATACAGAAGTGGTTTAACAACTACTATGAGAATAAAATTTGGTTCAAGACTATTTGATATTATTAAAATTAACGATCAGAATGATGATAATAATTATATAACACTACAAGCTAAAGAAAATGTAGGTATAGCATAATGGATATTAAGATTAATGTTAAAAATTTAAAAAAAGTTATGTCACAATTAGGAAGATTAAATAAAGATTTAGAACAACCTTTTCAAGAAGTAGTTAAAGGTGGTGGTCAATTAATAAGAGCCGAAGCAGTAAAGAGTATTCAATCAGGTGCTAAGTCAGGAATAGTATATGAAAAATATAATCCTCGTAGATCACATAGAGCATCTGCTCCAGGACAAGCACCAGCAAGTGATACAGGAAATTTAGTAAGTAAGATTAGAGTTAAACAAAAAAACCCAAATACTACAATAGTAGAAAGTGGTGCTGACTATTCAGCATTCTTAGAATATGGTACTAGCAAGATGCAACCTAGACCATTTTTATTTCCAGCTTTTGTAAAGAGTAAAGAAAAAATAAAACAAGCTGTATTTAAAAGGGTTGTTACAGCAATAGAGAGATTAGTTAAATGAGTAATTATTCTTCAGCACTACAACAAACAGTTTTCAATGCTTTAGACCAAAGCAGTACATTACAGAATTTAGTAACAGACGTTTACGATTTCGTGCCTGAAAGCACAGCTTTTCCTTATGTTAAAATAGGAGAAGACACTATGGTAGACAATGGTACTAAAGATAAGAAAGGTTCAGACTTCACTATTGAAGTTCATACCTTTTCAAGATATAGAGGAAGTGTAGAAATTAAAAATATTATGTCAGTAGTTTACGATATACTACACGAATCGAGTTTATCAGTATCAGGAGCAAGTCTTGTAAATATGAGATTTGAATTTTCAGATACTATAAAAGAAAATGACGGACTTACAACGCATGGCGTACAAAGATTTCGTGCATTTGTTTTAAGTTCATAAACAACAATATAATACAAAGGAGAAAATAACATGGCGGCACAAAAAGGTAGTAGCTTTCTACTCAAAGAAAATAGTAGTGGAACACCAGTAGTTATTGGTGGAATGAGAAGTACATCAATGTCTATTAACGGAGAAATGGTAGATATAACAGCAAAAGACTCAGCAACATTTACTGGATCATCAGGACACGATATAGGTAGAGCATTAGGTGCAAATATGGGAATAAGAAGTATGAGTTTATCTGCAAGTGGAGTATTTACAGATTCCACAGGAGAAAACAATATAAGAGGAGCGGCATTTACTGGGGGTTCAGCAAATTACGATTTAGTTTTTGGAGATGGATCAACTGTAAAAGGTGCTTTCATAGTTACATCTTATGAAAGAGCAGGAGAATATAACGGAGAAGAAACTTTTTCAGTAAGTCTTGAATCAAATGGTACAATGACTTATGCGAATGCTTAATAACTAATAAGGAAAAATATATGGAATGGACAGATGGGTACAAAATGGTTGAGATAAAGGTTGGAGATAAAACCTATAATGGTTTTTACAAGGTTACTAGAAAGGGCGTAATAACTGTCGAAGCAAAAATTGATATACCAGTTAAACCTTATGACCATATCATTATCGGTGTCGATAAAGTAGTTGTTCAAAATATTTCAATTTTAAATGGTAGATCGGAAATAACTTGTGAATCAGTTAATACAACTGATATAGTTAAATCTAACAAAACACTTAAAAAGTTTAAAAAATATGAAACAGCGAAAGGAAAAGACACAGATGGCGAATCAATATAAAGGTGAAATTAAGGGTGAGTTTGGAGGAAAAGAAAGAACTTTCAGACTTACCTTTGATGGTATAGTTAATATAGAAAACAGAACTGGTAAATCTATAATGGATATTACCAATAGTTTAGGTGCTAGTAATTATTCTATGAAAGACATAGTTATAGTTATGCACGAAGCATTACAAGGTGCTGGTGGTAAATTTATTCAATCAGCAGTTGGTGATATGTTAATGCAAACTGGCATGATTAAAGGTGCAGTTTTATGTTCTGAAGTATTAATGACACTATTCACAGGTGAGAAAAAAGAAGAAGATTCCCCTTTAGTACAGGGGGAGAACGAGCAACAAAATACCCAATCCAGCAATACCTAGAAATAGGTCTTGGTGTATTAAGATTCTCCCCAAAAGTATTTTGGGATTTATCAATAACAGAATTTATGTCAGCTTTGAATGGTCATCATTTAAAGTATGGCAAAAATAAAACTAACAATCCATTACTTAAAAACGAAATGGAAGATTTAATGAGGCAATTTCCCGATTAAAAATTATGGCATCAAATTTAGCAACAATACGAGTAGAACTTATTGCAAACGCACAGAAGTTTAAGTCTAACATAGACAAAGCATCTGGTGGTTTAAAGAAGTTAGATAAGGCTACAAAGAAAACTACTAAAGGTAGTAAAGGAATGGCAGAGCAATTAAGAAATGTTTCTGGTTCTATTGCGGCAGTACAAGGTCCATTAGGTCCAGTAGCTGGTCGTATATCTGCTATTGGTGCTATTATAGGTAGAGTTAATCCTTTGTATTTAGTTATGACTGCTGGTTTGGTTGCTGTAGGTTTAGCATTAACTAAATTTGTAAAAATCGGTGCAAAGGCAGAATCGCAATTTTTAAAACTAGATGCATTACTTAAAGCAACAAGTGGAGCGGCAAAGGTAACTGGAGAAGATATTGAAGCTATGGCAGTTGCTATTGGTAGAGGTACTCTAGCTAGTGTTCAAGGTGCAAGAGATGCGGCAGGAGTTTTATTAACTTTTAAATCTATTGCTGGAGAAACATTTGAAAGAACTTTAGCATTAACACAAGATTTAGCGGCAGTTGGTTTTGGTAGTATGAAAACTGCGGCACTACAATTAGGTAAAGCATTAGAAGAACCTGAAATTGGTTTATCAGCATTAAGACGAGTTGGTGTATCTTTTAATGAACAACAAAAAGAACAGATTAAAGTTATGTCTTTAACAGGCAGACAAGCTGAAGCACAAGAACTAATATTAAAAGCACTAGAAGAACAAGTAGGTGGTGCTGGTAAAGGTGCGGCAGGTGGATTATCAGGTGCGTTTGATACACTAGGTGAAAATATTGTTTTATTCTTTGAAAAATCTAAAGTGGGTAAGATGATAGTTACAGGTCTTACAAAAGCCCTTACTTTACTAGCAGAACAAATAGCTAAATTTGTTCCTGATATAGAAAAACTTCCTGATGATATTGGACAACTTAATAATAGATTTAAAGAAAGTGGAAAAACTATTGAATTTTTAACTGGTAAGTATTCAGTATTATTAGATGAAATTGAAGAATTAGAAAAAGTAACTAATAGTACAAATGTTGGTAGAGCAAGAAAGGCAAAAAAAGAATTAAAAGAAATTGATGATCTAATAAATAAAGAACAAGAAAAAAAAAATAAAATAGATGAAAAAATAAAATTATTAGAAAAAGAAGAAAAAGTAGTAATTAAAATAAATAAAACTGCTGACAAAACATCAAACAAATTATTAAGAACTCAAAGGAGAGAATTACAAGATTTAAAAGCTACCACTAGAGAAAGAGCAGTAAATGTTAATTTAAGAAAACTAGAAGATTCTTTAAGGTCAAAATTAGGTGAGGGTGCTATTGCTGAAGCAAAAATTAATGAAATTTTAGGTGAAAGAGGTGGTTTAATTAGAGAGAACACTATTAAGGTTGAAGACTTTAAAAGCCAAATGGAAGATATTAAAAGTATAGCTAACTCTGTAGGACAAGCATTCAACAAAGTAGGTGATAATATTTTAGATGCCTTTTTAAGAGGTAAACAAGGTGCTTTAGATTTTAAATCTATTTTAAGAGAATTAATTATAGATATACAAAAAGCTATTATTAAAAAATTAATATTAGATAAAGTTACTGGAGTTATAACACAAGGTATAGAGGGAATATTCTCACCAAAATCACCAAACATAGGATCTCCTGACCCTAGAGTAAGAGGTAATGCAGGTGGTGGTACAGTACAAGCTGGTACACCTACATTAGTTGGAGAAAGAGGTCCAGAGTTATTTGTTCCAGGAAGTGCAGGAAGCATAAGAACTAATGCTGACAGTAAAGGATCAGGTGGTGGTGGTGTTAGTATAGTACAAAATTTAAACTTTGCTGTAGGTGTAACTAATACTGTGAGAGCAGAAGTTATGAATATGCTACCAGCAATACAACAATCAACAATATCTGCTGTTGCTGACGCAAAGCAACGTGGTGGAAAATTTAGTAAGGCATTCGGTAATTAATTATGGCAGTATTCACACCCTCATATCCTTTAACCTTACCTACTGCAACTGGTGTCACAACACAGAATTTTGGTTTAAGAAGAACTGTAGCTATTACGCAATCACCTTTTACTGCACAACAACAAGTTTTTGAACACGAGGGTAGTCAATGGAATGCTACTATTACTTTACCACCTATGTTAAAAGACAAGGCATCAATATGGTTATCTTTCTTTTTACAGCTAAGAGGTTTTAGAGGAACTTTTAAATTAGGCGATCAAGATAGAAAAACAATTCAGGGTACTGCAACAGGCACAGTTAGAATTAATGGTGCTGGTCAAACAGGTAATCAAGTAGCTTTAGATGGATTTACAGCAAGTAGAGCAAATGTATTTTTAGCTGGAGATTATATTCAAATCAATTCTTATATGTATATGGTTACTGCTAATGTTACTGCCAATGGTAGTGGAGAAGCAAATGTTAAAATAGAACCAGCATTAAGAACTGGAATAGAACCAATCAATAACGATACAACAGTAATTTATTTAAACACAACAACATTAATGAGATTAGACTCAAACGAACTTAATTGGGACACAAACAAAGTAAGTCTTTATGGAATATCTTTCTCATGTAGCGAGGCATTATAATGAAAAAAAGAAAACCTTTAGTTTTAACTAACGAAGTAGCAACTCCAAGTAACTTTGCTTGGTTTAAAAAAAACATAGTTATTGTACCTGTAGTAGCGGCAATTATAGCTGGTTCTTTTACTTCTATTAAATACGTATTAAATTTAACTGACACAGTTTATGCAAACAGAGATAGACTTGATGGTTTTTCAATGAATATGGATCAATCTGAAAAAGATATAACTGATTTAAGAAATAGACTTTCAAGAGGTGAAGCTACATGGGATATGGCTGAGAATATTTTTCAACAGTTAGCAAATGATGTACGTGACATGGCATATGATATTAAAGATTTATCAAGGTAATAATTATGTGGAAACAAAATTTAATTCTATTTACTATATTTTTCTTATTTATTCTTATAGCACATTCACAAGCTAGAAACGAATACCTACAAAATCAAAATCCTTGTGAAAGAGGTACATTTGAACCTTACGCAGAAATGAATCAAAGAGATTATAAATCAGGCATAAGTAATGAG
>ENA-ORXF01000417-ORXF01000417.1-marine-metagenome-genome-assembly--contig:-NODE-417-length-31608-cov-15.020519_pt1 | contig 31608 bp, 43 predicted proteins | sample MGYA00237864_ERZ511476 | MGnify/ENA primary metagenome ERZ511476 (study PRJEB26306, sample SAMN06343908) | marine metagenome | isolation source: coastal waters | place: Atlantic Ocean: West Antarctic...
CTGCAAGTAACTCTTCATCGCTTTGGAGCATGCGATTATTCATTCTTTGTTCAACGTAATCATCGCCTTCCATTTGTGTTCTTGATGGGTTTAATATTTCATCTCCTTCAAGTCTATAGCCAACATCTTCAACTCCGTATCTGTATTGTCCTACCCCTTCAACACGAGCTATCTGCTTGTAAGTTATTTCTTTAATGGTATCAAGATTTGTTTCTGAGTTACCACCCATGGAAGGGCGAGCAAGATATTCATCCATGGTTGGAATAGGAAGATTTGTGTTATGTGTATTTATGGGAAAGCCATACTCTGAATTCAAATAATCGTCATAATACATTTTTTTGTCCTGAGCAAAAACTCTAGCAAAATACGGACTAGCAAGTATTTCTTGTCGTGTAGGTGTTCTTGTAATTATGGTGTCTTGCACATAATTTAAATTTTTATTGTTTCTTTGTATTTGTGTGATGGCGTTGGTAAAGGAAACTCGGTCAACTCCAAGTTCTGCACCAAGCTTAATAGCATCTTTCACAGCAGCATCCACCCAGTCTTTTTTGTATGGAAAGTCGGGGAGTTTGCCTGAACTACTAATAGGCTCTATTGCGTCAACAAGTGCAAGTATTTTTTCTTTTCCGTATTCGTCTACAAGAAATCTTGCTATTACTTCTTGTGGACCAACACCATCCAACTTGAGTCCATTTTTTTCTCTAATAACGTCACCCGTATTTTTAATTTGTCTGGGATTTAAATAATTTGGGTTCTTGCTAGGTGAGATGTTGTTGAATTGTGGCATGTCTTTGTCAAACTTGATTACCATTCTGCCAGATAATTGGACAAAACGAGAAGGTTCAATAGAGTTTACTTTGTTTCTTGTTTGGTCTATTACTTTTTCCGACAACTCATAAGTAGCATCTGTTTTATTACTACGAGCAGTAGAGTGTAAGTCTGATTGTATTTCTTCTACAAACAATACCTTTTTGCCATTTTCATCGGTTCTGATGGTAGTTCGATAATGAAGCAACTCGTCACCGCCACCGAAATGTTTTGTTCCGTCATTACCCGTGTATCTTGTTGGTGTTTTCGGATTTGCAAGATGGAGAGTATGTTCTTCGTAATCAACAGCTCCGCCCATAGGTAGTTTGTAACCATCGTAACCTTCATATTTGGTAGGTATCGTTGCATTGCCCGAAATTACATCATCAGGTACCAAATCTATTAAATAGTCTTCTGAGCTTGGGTCATCAAATTTAGTTACATTTGTTCCCTCGTACTGACCAATTTGTAGCCTTGCTTCGTCAAAGCTCAGATATCTGCCAAAATTATCATCGTCAATTCCACCATTTACTCTTACGTTAAACCCACTACTTGCATTGCCCGTGACATCAAATTGATTGTTGTCGCTGACATACCTATAGGCTTCTACGCCATCACCTAAATCATATTCCTGCTTTATTACACTATCTGCAGCAGATTCGAAAAATTCATCTCCTAAATCTTCAGTTAAAATTTTAGGCTTAAACGTAAAGCCGGCATCTAAAAGGTCTGCAAAATCAGCAGCATCATCAGGTATGGTGCTTCTTTCAGTTACTAAGGTCCCAGCTGGTGTGTATACATCGTACTGAGGTTTTCCGAGTGCTGCAAAAGGGTTGATTTTAAAGTCGTTGTTTACAAGAAATTCATCTACCAAATATGATGCACCTCTATTAAAAGACGCTGTTTCATTAAGCTTGTCTTGCCTTTGTGCAAAATCTTTAAAATTTTGTGCATTAATTCCATCAGGAAAATTACTAGTAATAAATTCTTTTTGTTCTCTAAAGAAAGAACCAAAATCACCCGTGAGTTCACTTATCTGTTCGGCTCTTATTTCAGAGGTCATAGGTTCATCAAGATAAAGTTCTATGTCTTCTCCTTTAGTGTCTTTGTAAGTAGGGTTATCTTCTCTTCTTGATACACGATAAAGTTGTACCCTGTTGTCGTCTATGTATTTAAGTATGTCTTCGTTGGTGTAATCCTTGTTAGGGTATTGTGCTTCAAAAGTTTCAAAATCTATTTCGTTTATTTCTGTTTGTTTTAATGCTGTGCCTGTTTTGTTACTAGATGGATTGGTTCTTTTGTTGCTTTTTATGTATGCTAATAAAGCTTTTGGCGACATTTCTGCAGATACAGATTTAGCTTCTTCTAGTGTATTAGATTTATAACCTGCTAAATCTCTAGTAGGTTCTTGATTAGGAATAGTTAATCCACTTATTCCACCACCACCGCCACCAGTAGTATTTGCTGCTTGTATAATTGGTGCGTTCATTTCACCACCTAATGTTCCTGTTATATCTCGTCTTGGTGAATTAGTTATGCTCAAGCCTAATTTTATAGGTTCAGGCAATGCACCCAATCTTCTTCCCATTAGAATTGCTGCTTTAGGTATATTGGCTAATTCACCAATACCACCTGCCATACCCAATGCTGATAGCGGAGCTAGCACTGCACTCACAGGGTCTTCGGCTTTAAATGGCAGTTTTTGTGCTATGTTTTTGAATGGATTTAAAACATCCAGTGCAAACTCTGGTAGGTTTTTCATTTCGAATCCGGCTTTGTCAGTAAAGTAACCCGTCTCGTAAGCTTCAATCGGCACGCCTGTTGGTGGGAAAACATAAGCAGCCATTTGCTCTGCCAACGGAAGTTGAGTAAAACCTTCTTCGTAGGCTTGTTTAACATTGCCTTCACCAAGCTGACTAAGCATGGTTTCTCTAGCTACATCTGCTGCTTGGATTTTTTGTCGCATAGCAACAAATTCTTCAAACGTGGGTGGTGTACCCATAACTCCGGGTCCATTAATTACAGCTACAAGCTTTTGATAATCATCTTCAATAGTATTCTCAGCAGGACCACCGTTTGCGAATATATTTATATTATCAAGAGTTGCCATGGTTTTTTATAAGTTGTGTTAGCTCGTCCATTTCTGATTTAATTTTCTTGCCCATGTTATTAGCATTATTCATTATTTTTTGGCTTCCATCAATGTCTGGAAGGTAGCCATCTCTTCTTGCACTCTGCTGAACTTTGTAAGCTCTTTGGAATGTGTCACCATGTTTCTTGTAAAGAGTTTCTCTCTTTGCTAATTCTTGCATTAATTTCTTTAATGGCATCCTAGCGAAGCCACCGGGCATCGCCATAAGAGGGTCGTTAAGTAAACCACCTATACCCTGAACTGCACTTTTTATTTGTGATGGAAGTACATCGAGTATAGGCGTTCTTTCGTTTATGGGTATTGGCTCAATAGAACCTACATCATGTGGGTATGTGCCATCTTTATTTAACATGGGTCAAATATATCACACACTTGCCCTATCTTTAAGCTTTCTAAGAGCAATTCTCGAAACTTTCCAAGGTGGTATATCTATCTTGTATAAAGAACCAATTTGCTTAGAAATGCTACGCCAAGGCGTTTTCCTGCCACTTTTCTTGTGTCTTTCGAGTGACCTGTCCACATATTGGATGATTTGTTGCTGTTCAGGTATCTCTTTGAGGTATCTGTGCTTTCCTTCTTTGATTAACTCATAACCAAAAGGAACTCCACCGCCTATATGTCTGCCTTGTTCTACACATGCCATCTTGCCTTGATACAACTTTCTAGCTGTTTCTTCCTTATCCCATTCTGCAAAGGTACCCATCATATTGACAAACATGTTTACATTCGGAGACCTAGAGGTACTTATAGACTCAGCACCACCAAGAATGTCATGAGCAAACAAATGTATGTTTAGTTCATTAAAATCATCCCTGATATGACAAAGCACGCTTAATCTACGAATTAACCTGTCCAGCTTGGCGACTAGCACCACATCATTAGGTTCTAGGTTTCTTGTAAGCTCTTTGCCTTGTGGTCTATTGTCAAAGTCTAAAGTACCACTGACACCATCGTCTATGTAAAAACCATCAGGTTCTTTGTCAAAAAGGTAGAGTGACATCTTGGTAATCGTCTTCTTCTGCTCGCCAAGTGAAGTTCCGTTCTTAGCTTGCTCATCAGACGATACCCTGCAATATCCGTAGATTGATTCGTATTCTAGTGCTTCCATTGCTCTCCCTTCTGTATCTTTTTGAGTATTTCAATCAGTTCTTTCTGTGCTTCCTTTTTATCCATCTGTTTAAAAAGCTGCACTATCTCTAGTATTAATTTCGATGTAGACATTATTTATCCTCTAAATTTGTATTATATTTGCTCAATTCTTCTAGTACGACCTTGTTGATTTTCTTCATGTCTTCAACAATCATTTTGTTCTCTTCGAGCTGTTCAGCAAGAAAAAGAATATCATTAGGTATTCTGCCATTGGTCAAATCATTAAAGCTGTTGCTGGTAATCTCTTGTTCATTGTTTATCAGGCTTAGGCTCTTGGGATTTTTGCTACGCCTAGTTATAGGCTCTACTTTCTCTGTGTACCACATTCTAAAAGTAAACTTCTTTATGTCTTTGTCAGAGTAAGTCTTCCTTACAGTAAACTTTCTGCCTACCCAGTAACCAGCTTGTCTAATTCCATTTGCGTCATTTTCATCTTCCACAACAAACGAGTCGCCCACCTCCAAGCTATTTAAAAAATCAATGTACTTAGCTCCTCTTTCCTTCTTAGGTGGTATTTCGTGACCTTTTTCAACCTTGGCTTTAAAATACTTTTTCATTTCGCCTCTCCTTTCGCCTTATCATCCTTTACAATCTTTCTCTTCGACTTTGAGAATATTCGCGAAAAATTTTTGTCGAACTCCTTTTGGTCAAGAATTGGTCTTTGGCGGGAGCCTTTGCCCCCATCTGAATTACTCATTACTAGCCTCCTTCTCTGCCTTAGCCTTCTCTTTCCTCTCATTCTCTTCGTCAGACCTTAGCCTATTCAATGCAATCATTACTGGTGCGACTAATTGGTCTTTATGCCATATCGGTAATTGGCTCTTGCACAATGCACACGCTGTTTGGCTTTCTAGGAATTTGCCTATGGTGAATGTCTTAGGTCCATGATGTTGACAAACCAATGATATCTCCTCGCTGAGGCTGCCCGAAAGTGCCTTGGTTAATCTTTGTATTCTCGTCTCTTTCTGCTTTTCCATTATTTCACCACCTTTGTATTGGCTCTGCGTTGCTTTGCCTTTTCGTTATTACGATTCTTTACATCCTCGTTCTGTTCTTGAAACCAGTCTTTAATAATTACAGCTTTCAGATCTTTATTAGACATGTCGCTGAAATTCTTTAATACCTTGATATGCGTTGGCTTGATTATCAAGCACACATATTCGTGGTAGCACTCGTCAGACAAGACGAAGGTGTAATTGTCTCCGTGGTAGGTCCAACCTGTTTTCTCTTTTCTAAGTTCCATATTATAAACTCCTATTAATATGTTGTTTGTTACAGTGTTTATTATAAGGGTATTAAGTATTGGAGTCAACACTTATATTGAAATTAATGTATTTTCTTTTTTGGCTCTAGGATTTCGTTCTCTGGAACCTGCAATGATTCTTCCAGAGCAACCAGTTGTACTTGATGGAGTAAAACCAAATTGGCTAGGTTTCTATTTATCTCGTAGAGAGCTTTGTTCGTATCTTCAAGTTGTAAGACAACTCTCTGTAACTCCTCTTCATATTTTTCTGTACTCATCTGGTCTTCCTCTTGTTGTGTTTATCAAAATACACTCTTGTGTAATATCTTCTGACAATAGCCAAAGCTGATAACACGATTAATTGGCTTAAAGAAATTATAAACGAGTTGTGGGTGAATACTAGGAGTATTGTAATTGTGAGCCAAGAGAGAGGAAAGTTGAATACTGCTCCAAGTAGGGTGTCTGCTATTGATTCTCTTAATGCTTCTTTATTGATTTTCATAATGGGTCCTCTATAAACCCATTATACACATTTCTGTTGAGATTAACACTTACTTGGAAAAATGAATATAGAATATGTCGAACTCTGTTACACATACACAGTGACCAGCCACCCCAAATATTTGGTGGTAGGGTCTTATAATTTAATAAAAGTCGACCTATGAAGTGGAATCCAATAGAGTCCCTACCTATAGGGCTTGCAGAGGCTCTGTATTATCTTTTGTTAGCGCTGTGGACACATAGTAGTTGTCTCCTCATGCTAATGTCCTGCCAAGTCTCTGCTCTTTCATTGCGTAACTCATTGATATACCGTTGTTTTTTTATTTAGGGTCAGAATCGGGCGAATTACACAGGGAAAAAGCCCTCCCTCGGTTTTTCTTAGGATATATCTCCAATGAGTAAGTCTGCTAATGTCATACATCATCATACTGAGCATCTATGATATCGCCTCCGAATATCTCCCTTAGTCTTCCCTCAATGTCCTTATGACTCATGTTATCTAATGACGCTGATATGTTGAGATTCTCTGTCTTCTTAATCTTCAGACCAGCTAATTCATTCAGCTCTCTCAATGCTGAGACCGATGCATTGAACTGTCCTTTGTCGTATGCCTCTTCACTAATCTTCCATAACATCTTGGCTGTCTTCTCAGGAGTGATTGCATACTTATGTGCAAGCTCTTGCTTCTTTATCTTTATAGCTTTAAGCACATTGGGATAGTCTTTACCATTGAGGAACTTAGTAGCAGCTTGGGCTGGGAACTCGAACCCTGCTCTTCTCGCTGCCTCAGTTTGTGTGCAATTGTCATTGACATAGTGCCACACAAATCCATTCTGCATATCAGTTAAATCAAACTCCGGGTCTTCTTCAAAAGCACTGGGTCTATTAACCAGTGGTGTGCTAGGTGGTTTCTTTCCATTCTTTCTTTTATATTCAGTCATCATATCTCCTTAAATTAAATCCGTTAGGGTAGAGGGTAGAGGGTATCTCATACTATAACCCTTATATATCCATACTATATATATGCTATACCTATACTATATATATTCTTATTCTTATTAATATAACTATACCCTATACCCTTTAGCATACGCAGACAGCGTAGCAATGGGGTCTCATGCTCAGGGCAAAGCAAAGGGTATTGGTCTCTCTCAACCGTACCCTTCACCTTACTCTTAACACATAACAGCGTAAAGTTCATCTAATTACTATGCCCTGCCCTGCCCTGTTGCTTGGGCAAGTACACCTCGACATCTGACGAACAGCCCGGGCAAGATAAATATGTCACCATATCATGTACCTCACTGTCATCTAAATCCTCATCACTACCCCATATCAACTCTTCTTTACAGTGCCAGCAGTTCATTATGTATTCACCTTTGGGTAGTCCATTTGTTTATATTTTAATTGTCGCATCATATCTTTTTTCCAAGTCTTGCTACCAAGTACATATATATATCTATGCTTGGCACTTCTATTTACTCTCTTAGTCTTGTCACCAAGATGGTGTCTTGAGTGTTTGCCATTCTTACCTGCCATATCTGTTCTAGGTTTTGATGTACCAGTGAAAATAAAATTGGTTGCTTGATAGACTACACCCAAATGATTCTGCGCAGTGTCAGCATAAGACACAATTATCTTAGGCTTAGGCAATAGTTTAAAGGAAGCTGCAATTAATATTGATGCCTGATTCTTTTCATTATTCTTTAACACCAACCTATTTAATTCTATAACATGATGTTTATTTTCCTCACCTGCAACGCCCTTGCACAAAGAAGGAGAAGCAGGTGAGCCATAGGAGACCATACCAATCAATACATTGTCTTGGTATAAGCCATAGGCGTAACTGATAGAAGGCATCCTCTTTGCATAGTGTATGTCTAATATAAAAGGCTTTGTTTCTGCATAAGATATTCTTTGTATGTCATATTGATTGACACTATATCCCTCTGCATCGTCAAACAATCCCTTCATTATGTATTGTCCGTATGCATGGCAGTATGTAGCTTGATGAAGTGTTCTGCATCCAAGACTACTAATACCTTGCTCCTGTTTCTCTTGATAACAAGGAGTGGTTCATAGCCTTTACAGTTGGTCGAGGCTTGGTCGTATGACTTCCATACATTGAGTGCTTCCTGATTCTTACACTCCACGCTGTAGGGAAACACAGCTCTCGATTGCTTACCGATGATGATGTCCTCTCCCTGAGAACCCATTGGTCTACTCTCCAAGTCTTCTGCATCTAATCCTAGTAAGTCGATGAGCAGTTGCCTGAACTTCTGCTGTAGCAGTCTGCCCTTCTGTTTTGCTGATTGTGGTCTCATTACCTATGTCCTTCATCTCTCGATGTGTTCATGATGCATCTATTTGCATCACGCAAAAAATCGCGACTGCCTCGCTGGAGTCAACGGAGCAGGCACGGGGTGCCAACTATCATGGCGAGGGTGCTGGCAAAAACCAGTACCTTTAAAAATTTTCTAATATAAAACCCTCTCCACATGATTTTTCTGATATGGGTAATACACATTGATTATCTTTTAAGTCTTCGATGGTATAGTAGTCATCGTTGCTCTTATAGAAGTCAGCGAAGTCTTTGTACTCTGTGTAATTACAACACAGGGCTATGACATCTAACTCCATTGGTTCTGTGTATATGTCTTCACACTCTTCTAAGTGGTAGAACAATACTCCTAAACCTTCGTAGGTGAACTGCTCACCTCTATCCATGTCACGGAAGGCTTTTCTAAAATCGTTTACATCTATAGTCTTAACCATTACGCCACCTCTCCTTCGAGCTTGACTTCACCTTCGTAGATAAAGCCATCAGCATTAAAGTTATTGATTACTTCTGTGTCTCCCCAATTAGCATACATCTTTTCACCTCTTGGACCGTTGCCCATTGGCACTAAGAAATGTGCTACACCATTCTCTACTAACACATCGCCACTTGATGTTGAACGATACGTCACATCCATTCCTAGTGTTTCGCACCAAGACTCATCAATACTATTTGTATCTCTGTATGCTTGTTGAATTGAATCGTGATTGAACTCAGCTACCTTTATATAAGGTTTCTCGTTGTTTGCAAATTCTGTTGCGTGGTATACCTGTATCATTACGCCACCTCTGTCATTAGAACTGTATAAAGAGTTTCTCTTTTACCAGTCTCGTTATTAACTTCATCGTCATACTCTTCATAAGCAATATTGAATAAGCTACCTATAGTGCCTTCAGCAGATTTTCTGTTCCAGCCATTGTTAGTTAGAAGGTCAAGCATATCGCCCATCCACGCATAGTTTGTAGACTCTGCATGAGTACAATCTTCCATGTAGAAGTCACCCTCTTCTACCCATGTGTTTAAAAGCTTAGTAGCTTCGATTTGGTTTTTAGTTAGGTCGTTCATATTAATTTCTCCTTTTTTATAATATAAAAACATTATAGCAAATGGGTTGATAATATCAACACTTTACAACACTTATTTAAAAAGAAATATCATCGAAGTTTAAATCTTCTTCTAGGTCTATTAGCTGGACATCATAAACTTTCTTGCCGTTAGTCTTCCTTGCATCTATGCCATGGTCAGTTAGGACCCTACTGGCATCTTTGAAATCTATGTTCCTAGGATTTCTAATACCTAATGCTCTGAGCATAGCAGTCAGTTGCCAAGGCTTCCTCATGCTTTCGTTAGACTCGAAGTTCACATGCTGTAGTAATAAATCTTCCACTGCACCTTGAGTTCTGAATCCTTCGTTAGACTCTTGGAGAAGTTCTCTCTCTTCCTTAGTTAGATACCAATTCTTTTCTCCCTTCACATACAAGGTAGCTTTAACTTCTGCCCATACCTGTTGCATATCTATTCCATGATGTGGGTCTATGTCCGTGACCTTGAGACACCAAAATCTTCTGTTACCACTTCCGTCAGCTAAGAACTCAGGCTCGTTTACTGAAGCAAAGAAAGCTGTTCGTCTTTGATAATTAGTAAAGGTCCTATCGTATGGCAATCTCATTTCATCTGAACGAGATGTTATAAATGCTTTGAGCTGATTGATGTCTGCTTTCTTAAATGTAGATTCGAGTTCGCCCAGTTCTACAATCCAATGACTCACTGCTTTTTTTACTGAGTCTTTATCTTTAGGGTCAAGCGTTGCTCCTTCTAACAACCAGCCTTTATTAAAGTCAGCTAATCTTTTGAACCATAATGTTTTACCAAGACCCTGACCTCCCTGAAATACCAGTAAGCCTTCGAGTGATACACCATCTTCTTCATAGACACATGCCACACAGCTGAGTAACCATTTTCTCATAAGCATGTGTTTTAATTGTTCGTCTCTGCTGGTGACTGTATTACAAAAGTCATTGACCCGGTTCACTCCATCCCAAGGTGAAGAGTCAATCCACTGGGCTACAGGATTTAATTCCTTAGCTATTATCTTCATAGCATCTCTTACTCTTTGATGAGGAACAAAGTTCTTGATACAGATGTTCTCTACCTCAACCAGCATCGCCTCATCTTTCAAATCAGCAATAGGTTTGAAGTCAGGTATCATTATGTCGATGCGTTTCTTAATCACATCGTAGTGACAATCAATACCATGGCTCTTCATTAAACTATGATAGTTCTCTGTAGTAGCCATAATCCTTCCGTTTGTTGCTTTGTCGTATTCGATTAAATCAGGCACAGCAACTCGCTTCTCTATAAGCTCACCAGTCAATGCTATTTGGTCATTGAAGTCCATGCCTTCTTGGTCAGGCATAACCACTGATGCGTTAGTTACCTGTGCAGCTGCAATAGCTTTGTTCTTGCCAACCTCGTTAGCGTCATTGTCTGCGTAGATGATGTACTCCTTACCTATTAATTTTTCTGATAGCTTCTTAGATACACTGAGCATGTTGCCAGCGTTAAAGCAGACCACCATTGGTATTTTCTTTTCTTTATATATAGTCATACAGGTTGCATAGCCTTCACCAATACCTATGGTCTTAGACTGCTTCATAAGTTCTGTTCCTATAATAAAGAAACATCCTCCTGTCTTACCACCTGCTAGAAATCTTTTCTGACCATCCTGTTGTATTGTTTGTATGCTCCACAACTTCCCTGTCTCATCCATGATTGGAATGATTAGTTTGCCGTTGTGTTCTCTTAACGAATGAGATGCGACACCCTTACTAAGTAAGTATGGATGAGAGTCACATGGCGATGCCACATCCCAAATTGTTTTGGCTTTGTCTGAGATTCGCAGATGTGCTGCTAACTGTTGTGCCTCAGATTCTTGCCTAAATTTCTCTAATGCTTCGTGATTAATCTTGGTAGACTTTCGTCCAGATAATTTAAAGTTGTGCGTTTGTCCTGTCCTGTAATCAGAGGCAAAACCAATAGGTGTGCCAAAGTTATCATAGAAAGCATAGTAGCCTGACAAGGACCTTTTGCCGTTGATATTTGTGTATGCTCTTTGTGGTTTGTCAGGATTTACCTGTAGTTCTTCTTTCGTCTCAAAGCCATGACTCTTTAAGAAATCTTGGAAACTGTAAACAGCATCCATCGTTAGTGGCTTATCCATGTCTTTGGAATCACCAAGAATATTTTTTATTCCCATACTTGCCCTCTCATCTAAACTTGTATATTATGTTATATTGAATACCTTACAATATAGTTTGGTAGAGAACAAGAACTTTAATAATTATTTTTATAGAGAGGATATTATGGCACTAACAATTAGTGAATCAGGTGGTGGGACATTCGAACAAGTACCAGTGGGAACACACAATGCAACATGTTACATGTTGGTTGATGTAGGAACGCATGAGGAAACATTCGAGGGTGACACTAAAAAAAGACACAGTATATTTATTTACTGGGAACTTAACGACAGCAAGATGACAGATGGCAGACCATTTTCAATCATGAAGCAGTACACACTTTCATTGAATGAAAAATCTGCATTGTTTAAAGACTTATGTGCGTGGCGTAAGAAAAGATTTACAGACGAAGAACTTAAAGGCTTTGACTTAACCAGCGTCCTAGGTTTTACCTGTGATGTTGAAGTTGGTTTAACAGCAGGTGGTAAATCTAAAGTGACTTCTGTTTATAGCCCGGACGGTGGTGCAAAGAAAAACGCTACTATTAATGAGCAGGTTGCTTTTGATATAGACGAGTATGCCAAAGGTGATAAAGCTATGGTAGAGGCATGGGTAGGATTACCTACTTGGGTGCAAACCAAAGTTGATGAGTCATTTGAAATGGTTGCCGTTGAAAGAAAAAGAGTCGATGGCTTAGGCAAAGAATCTCCGACTGCTGACTTTAAATCTTTAGAATCATTGAACGATGATGTAGAAAAGAAGTTTCCTTCTGCAGAAGAATTGAAAGAGGACGACTTACCGTTTTAAAAGTTTGGCTGTTGGGTTTATTAATTTTTCATATTAATACGACTCCTATCGTAATAAGCTCAACAGCCTCTTTACTTAATTATGACTAACGTAATAGATTTAGAATCACACAGAGAGGTGATAGTAAAAGAGGGTGTCTACACTGACATGCCTTTTCCACAATACAATGAATTGAAAGCTGTGCGTTCACACGACCTAACCTCAATCATTAAAGACCCGTACAGCTGGAAGTATGAAGAGAAGCCTGACAGTGAAGCTTCATTCTTTGTTGAGGGTAGACTGCAACATTGTTTGTTCTTAGAACCACATGTATTCCATGATGAGTTTGTAATAGCTCCTAAGATGGACAGACGAACCAAGGTAGGCAAAGAAGAATACCAAGACTTTATATCATCAACAGGTGACAGAAGTATTGTGACCCAAGACTTATACGACACTTGCGTGAAGCGTGTAGAAGTTTTAGATGCGTTCAGACCTAGAAAAGAAGACAAGACTGAGCTGAGTATAGTCTTCGATTATTACGGTCATCTATGTAAAGCAAGATTCGATATGCTACAGAACAATGTCATTATGGATTTAAAGACATGTAGAGATGCCAGTCCAAAAGGATTTAAACAAGCTGTTAGAACTTTTGGTTATCATCAACAGGCTGCCTTCTATATAGATGCAGCTTTGTCAGCAGGTCTTTCTGAGGTAGATAGATTCCAGTTCATAGCTGTATCAAAACAACAGCCATACCCTTATGCCATTTATGAAATGAGTGACGAGGCTTTGGCATACGGTAGAGCCATGAATGAGAAAGCTTTAGACATGTTAGTGAGGTGCGAGAAGACTGGTATCTACACACCATTCAATCTGCACAATTCAATCGTAGAGATTAAGTTGTCAGACTTGTAGGAAGAAGAGCTTGGATGCCAACAGTACCCCCCTCATCCTGAAACATTCAAGCTCAGATGCCTTGTGATAAGACCTGAACATGACCACATGTATTGGTCCAGCAAAGCATCTAATTACAACACACACGCTGAGAGGGTAGCCTTCTTGAAAAAGAATGGCATAACAAGTGACCAGAGAATTGATACGATTTTACATTTAGCAGTTAGCTTTTTGCCAAGCCGTATGTACAGGTTGCCTAATAAATTAATTACAACTGCTTGGAAAGATTTACCAAGCGACACGGCTAGAACCATGTTCGCTATTGGTATTAAGAATTTAAAGAAGAAGAATAGAGTCTAGCTATTCTTGCTTGGCAACGATGATTGCACCGTCTACATTTATATCTGTGAAATTTAATCCACTGACTTCATCATCAGCTACATGAAAGATTACATCACGAACCAGCAATCTTAGAAGAGCAGCCTTCTGATATAAGTTTAGCCTAGCGTATGTTTCTATAATTTCATCTGCCGTCATCTTGTTTGTTTGTAACAAGACATCATCTTTCTTTTTGAATATTGACATATTTCCTCTTTGTTTTATTTAACCTATTAATATTTTGGATGTGTTCCATCCTCTCCAACTCTCTAAATTCTTTTTCTATTTGCTCATCCAGCAATCTTTGCTCACGAGATACTTGCTCATCATTCATTTCTTTTTTCTCATTATTTTTTCCTCAGTCCTTCGTAGTGACCATTCTAAGAATCTGCTGATTAATTTACTTATATACTTCATAGCCGTGCATCCTTGTACTCTTCTCGTAATTCTGGAAACTCAGATAGATAGCAGGTAAGTATATGTTTGTTGTCTCCATCCTCTAACAGCCTAGTCAACATATCTCTTAGAGCCATCATGTTGTCCATATCTATATCTCGTTTTATCTCAGCTATAATTTCATTAATGAGTTCATTCATTACGCCACCTCCTTAGTGTCATTTTCGAGTACCTTACACACATGTTTTAAAGCCTTGTTTAAATCTACAGTTTCACCTATTAACCCATTAATGATGTCTTCTAAATACCCAACGTGTCTGATACAGTCTTGAACCACTACTGCATCATCATCGTTAGAGTGCCACGATAAGTAATCTAAATTTTTTCCCAATCCGTCTAATACTTGTTTGCTTGATAGGTTGTTCATTACGCCACCTCTTTATTTAACTGGTGATACTTTTTCCAAAGTTTTTTATTGAGCTTGTTGGCTTGGTCCCAACTTTCAACACCAAAACAATCATCCATGTCAATTTGTTCTTGTATTTCTTCTTCACCTATACTGCACACTTGGGTGTCTAGTAAAGTTAAAAGTATCATGGTTTCTTTTTTTGTTAATCTCATATTAATTACTCCTTTTATTTAATATACCTATTAGTATATAGAAGTAAATGTATATTGCAACACTTTACAACACTTTACTACATTTAATTTATGGCAGTATTTCGTACACATATCCACGAACAGCTCTAGGTTTCTTTAATAGTATCTCATGCAGATTGCCTTTTACCTTTTCTGTTAATTCCCAAAAGGTATCTCTGCCGGGGTCAGCTATAAGTACAGGACACTTAGCCAGCTTTATTAAATCTACTATATTGCCAACATGGCTTTCCCAGTAACAAATATCACAACCAATAACTAAATCTACTTTGCTAAATGTTTCTTTAGGTAGCTCTTTATAATCCATGTGTAAAACTTCTACATTAGTTTTATTTAATTTGTTTACAACATCAACATAGTGTTTCATATTCTTATCTACATCAATGCCAACACAATCCACTCCTTGCTTCTCTAGGTAAGCTAGGACCACTCCCCAACCACAACCAATATCAATAGTAGTGTCTATATTTTTTAAGTTGTAGCGAGACAAGAAATCTATGATAGTAAGAGAAGAGTTCCAGACTTTGTTGCCATGACTTACTGGCTTGTCTTTAGTCCTTTTAATTTTCTTTATGTCTTTATCGCTAGATAAAGGTATTTTAATGTCGTGAAGTATTTTCATATTAAATAGTGTTATAATCTATTGTAATGAATTATTATTAACAATCAACAACTAAAACAGGAGTTTTATAATGGGTGATTACAACAAAGGATATAGAACATTAACAGTAGATTTAGAAACATATAAGATGTTAGAAGAAATATGTTCTCAAGAAAGAAGAAAGAAGATAGACCAAATAAGATTAATGGTTGAGAAGAATCATAAGCTAGTCATGGAAAACAAAGACTAAGCTAATCCACCTATCCCACTATTATTTGCTCTTAGGCGTTCAGCCAATTCCCTATCTTTAGGATTAGGTAATACTGTTTCTGAAATTTGTGCTTGTGGGGTTACTGCATTTGCTGGTGACACCAATGGCATGTTTGACTGGCTTACATTAGCCAACATAGTATCTAATTGACTTGCTAGGCTTTCCTTGTTTACCGGTCTTACCTTTTCTGATACAGAGCTAGGCACCGTTCTGTCAAAGTTGTCCAGACTTGCGCTGTCAAGGCTTTCTTTCTTCATAAGATTGTTGAAAGTATTTTTTATTTTTTTATCATATTTATCAAAATCAACCATAGATGAGCTTTCTGCAAAGTCTGTTAATTGACTTGCAATATCTCCTATTACATAAGGTGAGCCATCTATCTCGCTTAAACCTTTGAAAAAAGCAGCCAATTTTGGTGCAGCACCTGCTCTAACCCATGCCTCGCCCAAAGTATGACCCCTTGTTAATTCTTGCTGTAATCTATCTTTTTCTGTGGCTGTAAGGATTCTTTTTACGGTATCAGCAAATTCTATATCTTGTTGTTCAGTCAATAGTTCAAAATCTGCATTAATAGCAAATCTTAAAGCTTTATCAAAATTATCAAGGTCCGTAAGAAATAAAGCTCTTTTAGTCTTGCTTTGATATTTTTCCTTCATTGACGTTCTGCCTGCTGTTTGTGCGCCCGTTAATACTTTATTTTCTAAGGCTCTTGCATCTGCTTCTGTCACCATATTATCCATGAATAGGTTGAAGTCTTTTTCACTGCCATCAAAAGCCAACTTCATTAAAGACCTTGTTCTAGGTGTATATAAAAGCTTTCCTGCATAATTTTGTTTTTCAGATGTTTCTGCTAATTTTTCATCAAGACCATGATAGACACCGTTGGTAAAAGCTTCTTTTTCGGATGGTCCGTATGCAGCTACCATTTCAGTCAAATCTATATTTTTAGTATATGACTTATTAAAAATATTTTTGCCCATTTCTAAAGCATCAGCAGTAGCCATGTGACCTGCAAAAACTTCTCTTGCTGCTTTGTATTCAGGATTAGTGTCTAAAATTTGTAGAAATGCATTTTTATTTTCCATGAAGCCTCTTAACTCTGTTCTTCCTGCTGAGGATTCAGTTGCTAACGGATTGTTTGCAGTCGAAATTAAGTCATCTAAACCTTCTTTCATATAATGCAAAAACTCAAAATTAAAAGCATCAATGCCAAGACCTTTGTTTTCTCCTTCTAAAATGACCATGCCTTCTGGTGTAAATTCTACATTAGGTAATACTATGCCTTTATTTGCTGCAATCCTTGAGCCTCTTAGGTAAGCATCTTTCATTACAGGTCTTTGCATTAATTTGTTTAATGTCATTGGCTTATCCTCACCACTGATATTAATCATATATTCATCGTTAAGACCAACCATTCTGTCTTCACCTGTTTCTGCATTTATATTTGCAGCTTCGTACATTCCTGCTGAATCTGCACTTCTTGCTTCTTGTAGTAATTTTATTGTTTCGTAATAACCAGCTTCAGCTCCAAAGGCGTTTTGCAAATCTGTTTGCAGTCTTCCAAATCTTCCACTTTGTCTGTCTTGCAACACTTGTCTTGATTGTTTTGTTAATTTACTTGGAATCATATTTACCATATCTAACAAATCTGCTGAACTTGTACTTACATCAGCTACAGTCAAACTTCTACCTTTATTCATAGCATTTACTGCTTGTACTAAAGCTTCTTCTATTGTGCCTGCATCATTTTCCATTGCCTCAATTATCATGTCGTAAGCTATCTCCTCACCCCTGTCTTTGCTAGGAAACTTAGAAATTCTATCAGCTAAACTGCTAAAGATTTTTTGCGTAACCAAATTGCTAGGTATAGACAAGACTAGCGAAGTTAGACCAGCAACATAAGGTTTCGTCTTCAAAGCTCTTTCTTTTATAGAGCCTTCGTCATTTCCCATTGAATAAGCTGTACCGTAAACCCCTGACTTTGCTATACCACTTTGGAAAGGATTAAGTTTTTTTGTTAATTTTCTTGTTGTTGCAACAACAGCATCTTTTACTACCTGCGCACCGGGTGGTATATATAGTGGAACTTTGGGAATAAATGGGAATTTTTTAGCAACTTGGTTTGCAGCAACAGTTGCAACCATTGGTAAAAAAGCACCTCCTATTTGAGAGCTTGCTGACTTAACCGGGTTCAATCTTTTATATGTGTCCATAGCATCATTTTCTACTGCAAGATAAAAGTCTGAAGGATATCGACTACCTATTGATTTAATTTCATCTGCAAGGTTAAATGTCATACCTTGTGCTGCCATTTCACGCACACCACTTTCTGCTTCATTTAGGTATGCTTGCAATTGTAATTGTGCTTCATTTGGATTATCGCTTTTAGCAATCTCTTGGTTTATTGTCGCACGCAGTTCTGATATATCAGATGACCTCCAAGGCGTGCCTGAATTTTCACTGATATTATTAATCCACTTATTAATTGCAATTTGTGTTTCGCCACCTGTGTAGAAATCTCTTAACTTATCTTGTACCGGGTCCACCATTTATCCTAAGCCTCCTACATTTATTGCTTTGTCGCTTAAAGGACCTAGATTATACATAGCACCAGTTTTAAACCATTTTTGTCTTTTGCCATCAGGGAACGCCCAAATTTGATATCCTTCCTGTTCATTATTTTCTTCAATTATAGCTTCTTCAGGTTTCATATTTTTAAAGTCAAAATCAAACATGGAATCGTCCCAGCTTAATTCTTCTTGTATTGGATACTCTTGTCCAAACCTACCTGACCTTGCTCCAATGTTATAGGCTGCTTTTGCTTCATTAAATCTTTCTTGTTTGTTAGCAAAGATACCACGCATAATATTTTTCATTACTGTAACATTTTGTAAAGCACCCGGCTCTCCACCTAATGCTTTAATAATTCTTTGAGCATCAAACTCGGTCATAACACCCGGTCCTACTATCTCAACTCTAAACTTACCGATTAAACCTTGAAACTTACCATCTGCCATACCTTGTGCTAATTCTTGTGGTGAGATACCTTTTGAATCAGCTAATGTTTTTACAATCCTTATAATGTCATTAGCAAAGTAATCCACACCCTGACCGCCTTGTACTCTTGCTTTGACATAACTGTCTAAGGCGTTCAAAGACCTTCGTTCATCATTCATGGTTGTTGCAGCGTTTTTCATTTGGTCAAAACTTGGTATATACCTAGCGTTTTCACTGGCTACTGTTGGTCTCATATTAGTACCTTTGAATTTTTCATAAAACTCTTGTGATGAAAAATCTCCCTCAGGTCCTGTAAAAATAAAATCATCGCCTACAAGAGTGGATTTATAAAATTGACCATTATCATTTACAAACATTTCTGACAATTTTGCAGATGGAGCATTTGCTTTTTTCTTATTAGCTACAAGACCAAAGGCTGTCATATCTCTTGCTTGCTTGTTCTTTCTATTTTCTGCATCTATTTCTTTTTGCAGTGCGTTGAATTGTGCAAAGCCTGCACCTAAGCCTCTACCCAATGAACCAAATTTCTGTGATTGTTCTGCTAACAAGCCTGCACCTAAAGCAGATGCTAAATCATATCCTGTTGCCCTTGGTCTTGGAGGAGCTATGTCATTCAACATATTTCTATATTGTTTAAATTGAAACTGCATATCATTTTGTTCTAATAAATTTGTCAATTGATTCATATCAAATGTGCTATCTTCAATTTCTTTTTTACTTGATTCATCTACAAGACTGTCTGTAACTGTCTCATCCCCAACGCCACCACCGTCTTGATAGCCCATAAGCGAAGATATGCCCATTCTACTTATAGTCATTATCGCCCTTGCGTTCTATATTGTGGGTTCATGTAGCCACCAATACCACCTAATGCAGCTAATCCAGCACCGAGTCCAGCTCCTATAGCTGATGGAGCTACTCCATAGGTTGTAGCAGTTTGGCTAAATCCAGCAGGTACTGCTGAAACAAATGGTAGCAATGACTGCATTTGGTTCATAGGAGCCATTTGCTGTTGCCTTGCATTATTTCTCTGTGCATCTAACTGTGCTTGTTGTTGTTGTTGAGTCATACCACCTATGCCCAATGTTCTTTGTATGTCAGCCTGAGCTGCCTGCTGTGCTTGTGCGCCTAGTCCTTGCATTGCAGTTCCTGCACCAAATTGTGCTTGTTGTCTTGCTTGCCCTGCTTGTGATTCTATACCACCTAAAGTTCCTAATTGGTTAGCAAGAGCCTGTTGTCCTTGTAATGCACTTTGACCTGATTGTGATAAAGCTTGTTGTCCAGCTTGACCATAGCCAGCTAGAGTTGTGCCAAGACCTCTTGTTGCTTCTGCTCTTTGTCCTGCTACATTAGCTAAACTTCCACCTAGTCCAGTAAGAGCATTTTGCTGTCTACCAAATTCACCTAAAGCAGACTGTTGTGCTTGTTGATATCCTGCACTCCTAATGCCACCTAAAGCCTCACCTAAGCCTCTTCCTAATGCTTCCTGTCTTTCTCCAGCACCTAGCCTTGCTCTTGAACCAAAGGCTGATTCGCCACCTGATTGTATATCGCTTGCTCTTGCAGCTATGTCGCCTTTAGCACCCTGCTCCATAATATCTTTTCTTGTTTGGTCTATTACTTGTTGCTCGTATGGATTGTAAAAGTCTTGCGTCATGCCTTGGTTAAATTGACCTGTAGCACCACTTTTTAGGAAACCAGTAGCTTCAGCCAAACCTCTTCCATATTCTTGTTCTGCACCTCTAGCTAAACCTGATGCTTCTCCTAAGCCACCAAATAAAGACTCAAGACCTTGCTCTCTAAAAGCTTGCTCTTGTCCGACTCCACTTGCTGTGCTTCCTAGTGCCTCTCTACCAAGACCTCTAGCTGTGTCAGTGCCTCTAAATAAATCTTGTAATCCTGATTGATAGGATTGTCCTGCCTCTTCTATAAAAGGTGTTTGTATGCCTGTTGCATCTCTTGATAATTGTATAGCTCTCTGCTGGTCAGGAGATAGTCCTGCAACCATTTCAGGTGAAATAAGTGGATTGCCTTGCTCGTCAAAAAATGTCTTATTACTAGCGTCAAATGCTTGACCTAGAAAACCGGGGTTATAAGAATCAGTACCCGGTATGCCTGAACCATAGAATAATTCCCTTGTTGCAGGGTCTAGGGTTCTAAATTGTTGTTGTACATCTACTGCTAGTGGACCTTGTTCTTCTGCCATTATGCTACTCCTCCAAAGTGTTCCATCAATTTATACATAACTCTTGTTCCTGAATCACGACTTGGTTCACCATTAGGCGACAAAGTTAATATGCCGTTACTATCATCTACATTGTAGCCACCAGCACCTTTAACAGCTTTGGCTGTCATTACAAACTCGCCATCAGAAAGCATTGCAGGTATGTCATCGCTAGTCTCAGTACCCGGTCCATCTATCTGACCATTCATTACTGGGAAGTTTGCTGGGTCTATTGGTATCTCACCACCATTAGCCATTGCTACTGCTCCACCTTGAGCAAAAGCCATAATGCCACCTTGTGCAGCACCTCTTGGTTTTCTTGGTGTTTTACCAAAACCACCACCTTGTAATATAGGTAGTGTGCTTGGGTTTAAACCAAACTCTGTTCTGTTAGGCATTGCAGTACCAGCTTGTCTAGCAGACTCAGCTGCTATGTTGTACCTGCCTAGTTGGTCTGTGGTTGTTAATGGAGTTTGCGGTATGCCTTTAAAGTTTTTAGCATCATCGTAAGCAAGTTTTGCTATAAGAGCTGCTATACCTGCTGCACCAGCTTTGCCACTAAACATTCCACCAAACATTCCACCATCGTCATTTCTAACAGAATCAGAGCTTCTACCCTTTAACATATCTTCAATCAATCCAAGTTTACTTTGTCCTTCCTTGCCACCACCAAATAAACTTTTGAAATCAAAACCGCCTTCACTACTACCACTTAATTTTGACAAAGCACTTCCTTGCAAATTTCCAGAAGCATCCAATAATCCCATTTCTGATAACTGGCTTGTTGTGAAAATTTGTTTAGTTACAGGGTCTATAAAAGTGCCATCGCCAACAGATTCTAAACCTGATGTTCCTTGACCACCACTTAAAAAATTTTTAGATATTAAACTATTTCTATCATTAACCATTTGCTCAACAACAGAAGGGTGCATTGTATCTAACATTCCATCTATTTCTGCATCAGAATATGGTTGTACGGCTTGATCGCCGGCTTGACCGCCAAACAAATTACCTATACCAGTTCTCAAGTTAGGACCAAGCTTACCTCCAAACAAACCAGTTGCATCCTCAGCTGGATTAAAGAAATCACCAATACCACCTTTAATTTTTGTACCAAATTTTGACTGCCCAAACTTACTTTTTAACTTGCTTCCACCATAACTCATGGCTCCTGCTTTAAGAGCATCTTTCCAACTGCCTCCAGCTAATTTAGTAGTCCCTGCCGATATGGCTGCTGACATCAATGGTCCAACACCCGGTATAAAAGGTGCGATTACAGAAACAATAGGCGCTACTTTCTTAGCTACCTTTTTTAAACTTTTGCCCACTTTCTTTAGCCACCCAAACTCAGGATTACCTGTAATTGGGTTAATTGACATACCACCACCAACTGTATATTCAGCAGGGTCTAAACCCATGCTTGACATTTCCTGCTCTAATCTTTGTCTTGTTTCAGGAGTTATAACTGGTGGAACTACCATTTCGCCTTGGGCGACATGAGCTAAATAATTATCCTCATCTCTGCCTAGTCTCGCTATGCCTTCGCCACTGTTGTCGATTCTATTCATCATTTTAAAATTTTACCCTATTTAACATGGTTTTGACTAACTTCTTGCACAAATTCTTTCATATATTCCTTAGACTCTTCATGACAAACAAGCCAAAAAACCAATAAGTACCTGTCTCCATCTATTACAGGTAATCCTCTATGCATGTGAGTTAGACTGGGAAAGATTAAAGCATTGCCTGTAGGCAAAGGCTCAACTGTTCCTTTTTTCATAAACTCAGTACCACCACCTTCGTAATCTCCAGTGTTTAATGGCACTACTATACTAATATCAGAGCTTGCGTCATGATGCCAAGCTCCCTGTTTCTTATCTCTTACATTGTAGTTAGCTATCTGTATATTACCACCTGATACATGCCTGTTCCATATACTTAACAATATTGGATTAATTACAGAATCTACCACTTGCATCAACGAGTGATAAAGCTGTGGACATTTTTCATACAAAACTATCTCAGGTATTTGTCTTAGCTCATCTTCTTCTTCATTTGGCTCGAATCCAAAGTAATCTGTCATGTTATGCATTTCATTAACTAAAAGATTGCAAAGCTCTTTAGAGAACAAAGGCACTGTATAAACATCTTTGAGAGGTTCTTCAATAATAGATTGTAATGGCAAGTCGTCTAATGAATCAGTTACGCCATTATAGAAGTCACTTAAATGAGGCAATGTAGCCTTAGCCTTCTCTAAAGTATCTTTTTCAACATACCAGTCTGAAGCAAAGCCTAATAATAAATTTTTTAATTCGTATTCTTGCTCTTGTTTAGTTTGTGCAAACACAGCAAAACTTACTGTGGTGCTACCATTGAGACAGCTAGTAAAAAGTCATTTACATTAAAATCAGCCTCTTGACTTAAAACTTGAGATAATATTCTTTGTGCTTCTGTAGATTCTTCTGAATCTATTGGATTTTCTAAGATAGCCATTACTTCTTTTTCATAGCCATTTTCAGCCAGTGGTATAAACAGTTCGTTCATAAGCTCTTGTTTTGACATTTCAAATTCGCCCATAGCTTGTTCTTGACCCATTTCAGGCATCATTTCTTCAGGCATCATTTGTTCTGACATCATCTGCTCAGGCATCATTTCATCAACACCACCTCCGCCTGCAAAACTCATAATGCCTCCCATATTTCTTTTATTAATATATCCGGGGTCACCTTCGTTTGATGTAAAATTTAAATTTGGATATGCTGCTCTTCTTGCTGCCGGCTCATGGAAATAACTCATAAATTCATTTATTTGTCTTTCTGAAACATCTGGGTAATTTTGTTTAATCATATCTACAACTTGTGGTGTAGCTGCAGTACCGATTCTATCAAAGGCTTTTATAAACATTTCTCTATCGTTACTAGATAAAAAAGTATCTCGTTTAAGCAATTCTTGTCCTATTTGGCTTACACCACCACCGCCTGCAAAAGCTCCAATGCCACCTGAAGTTGATTGCTCTGACATCATTTGTTGGTCACCCACTCTAGCTTGTATGGCAATTTTCTGTTGTTGCAGTTGGTCTATAACATCAGCAATTTGTTGCGCTTGCTCGTATTGTTTATTCCTTACATTCATATCGTACTCATTTGTAAGGCTGTCGATTTCATTTTGTATAGTAAACATTTGGTTCTTAGAAGACCTTTCTTGCATCCTAGGTTCGTTATATTCCTCCATGGCTTCATACTCTGCGTGAGTAGCACCGGGCATAAACGTACCATCATCCATTGAATGTGATGTACCTTGGTCTCTTGAAGGCATGACAGGTTGTGCGTCTGGATATAGCATTTTAAATTCTTGTTCTGACAATGATTCACCGTTTCCTCGATATACAACCTTATTGTCAATAATTAATTTATGAAAAAAATTTCCATCATTAGTTGCCATTATTCCACCCAATTTTTCTGTTTCTCTATTCGACATAACACCCGGACCTATGAGTTTTGGACCCATTCGACTGCTTAATTCCATCATTTGTCTTTCTAAATCTTTCATAACTAATTCCTATGTATAATATTTCTCTATGCCATAACCAGTAACTACAGGTGGTATCTTGACTGATATGTTTCCACCTGTTGACACAGATAATATGCCAACCAAACCTTTTGCCTCTAAACCTTCATTCGGAGTATTTGGCTCATGTAATTGTAGCCAATAATTGCCTACATAAACTTGTAATACGCCAATACTAGTATTCCATATTACATCACCCTGTAAAAAATTCAATTCAGCGATTTGTGCCTCGTTAAACTGTGGTGTTCTATTAGGGTCAAACTGTCCTAAGTTTAATTCTAAAACTCTAATTAACCTGTTAAACACATCAGGATTAACCTCATCTGATGCTATGGGTAATCTAGTAGGTAATAACTTAGCCATTACCTTCTACCGTCAGGGTGGATGTCGAGCCTTGTATATCCAAGCCTCCACTTATATCCTAGCCTTACTCCTACTTCTGCATCGTCATCGCTTTGCAATCTTATAACAGCCTGCCTACCTCTAGCTCTAACATGTAGCTGGTCTGTGTTATTTGAAATATCTTTGGTTACTCTTGTTGTTAATGATTCACTAGGAGAGTTTCTTGTTTTAACCAAGATATTAATTTGCGGTACTCCTGTATCAACATTTGTCCCATAAAATTTAATGTCAGGAATAATTCTTCTTATAAATGCAAAGTCATTACCTTCTTGCAAATCAAAGTCTGAGCTTTCTACAAAAACACCGTCCATTGGTAATCCATCGTCATCATCACCATCTTCTTGGTTGTATATATAATTGTCCGCAGTAGCTAATGGTCTGTTAAAGACTCCTTCATCAACCCAAGCAGTTCTTTCTAATTGACCGATACTCCAGCTACCTTCTTCGTAATTGTAAATTACATAACGAGATATTTCTTCAGTACCATCACTGTCTGCTGGATAAAACCACCATACTTCATTAAATTCACTATTTAATAATCCAAATACTTTAAATGCCTGTCCTATATTTAGGTCTTCCTGTACATAACTTAATACACTACAAGGTAATTTTTTCACTGAGCCATTGTATAAATAGAATCCATCGTCTGCCATCCAAAATATTCCATTAGGAGAATTGGTACAGGCATTAGGACCAATCATACCAACACCTTCGTTAATTAGATTTACAGAGAAGGTTAATGGTGGTCCTACAAACTGCATACTATATAAAGCAGTGTCAGTCCAAATTAGTGTTTCCTGTCTTGACCTTATACCACCTATTATTTCACTTCCTGAAGATAATCTAATAGAACCTGCTGTGTTATCAGTTTTTGGTTGCCACTCTGCAATACTCTCTTGGTCTGAGAAAGCAACAAACATTGGGTCAATAACTCCTGTTCTTACTCCACCTGATACAGGGTCAGCACCCAAGACAATTACATGCCTATCTGTGTCACTTACGATTGTTTGTAATCCAATTGTTGGTGCTAAGTTAGCACCTGATAATGATGTAATGTTTACAGCTCTTGATGTTGTACCGCCTGATTCATCCCAATAAAATATACCGCCACCTCTTGGATGTAATATCAAATCTTCACCAAAATTGTCAGCAGACCATAATCTTAATTGGTTAGTAAATGATAAAGAGGTTGATGAGCCAAAGCCTCCTTCTCCCCATAAACCTGAACCATAACCAGTTGATTGGATGTATACATCTAGTCCTGCACTTAATTGGTAGGCTGCGTCAGCAGCTGAACCACCATTGCCAGTATCACTACCATTTGCTGTAGCTGTAGCTGTGAAAGTAAATGTATTTGCACTAGGAACTCCAGTGACTTGATATTCTTTATTTAGAACAGCAGCCGTAATAGTGCCACCTAAACTTACTGCACCAGCTAATGTTACAAAATCATTTACAGTTGCTCCGTGTGCATTATCTGTAGCTGTTATAACTGCCGAACCATTAGTAGCTGCAAATACAATACCATTGGTTGTCGTAGCTCTTATAGGTGTAATGTCGTTTAGTGTTGTGCCTTCTAGCACAGTAGCTTTTAAATGAGTGCCAATAAATAGATATTTATTGCCTTCTAAAGAAGTCCATGCAAATAGTTTTCTACATGTGCCTATAAATTGAGTTGCAGTTTGTTTAGTCCAACCGCCAATTTTTTCAACAAAACCTTTACGAAATCTAATAAGAGAAGCATCGAACCATCCACCCGCATTGGTGTAATCCGTTCCCTCCTTATCTATTCCTGCTTTAAACTGAAACTTTGCAAATGGCATGTTTCATCTTCTATGCTATTCTAATAATAGCTGTTGCTGCTGCTTTCGCAGGAAATACAACAGTAAAATCACCTGCTGTAGAAGTTTTATCTCCACCAAAGTCAATTGTTGCTACTGATTTATCGCCATTAGTGTCGTTATAAATCATACAGCCTCTTGCTGTAATTGTAGCTGTACTGAAAGTTAAGTCATTAAAATCAGTAACTGCTGTAGTACCTGTGGCAGATGGCGTTACATTAGTTAATGCAGCTCCACCTGAACTATAGTTAGTACCACTAGCTTGCCCTGTTGTAGTAAATGCAGTTGTAGTAGCTCCTAAAGTTGCTGAACTTGTGTATAAAGCCAACTTAAAGCTGTTGCCACTACTATTAGTAAAGTTATGTGTTCCTGTCAAAAGCTCTACTTTGAAGCTTGTTGTGAGAGTAGATGTTATTGCCATATTAAATACCTTTAATTATTTTTGCTAAATCCTCACTACCCCCTTTAGATAAATCTTGAATTAAGGTAGCCTTATAAGATTTTAAAGCATTTTTGATATATATCAAACATACTTGGTAAATTAAATCTTTATAGGCTCTAGCTTGGGCTTTAATATGTTCTTCATTGTTGTCTGAAACGCCTACTATTTTGTCTGTTAGTTGCTCTGCCCAGAACTCTGGAGGATGACCACCAAACTGTGTTGTGACTATTTCTACCATACCCAACTCAGGCAATCCATCAGGTGTAATCTTTATTACCATTTATTAGGTTCTCCTATTTTTATTTTTGCGTTTCTTCCTATCAATGTTGGCTTAGGTGTTATTTCTTTTTTTTCACCCTCGCTAACTTTTTTTGTTGTTATAACTCCATTCTCTACTACAGGAACTAATGGGTCATCTAACCTGTGGTAACCATAAAGCTTTTCATCTAAAGGTACTGCTGTGTCCAGTAAGGCACTTGAATTTGCTACTTCTACAGTCATGCCCGTCATCATTCCTTTGGATAGCCAAAACTCTACGCAACCTCTTCCTGCTTCTGCAAAATGTAAATTACCTTGATAACTAAAGTCTATACCAAATAACTTTAGAACAGCCACCTCATTCCATAAGGCAAAGGCTATTGCGTAAGCTACAGTATTGTTTAGATAGGAACACTCCATATCTCTTAGAATTTCATCAATTGGATATAGGTGTAGGTTGTTACATCTTTTATCCAGTTCGCATGTATATATTGGTTTGTTGTGGTCAATTAGTAAATCGCGCATACCTTGTGTTTGACCACCTGCATCGTCACTATCTAAGAACCTAGATGGTGGGTCCATCATAAATACTCTATCGTGAAATATTACTGTGCCAACTGCGTTGATTGCCCATACTTCATCGAAGTCTGAGCCGTGTGATTTTGCTAGATTGTAATCAAACCAACTAGCACCCATGCCTACTATGGCAACGGTTTTACCTTTTAATTCTTTGATAGGTTCCATATCTCTCTCTTAAATTGAAACTTATGTTACATTCGTTCTTAGTGAATCATACCTCATTTCGTCTCTAGTATCTCTACCTTCGCCTAAATTTTTCAATCTTAGTAAACTCTCTTTAAACCTTGCCTCATACAAACCAATGTCTGCTGGGTCAAGTTTTAAAAACACAGAACCTTCTAGTAGACAACCATATAGCAAAGTATCAGGTGCATCTGTAGACAGATATGTCGTACCTGATGCTGCTGTTGTAAGTGATTGTGGCTTTGCTAAATAATGTAATTCCATTGTGTAACTTGTATCAGGTACAGGAGCCACCTCGAATGAACCTTGGTCAAATATTGCATAGTACCTAGGCTTACCTCTTGTTGCTGAGTCTGATACAAATTCTTTAATAAAAGAATTATGTTTTAGGTCTAAGTAATCGTAATTATCTGAACTAATTACTGCTAAAGAAAATGGTGCCAAGAAGTCTGTTGGCGTACCTAGGAATCTATTATTAGTAGTTACATTACCTGTAACATTTTTTCTTTGGTCAGGTATCTGTACTGACTTTAATATTCTTTCTTCAGCCTGCAAGATAATATTGTTTAGGTTACTAACAAAAGTAGTCTCGTCACTTTCTAAGTAATCTTGTATAGCTGTCTTTAATGTTGTTAGTGTAAAACTCATGATGTTGTTATTGTAACTGTACCAAGGGTTGTTGTCATGGCATTGGGTATTGTTAGTTTCTTACCTATTATGCCTAAATCAAAGTTTGTATAAACTGTAAAGTTTGTTGGCACAACACTGTTATCAGTTCTTGGCTCTCTAACAGCTTGTTTGTCTGCTTTATTAGCTTTTGGCGTTAGTTGTGGGTGTTTGGCTTCATAGCACTCAGGACATGTTTTCAAACCATTCCATTCCTTTTTAAGTTCTATAAGACCATATCTAAAACCACATCTATCGCATAATCCGTATGCATTTTTACTAGACGCAAAAGACATTATGCTATGTTGTAGGAAGCCACATCAGGTGTAATTCTTAGAGAAGCTCTATCCTCGTCTGCCTCTAAAGCTCTCTGGAATTCTTCCTCGTATATTTGTTTTAGTAATCCTGTTCTTTCAGGGCTTTTCTTAACTGATAAGTAATACGCAAGACCTGCTGCTAAACATGGATAGAACCTAAATGGTAAATCTAATGTGTTTGTTGCTGAATCTACATCATCTATTCTTGTTAAAACATTCATAACAACTGTATAGGTTGATGTTGCATCAGGAGCTGGGTAAACGCTTATAGTTGGAGACAACTGCTTGTCTATAAAAAATTGTAGTGGCTTTCCTTTTATGGATTTATTAGGTATAGCAGAATATTCACTTCTTGATAGCCTAGACATTTGTATGTCTGCGTTTTGACCATTTACTGTTTGTCGCATAAAAGCGTCCAATACATCAATAGCAGCTGTAGTGTTGACTGTATCAACATTGTAAGATGTCGTACCTGCAACCATGGTTACAGTCTTTTGTTGTACTGTCCATTGGTTCAGACCTCTATTTGCCCATTCAGCCAATAATAGATTTAAACTTCTTCTTGCTGTTTTTAAATCATAGGCTGTTCTAAGCTCTAAGCCACATCTTTCAAATGCCTCTTCAATATAATCAGCGACATCTAATTCAAAATCTTTTGAGCCTGATACTGCCATGGCTTACTTCTTAGCCTTTCCGCCTCTACCAAACTTCTTAACGCCTGCTTTACCGCCACCCATCATTTTCTTAACGCCTGCTTTACCGCCACCCATCATTTTCTTAACGCCTGCTTTAGCTGGTCCGCCTATGTTTCTTTTCATGACACCTGACTTAGCTGGTCCACCCATATTTCTTTTCATAACGCCTGACTTAGCTCCGCCACCCATAGACAATTTTACAATGCCTGATTTTGGTACAGCTCCACCGCCTGCCATTTTCATAGCCTTGCTGTTTTTCATTGATTTTGCAATTTCTGACTTGTCTGAACTAGACAAACTACCTACTAATTTTTTTAAACCTTTTAATGATTTTGCCATCATTTACTCCTTCTATTTAGAATTTTTTGGAAATCTTCTTGATTCCAATTATTATAATACCCTATTTTTTCCAATCTTTCAGATGCTTTATTTAATTCATCTAATCTTTGCATAAACAACATGTTGTAGCTTTCTTCAAAGTGTGGCTCAAAATGTTCTTGTGCTACTACTTCTTTCTCTTCATGGTCCTGATGATAACCCATAACCCATAAGTCTAATGGATTAAGAAAACTATTTAACATAGATATTCTACTGTCAAAATGAAACATATCCATGTCCATGTTTGTATCACAATATATTACAACGTGTTTGTCTTTGGGGAAGTCTTTACCAATATCTATTAGGTCCTCCCAATAAATACAGTTTGATAAGACAATGTCTACCCTTTCTGCTTCCCAAGTTTTCTTGGCAAAAGGACAAACTGGTTCTTCAGTTTCTAAAACTTCTTTTGACCAATCTCTTATTTCTTCTTTAATTAACTCTTGGCTAATCACTTTTTCTTTTTGGGAAATCCTGCTTTCATGTTTTTAAATGCTTTAGCAGTAATAGTAGATTTGCTTTTAGGTCTACTGATTCCTTTCTTTTTTCTAGCGTTTATATTTGCGTACAATCCTTTTTTAGCCATTAGCATTTCCACCTTTTTCTTGCTTGCCTAATTCTTGAATTAGGGTCATTTCTAGTTTTAGCAGAGCTTTTCTTTAGTTGTCCTAAAGACCTTGCACAATAAGACTTTCGTCTGTTTGCTGCCTTGCTACCTTTCTTTACCTTACCTGTTACTGCTGTTTGTAACTTACTACCGGGGTTCTTGCGTTTATACGCAGCAACTCCTTTTTTAGTCATTCCCGCTCCACTTTTAGTGGAACGGTAATTTCCGCCTTTACCTGTTGTTTTCGGTATGGCTTTCTTTTTTACAACCATTACGCATGAAACACTGTCATGGTTAAGAATGTTGATACTGTGTATTCAATAAAAATACCATCAGTAAATAAAACACCTTCTTCGGGTATAACCACATCTCTAGTAGCATCGGCATCACCAACAGAACTTAATCCCATAATACTTGTTCCACTAGGAGAGGTATTTAGGAAATCTACAGTACCTGCCGTAGCTGTACTAGTTAAGTAAATGCCCTTTAGTCTGCTTCTGCCTGAAAAAATAACATCTGCTGCTGAAGCATTAACTCCTGCTGAGACATTACCTGCTGGGTTGCCCACAGCAGTTATTGAAGCAATACTTAAAAAGAACACAGCTCCAGTAGCTGTACCTGCATTAGCACCTGTAATGGATTCTGTTTGAGAGTCTCCATTAATATCAGTACCTACAACAGTGAATGATTTAGCTGCATCATTACCAGCAGAAAGAATCGTTACAATCCTTCCATGACTGAGTGCAACTGCACCACCTGAAGCTAACGCACCACCTATAGTAAGTGCTGCGTTATTTCCAACTGATGCTGCTACTGATATTCCATCTGCATCTAAGGCTACTGTATCTGCAGTTATAGTAACTGCCTTTACATCTGAATATCCTGACATAATTTACTCCCTATTAAGTTACTGTAGCGATTGGTGTTGATAGAGCAGTAGTCATCCACTTGGAGTTAGTTCCATCATCTGATACACAAGTCATAGAAACTCTAGCGTTTAGAACGGTTGAGTTTAC
>ENA-ORXF01000421-ORXF01000421.1-marine-metagenome-genome-assembly--contig:-NODE-421-length-31463-cov-8.966354_pt1 | contig 31463 bp, 27 predicted proteins | sample MGYA00237864_ERZ511476 | MGnify/ENA primary metagenome ERZ511476 (study PRJEB26306, sample SAMN06343908) | marine metagenome | isolation source: coastal waters | place: Atlantic Ocean: West Antarctic...
GTTATATATCAAGATGGTAAATCGAAAGGCTACATTAATGGTATACCTGCAACTATTAGCCAGTTAAAATCAATAGGAGAATTCCTTATTGATATTTATAGTCAAAATTCACATCATTCATTGTTAAAAAATTCTACACAAAGAGAGATTTTAGATAATTTTGCAGGCTTAAATAAAGAAGTTGAAGAAATGAAAAAGTTTTATGATAATTGGCGTAAGTTATTTATAGAAAACGAAAATTTTAAGAAAAATAAAGAAGCTAGTGTTGAAGAAATAAAAGAACTTGAAGAGAAAAATAAACAATTTGAAACTTTAGATTTTTCTTTTTCTAAATGGCAAGATATTCAAGCAAATCATAAAATGCTTTCTAATAGTTCAGAATTAATTAATGGAGTTCAGGAATGTATTTCTAGATTGGACAATGACGACTCTTCGGCATCTCATCAAATTAACCAACTTCAAACAAGTCTATCAAATTTATCCAATCTAGATGATCGGCTTGGTAATCAATTAAAAATTATTGATACTATCTCTATGGAGGTAAGTGAGCTTATTCGGGAATTAAATCATTATTTACATACGCTAGAGATTAATGAAGAATTAAAGAATGAAGTTGAATCTAAAATTCAGGATACATATGATTTTTGTAGAAAATATCGGGTGAAGCCGGAAGAGTTAGACTCTTTAAGTAACGATTGGCAGGTTCGATATGATTTGTTGGTTAAACTAATAGATGAAGAAGGAATCACGGAGTCATTAAATGAAGCAAGTCATTGTTATGATGAGGCGGCTTCTAAGTTATCGCAAAAACGTAAAGAATCAGCCTTTGAGCTCAATAATATTATCACTGACAAGCTTAAGAATTTATCTTTTACGCATGGAAAGTTTGAGGTTAATTTAAAATCAATTGAGCCTAGCGCTAATGGAAATGAACAAGTTGAATTTCTAATTTCAACTTATTTGAATGCAGAACCTAGGCCTATACAAAAAGTGGCATCAGGTGGTGAATTATCTAGAATTAGTTTAGCAATAAGAGTAGCTTCGATTAAAAAAGCTAATGTTCCTGTTATGATCTTTGATGAAGTTGATGTAGGTATTGGAGGAGGGGTGGCTGAAGTAGTTGGAAAATTATTAAAAGATTTAGCTGATGATGCTAGGCATCAAATTTTTGCTATTACGCACTTGCCTCAAGTTGCCGCACAATCCTTAAATCATTATAAAGTTTCAAAAGAGCAAGTTAATAATGAAACTGTAAGTCAAATAAACTTGCTTGATGAGGGTGGTCGGGTTAAAGAGCTGGCTAGAATGTTAGGCGGAGTTGAGATAACAGACACTACTATACGACATGCTAAAGAGCTACTTAGCTAACCCATGACATTTTGCAATATTCTCTGCTCCACCCAATTTGCAACTGCAGGGTTTCTTTGTACAATCTGCATAAATATATAATGCATGTTCAATAATGGTAAATCCATTCTTCTCAGCAATCATATTTTGTCTTTTTTCAATCTCGTCATCACAAAATTCTTTAATAAATCCACATTGAAGACACACAATATGATCATGATGATCTTTCTCATTGAGCTCAAATACAGCCTTATCGCTTTCAAAGTGATGTCGGATCAAGATACCAGATTGTTCAAATTGAGTTAATACTCTATAAATAGTTGCTAGCCCAACTTCTTCATCCGAATTCATCATTATTTTAAATATATCTTCAGCGGATAAGTGCTTATCTCTATTGTTTTCAAAAATACCAAGTACTTTTATTCTTGGGAGTGTTGCTTTAAGCCCCGTTTTTTTTAGATTGCTATGTTCATTCATAACCATATAACTCCAAAATTAAATTAAATTAACTTAATATGTATCATGTTATATTATGAGCTTATGCAAATAAAGATATATCTTCGCAATTATTTTCTAATTTTTTTGTTATATAATTTAATTTCTTGCTCATCAGTAGAGTTTCCTACTATGCCTACTAGCTTACCTAAAGTTTATAAAATTGATATCCAGCAAGGTAATGAAATAACTTCTGAAATGCTAATGATGCTAAAGCCTGAAATGACCAAAGCTCAAGTTCGTTATGTCCTAGGAACGCCATTAATTCAAGACACTTTTCACGAACAAAGATGGGATTATGTATATGAAATGAGAGTCAGGGACATTATTACTGAGCGAAGACATGTTGTTTTAAATTTTGAAGGTGAAAAATTAAAAACAATAACTGGCGCAGTTATTCCCAAAGCTGATAATACTCAAACAGATGAGGGATTGAAAGAAAGTACCACAGCTGTTGGTGAAGTAGAGGCTGACGAATCATTAGTAGAGGTTCACGATAAGGAAAAAAGTAATAATGAGCTAGAAACCTCTGATAAAAAAGTAAAATCTTCTAAACCATTGAAACTACCACCACTAATTGAAGATGTAGAATTGGTATTAGATAAAGAACCTCAATTATCTGTAGATACTTCTGAATCAATTAATGAGGCAATCAAACAAGACATTATCGATTCCCTGCCAGAAAAAGATGACCCTGGTTATTTCGATCTTTTAATAGACAAAATAGGATTTTAAAACATGAAGAACCCTTTAAAGATAATTGTTGTAGGTGCTTCCGGAAAAATGGGGCAAGCTTTAATTAATGAAATCTCAAACAGCCCTGATTTATTATTGACCGGAGCAATTGATCAGCCATCTTGCCCTACTCTAGGGGTGGATGCTGGAGCATTATTTGGCATTAAAACTGACGTTATAATTAATAATGATTTAGAGACGGTAATAAAAAAAGGAGATTACTTAATAGATTTTACAAGGCCTGAGGCTTCAATTAAATATTTAGAATTGTGTATTAAAAATAATATTAAATATGTTCTTGGAACTACTGGGTTTTCAGAAGAAGAAAAAGAAAAAATTTTTCTAGCATCAAAAAATATTCCAATCTGTTTTGCCCCAAATATGAGTGTAGGAGTTAACTTACTAGTATCATTGGTTGAAATGGCTACTCATGTTCTTCATGAGGATTATGATATGGAGATAATCGAATCACATCATAAGGATAAAGTTGATGCGCCTTCAGGAACTGCTCTTAGGCTAGGAGAGGCTATTGCAAAAACTGCAAAGTTAAGCCTAAAAGAGAATGGTGTTTTTCATCGAGAGGGCAAAATGGATAAGCGTAAAAAAAATGAAATTGGATTTTCATCCATTCGAGCTGGCGATATTGTAGGGGATCACACTGTTTTATATGCTGGAGATGGAGAGCGAATTGAATTAACACACAAAGCAGGAAGTAGATCTACTTTCGCACTTGGAGCAATTAAAGCTGTTAAGTTTTTATCAACTCATTCGGTTGGTCTATTCGACATGATGGATGTGTTAAATTTAAAAAAACCTGACTCTATTCACGAACATTTAGAACCAATTTATCAAACCGTAAACTTAACATCAAAGGAGCTCAAACCAGACGTAACCTTGATTGGATTCGCTGGTGCTCCGTGGACAGTAGCAACCTATATGATTGCCGGTAAGGGAACAAAAAACCAAGAACCTGCCCATAAAATGATAAATGAAGACATAGAAACATTTGAGTTACTAATAAATCTTCTAACTGAGGCAACGATCGAGTATCTATCCAAGCAAATAATTTCCGGAGCAGAAGTAGTAAAAATATTCGATAGTTGGGCAGGGTCTTTGAAAGCAGAACAATTTTCACGTTTTGTTGTAAAACCAATAAAAAAAATAATTTTAGAATTAAAAAAACGTCATCCCAACACTCCTATCATTACTTTCCCTCGAGAAGCTGGAAACAGATATAAAGGTTTTGCAAAACAAACTGGTGCCGATTGTTTAGCAATAGATCAGTCCACTGACCCTTACTGGGCAGCAGAGTTCCTTCAGGTGGATAGTTGCATACAAGGAAACTTGAATCCAAAGTTTATGGTTACGGGTGGTGACAGGCTAGTAAAAGAAACACAAAAGATAATGAAAGCCTTATCCAACGGGCCACACATCTTTAATCTTGGTCATGGCATAACTCCTGATGGAGACCCAGACAATGTGCAGTTAATGATTGATACAATTAGGAATACCAACAATTAGTACCATTTAGCTTCTGGCGGTAAACTCATCAAGACAGCATTTGGATCGTGACCGCTTTCTAGTCCAAATTTTGTGCCTCGATCATAAACAAGATTATATTCTGTATAGAGCCCTCTGTGTAAAAGTTGCGTATTTTTATGAAATTCCGTCCATTTCAGCTGTCTTCTTTTTTCGGTGATGTCTAAAAATGTAGGTAGGAAAGTTGACCCCACATCTGTTGTAAATGCAAAGTTTTTTTTCCAATTAGTATTTAAATCATCATAGAAAATTCCTCCAACCCCTCGAGAACACTTTCGATGTGGTATGTAAAAATAATCATCAGCCCATTTTTTAAATTTTGGATAATATTCTAGATTATGCCTATCACAACACTTCTTCATTTCTGCGTGAAAAAATGATGTGTCCTCTGTATTCTCGATACAAGGATTTAAGTCTGCTCCACCGCCAAACCACCACGAATTTGGAGTCCAAAACATTCTAGTATTCATGTGGACGGCTGGACAATACGGGTTTTGCATATGAGCAACTACTGATATACCTGAAGCCCAAAACTCTGTGGATTGGCCAATTTTAGGTGAATTTTTTCTGCCTTGCATTACCTTTTTTGTCCGCTCCTCTAAGGGACCATAGACCGTTGAAATATTCACACCAACTTTTTCAAAAACTCGCCCATCACGCATGATAGACATCAGTCCACCCCCACTATCGACCTCAAGTTCAGACTTTCTTTTAGTTTTTGAAACAACAAAACGCCCAGCAGGAATTTCAGAACGAAGTCCTGTGTTTTGAGTATCTTCAAGCCTTTCGAACGATGCCACTATTGTATCACGGAGTTCCAAAAACCATTTAGAAACTTTATCTTTTTGTGATTCAAAGTTCTCAATCACCACAATACCCCCCGACATTAAATTTACACCCCTATTTTACACAGATAAAAACCTTACCTATGAAAAAATTCGCGACCTTTCGATCTTGAAAGACTATTACAATATTACTCCTCGAATATCAGGTTTACTAGAGGAATCAATTCAGATAAGTTTTTATTAAATTATAAAAAATAAGGGATGAAAAGCATTCCAGGGGCAAAGAGGCAGTAATAATGAGTAGACATGTTTTTAACATGGTTGTTATAAAATTTTTTATAGTTCTTTCCTTTATTTCTGGGGTTGCATTCGCTGCCCCTCAATATGCATCAGTAATAATGGATAATCGGTCAGGAGAAATTCTCCGGTCCAGAAATGCAGATACCAGATTACATCCAGCGTCCTTGACTAAAATGATGACCTTATATATCGCGTTTGAGGCTATCAAAAAAGGTGAAATCACCGCAGAAACTATTGTCACCGTTTCAAAAAAAGCTGCATCAGAACCACCGTCAAGAATGGGTTTGAGAACTGGTCAAAAAATCAAACTAAAATATCTTATTAGGGCCGCAGCGATAATGTCCGCAAATGATGCCGCCACAGCTATAGGGGAAGCTATCTCAGGTAGCGAAGCAGCCTTTTCTAGGAGAATGAATAAAACTGCTAAGGCCCTAGGAATGTCCAGAACAACGTTTAAAAATTGCCATGGTTTAACAGAAGTTGGCCACCTATCTACTGCCAACGACATGACAAAACTAGGTCGAAACCTATTTTATCACTATAATGACTATTACCATCTTTTTTCTCGACGAACCCATACTGCAGGTCAAAGACGTGTCAAACATACAAATACCAGATTCTTAAACACGTATGCAGGTGCTGATGGAATAAAAACAGGGTACACCCGAAAAGCTGGTTTTAACTTGGTCGCATCGGCTGAACGGAAAAATAAACGAATTATAGTTACTGTTTTTGGTGGAAAGTCTACAACGTCCAGAAATAAGGAAGTGAAAAGACAACTTGATATTGGCTTTAATAGAGCTCGTGAAAAAGTCGCCATAGTTCAACCATCCCACCCAACATACGGCACTCTGTCGAAAGGAAAGAGCCCACATCCTTATAAGCGACCACCTTCTTTTACTTCAGAAGGGGATCTAGTTAATGTAATATCACAAATAAAAAATAATGTTCAAGAAGCTCGTCTTCAATCGAACGGGGCATATATATTAAAACCCTCAAAGAGACCAAATGTCGCTAACAAAAAACCTAACGATATCAATTCCACTGACAAAAAGATAATAATCAGAACCGAAGATAAAGGTCCAAAAATCTGGCGTATTAGTCTAGGTGCTTTCACAACCAGAGACAAAGCCGAGCGTCACTTACTTAAGGCAACATTAACCGAAATAGACACTCTTAAACTGGCAGCTCAAGAGATAACTTTTAATCGCGCAGGTTGGAAAGCAAGTTTCATACATCTGAATAAAAATACTGCTGAAATGGCTTGTGAAAAATTAATCTATCAAGGTTACAGTTGCGAAGCAAAAGGTCCAGACATTTAACTCAAGTAGTATAGCTCTCATTATTTTTTTTAAGTTTTATATTTCCAGAGCCGAAGCTAATAACGTTTTTGTATAGCTATTAGTCGGTTTTGAAAAAATTAATTCACTATCACCAAATTCGACAATATCCCCTTGCTTCATAACAGCAATTTTATGAGACATTGCTCGAACAACTTTAAGATCATGACTAATAAAAAGATATGAGAGTTGGTATTTTTCCTGCAAACTCCTTAGAAGATTAATAATTTGGACCTGAACAGTCATATCCAAAGCAGAGGTAGGTTCATCTAACACTACAAACTTCGGCTTCAAAACCATAGTTCGTGCAATAGCAACTCTCTGCCGTTGGCCACCTGAAAATTCATGAGGGTACCTGTTCATAAAAAGGGGATCTAGCCCGACTTCTACCATTATGTCAGACACTAATTGTTCCACCTTATGTTTAGTAAGATGTTTTTGATGAACTTTTAGTCCTTCTGAAATAATTTCAAACACACTCATACGGGGGCTTAATGAACCATAAGGGTCCTGAAAAACGATTTGCATATTAGACCGAAGAGTTTGTAAATTTATTTTTGATATATTCTGTATATCAGAATCTAAGAAGCTGATACTACCGCTGGATCGTATCAACTTCATTATAGCTAATGCCAGTGTTGTTTTTCCAGAACCACTTTCACCAACCACCCCTAAAGTCTCACCCTCTCTTATAGAGAATGATGCTGAATTAACCGCCTTGATGTGTCCAACAGTTTTCCGAAGAAACCCCTTTTTTATTGGAAACCAAATCTTCAAACCAGCCACACTTATTACCTTAGGGGCTAAGGCCTTAACTGGCTTTGGCACTCCTACCATATTCGCAGCAAGCAAAGTTCTTGTATATAAATGCTGTGGGTTATTAAATATTTCCTTGGTTAAGCCCGACTCAACAATTTTACCCTCTTTCATTACGTAAACCCTATCAGAAATTTTTCTGACAATTCCTAAATCGTGAGTAATAAACAGTAGACTTAATCCCTCAGATTTTTTTAAATCCAAAAGTAAGTCAAGTATTTGAGCTTGGATAGTAACATCTAATGCGGTAGTAGGTTCGTCTGCTATAAGAAGTGAAGGTTCATTTGCCAACGCCATTGCAATCATCACACGCTGGCGTTGCCCACCAGAGAGCTCGTGTGGGTATGAAGTCAACCGACTACCTGGGTCATCAATGCCAACTTTTGTTAATAACTCTATCACTCTCTTTTTTGCTGCCCCTCCCCTTAAGTTTTGGTGTAAGAGTAAACTCTCTGAAATTTGTTTCTCCAAAGTGTGAAGAGGATTTAAAGATGTCATTGGCTCCTGAAAAATAAAACTTATTTCGTTACCACGGACTTGCTGGAGTTCTTTTTCACTCGATTGGGTTAAATCTTTCCCTTTAAATTTTATAACTCCACTTACATGTGCAGATGTTGGAAGTAGGCCAACAGTGGATAACGCTGACACTGATTTACCTGAACCTGATTCCCCGACTAAAGCCACTGTTTGTCCCGCCGGAATATTAAAGGAAATATTTCTTACCGCTTCAACCATTCGTCCGTCATTCTCAAATGAAATTGCTAAATCTGTTACATCAAGAATTGTATTCATTGAAAAGTCTTTCTGGGATCAAATGCGTCACGAACCCCCTCAAATATAAAGACTAGAAGAGATAACATTGTAGCGAAGGTAAAAAATGCAGTAAAAGCCAACCATGGTGCCTGAAGATTCTCTTTAGCTTGGTGCGTTAATTCACCAAGTGAAGGTGCAGACGACGGCAACCCAAAACCTAAAAAATCTAATGAAGCTAAAAGACCAATAGTACCCGTAATTATAAAAGGTAAAATTGTGATAGTTGCTACCATAGCATTTGGTAGCATATGCCTAAACATTATAACCCTATTCGACACGCCTAAAGCTTTAGCTGCCCTAACATATTCAAAGTTTCTTGCTCTAAGGAATTCGGCTCTTACCACGCCGACCAAAGCCGTCCATCCAAATAATATTGTAAGGAACACCAACAACCAAAAGGATCTACCCAAAATTGCAAACATAATTATTATTATATATAATTGAGGCGTTGCTCCCCAAACCTCTAAAACTCTTTGCATAATCAAGTCTGTTCGGCCACCAAAATAACCCTGAATAGCACCCGCAATAACTCCTATGATGGAAGAAATAAAAGTAACGATTAAGGTAAAAACTATTGAAAGCCTAAAACCATATATAACTCTAGCCAAGACATCCCTAGCACTATTGTCCGTGCCTAAAAAATGCAGCCTATCAGGTGCAGAAGGCGCTGTACCTTCAATATCGTTGATTGTCTTATAACTGTACGGTATCAAAGGTGTAATTATCCAACCTTGATCAATATTTTTTCCATTAATTTTTCCATCAAGGGCATCTTCTAATATTAATTCTGGACTATTCCAGCAGTCCTCGTTTCCTGCAGATAAAATTAAACATTTAACCTCTATATCTCGATAGACTGCTTCCGTTTTCAAATCTCCACCAAACGTTGTTTCTGGGTAGAATGTAATGATAGGGGTAAAGTATTCTCCCTTATACTTTATCAATATTGGTCTGTCGTTCGCTATCAACTCTGCAAAAAGAGTAATACAAAAAATAATACTAAATAAAATCAAGGAGTAAAAAGCTCTCTTATTACTTTTGAAATTACTCCATCTTCTTTTATTTAAGGGTGATAAAGTCATGTCTGTCGACTCTCGAAATCTATACGCGGGTCGACAAAAACATACATCAAGTCAGACAGAATACCCACCGCTAGTCCAATAAGTCCGAAAAAATATAAAGTCCCAAATACTACTGGATAGTCTCTGGCAACTGTCGCTTCAAATGCTAGCCTACCCAAACCATCCAAAGAAAAAATTGTCTCAATAATTAGTGAACCAGACAGAAAAACACCTAAGAATAAGCCTGGGAAACCAGCAATTACAATCAACATCGCATTTCGAAAAACATGCCCATAAAGAATTTTCTTTTCTGAAATGCCTTTTGCCTTAGCTGTCGTAACATAATGTTTTTTTATTTCATCTAAAAAGCTATTTTTTGTAAGCAATGTGAGCGTAGCAAAAGAAGAGATCGTAGACGCTAAAACAGGTAAGAATATATGCCAAAAATAATCTAATATTTTTTGTATGAAATTAAGGTCATTAAAATTATCAGATGTAAGACCTCTTAACGGAAACCATTGAAAATAACTTCCACCCGCAAACATTACAAGTAATAAGATTGCAAATAAAAAACCTGGGATCGCGTAAGCGACAATGATCGCGGCACTTGTCCATGTATCAAAAGTACTGCCATCTTTGATAGCCTTTCGGATCCCAAGTGGAATAGATATTATATACGCTATCAACGTAGACCAAAGGCCAAGTGTAATAGATACAGGTAGCTTTTCCCAAACCAAATCTAAAACACTAATTGACCGAAAATAACTTTCTCCAAAATCAAACTTCAAGTAACTAAACATCATCGAGATAAACCGTTGAAGCGGCGGCTTATCAAAACCAAATTCTATTTCTAATTGTTTAATAAACTCAGGAGGTAATCCTCTACCTCCAACATACCTTTCATCTTGACCTCTCTCAAATGTCTCCGAAGAAGATCCAGAAATTGATTCGAACACATCACCCTTTCCCTCTAGTTCGGAAAGGATTTGCTCAATAGGTCCCCCGGGAACAAATTGGGTTAAAACAAAGTTAATAAGCATAATTCCAACAAGGGTTGGAAGGACGAGTAATAACCTTCTTACAATATAAGGGCCCACAGCGTTATAAGGCGCCTTCAGACTTAAGTTTCGCTTCTTTTTCTGGATTTACCCACCAAAAGTCCAAGTATCCTAAAGAGTAAGGTGGTAAAGGCTCCGGATGCTCAAACATATCAAAATAGGCTACGGTATGAACATCTTTATACCATTGTGGAATCCAAAATTTTTCTGCACGCAAAACTCTATCAAGGGCTCGGACAGCAACTCTTAGGTCAGCTTTACTGGAAGCGTCTGAAATAATATCAATAAGTCTATCGATTGCTGGGCTACTAACTCCCATACTATTAAATAAACTTTCCTTTGCAGTCTCTGAACCAAAATACTGTTTTAGACCTGAGCCTGGTTCATAGGACATCCTAAATTGATCTGTCACAATATCAAAATCAAAAGAGCGGGTTCTATTAGTATATTGTGCATAATCGATTCTATTTAGTTTTGCATTAACCCCTAGGCTAATTAAGTTTTCGACAAATGGATTAACAATTCGATCAAAAGCCGGGCTTGCCTCCAAGAACTCTACGTCAAGAGTTTTTCCTTCCTTTCGACGCTTTCCATCGTCACCAACGACCCAACCCGCATCATCTAATAATTTTGATGCAGCTCTAAGGTTTTTTCTATCTAACTGCCTAGAACCAGATTTTGGGCCAGGAATAGCAGGGTTTGTTAAAATTTCTGTTGATATCAAACCCTCGTCTACTAGTACTGCGAGCAGATCAAGCTCTTCACCCTCCGGCACTCCTATTGCAGCCAAGTCAGAGTTTTCCCAGAAAGAATTTATTCGCGCGTAAAGGCCATAGAATAAAGTTGCATTAGACCACTCAAAATTAAACATTAAACTTAAAGCTTCGCGAACTTTAATATCTTTAAATTTTTCTTTACGAAGGTTCATTGCAAAACTTTGACCCGTTGCAATGGTTCCATCTCTTAGCTCTCTTTTTACAATATGCCCTTTATTTAGTGCTGGAAAGTCATAGCCAGTTGCCCACTGCTTTGAGCTATTTTCGATTCTAAAAGTATATGCCCCTGACTTAAACCCTTCAAACGCAGCATTAGAGTCTCCAAAGTACTCTACTCTTATATAATCAAAATTGTTTCTACCTTTTGTAAAATTTAAATCCCTTGCCCAGTAATTTTCATTTCTTTTGTACAATATTTCCTGATTAATATCATAACTATCTAAAACATAAGGACCAGTTCCCAATGCAGGCTCAAGTCGAGACTCGTCTAATCCAGCTTCATTTTCCTTAAACCATTTCTGTGAAAAAACTGGCAATCCACCCACTGTTTCGATGCGTTCACGCAGTGGTGCATCTTCTAGAAAATAAAACTTTATTTTATTTGACTCCAGAACCTCTACCCTTTCCACGAGCTTAGACAACACTGCTCTAAAGGAGACTAAGCCTTCGGTTAAAAATAGTTTGTAACTGAAGCTGACATCCTCAGCCGTCAGCTTAGAGCCATCAGAAAAAGTCACCTCAGGTCTTAAATTAAATACTACCCAAGATAAATCCTCTGGGTATTCAAGGCTAGAACACATAAAGCAGTATACTGTCCCAATTTCGTCAGCTGTTGACGTAAGAAGCTCTTCAAAAAAGATGCTAGATAAAGACCCTGAGGTTCCTTTTCTAGAGTAAGGGTTCATCGAGTCAAAGGTCCCATTAGCCCATATAGAAATCTCACCACCTTTAGGTGCGCTAGGATTAACATAATCTAGGTGATCAAATTTTTTACTATATTTTAATTCTCCAAAATTTGAAAAACCTGTAGACACAGTTATTTTCTCATTAGCCCTTGCTTCATTAAAAAAAAAGAACACTAAAAATATTACTAATAGTTGAACAAAACTATTAACTCGTAAATAGGAATAGTTAAAATTAAACATTCTTATAACCCCAAAATTAAAATTTTAAACAAAATATATATTATTTTAGTGACAAAGTATTTATAAATCTTCTGGTATAAGAATTTTATTTAAGCATTAATTAATTTCTGAGAAAAACTCTTACTGATCACCTACAGAATTAAGAAATGCTATTATATTGGCACGATCCTTTATCTTTTTAAGCCCTGCAAAGCCCATTTTTGTTCCAGGTGCATATTTTTTAGGATTTTTCAAAAATCCATTAAGAGCGCTAGGAGTCCAATTTCCTGATAACTCCATGAGCGCTTTTGAATAACCAAAATCACTTATACTAGCTGTAGCTCTACCTACTACACCATACAAATGTGGGCCCGTACCTTTTGCGCCATCCTCTAGCTTATGACACGCTCTGCACTTAGAAAACACTTTAGAACCTTTCTCTAGGTTTGCTGAAGCAAAAACTAAATCAAAATCCTCTTCCACACTCGCGATTTTCTTGTCTTCAACTTCATCAACTTCTATAATATATGCCTGTTTATGATCTCCACCATGCCCCCCAGCATCACTGTAATAAATTTCATCAGCTACCCAACTAGCTAATAAAAAAATTAATAAAGAGCCGCAAATGGCCCCCAGTATCTTTGTTGTTGTCATTGTGTCGAACATATCGCTCTCTCGTATAAATAAATGCTAATGTTAATCTACCTCCTTCACATACTCTTGCGCAAGGTGTAGAAACCGCGACGAAACGCCCATTGAGGAAAATACTATGACAAAAAAGATTTCGTTCCAAGGTGAGCTTGGCGCTTACTCACATCAAGCATGTATTCAAGCAAAGCCAAATTATGAATCCATTCCCTGCAGTACCTTTGAAGCAGCCATGGAACAGGTTAGATTAGAAGAAGCTGATCTAGCTATGTTACCTATTGAAAATTCAACATATGGACGCGTTTCTGATATTCATCGCCTATTACCAGACTCACAACTACATATAGTTGGTGAAGTTTTTGTAAGAGTAAGAATTAGCCTTTTAGGAGTAAAAGGGGCCAAACTGTCAGAGATTAAAAGTGCTGTCAGTCATAGTGTATTACTGGGTCAGTGTCGAAATTTTCTTACGAATCAGAGAATAGAGCCTATCGCAGGAGCTGACACCGCTGGATCTGCACGGTATATTTCAGAGTTAGATGATTCAAGTAAGGCAGCGTTGGCGTCAGAGCTTGCAGGAAAAATATATGGTTTGTCTGTATTAGCTAAAGATATAGAAGATAATGATAACAATACTACTCGCTTTTTAATCATGTCAAAAACACCCGGTGACCAGAAGAAAATAGAGCAGGGCATGATGACTTCTTTTGTATTCAGAGTAAAAAATATTCCAGCCGCACTTTTTAAAGCAATGGGTGGTTTTGCTACGAACGGTGTTAACATGACAAAACTAGAAAGTTATATGGTTGATGGAGACTTCACAGCTACCCAATTTTACGCTGATATAGAAGGCCATCCAGATGATAAAAATGTTTCACTAGCATTTGAAGAACTTTCATTTTTTACATCTGAGATTAAGATTTTGGGTAGCTATAAAGCTGACTCCAAAAGAACTTAATAATCTCTTAGAGTAATTACCTAATTTTTCCTTCTAACCACTGTTTTATTAAAAAATGGGCTATTGACCCAGCTCTAGCCGGCGTCATAGATTTATTTCGTCCAGCAAAAACTTCTACCATTTCCTCTCGACTTATCCATTTTGCATCTTCGAGTTCCTCTTGATCAATTTGTATTTTGTTAGATGTTGCCAATCCCTTACATCCAAACATCAGTGATGCTGGAAATGGCCAAGGTTGACTACACAAATACTCAACCTTAGAAACCTTAACACCTACCTCTTCCAATGTTTCTCTCTTAACAGCACCTTCAATTGTTTCTCCTGGCTCTACGAACCCGGCCAATAATGAATACATACCCTTTGGCCAGACGTACGAGCGCCCCATTAATACAGAGTTTCCACTAATAATGAGCATAATTACTACGGGGTCAGTACGTGGGAAATGTGTTTTTTTGCATGATGGGCATTCGCGGTGCCAACCAGCAAAAGAGGATTGCGACTTTGATCCACAAGATGAACAAAACTTATAAGCTTGATGCCAATTAATTAGAGCCTTTGCAGTTGCTACCAACTCTGCATCAATAGGAGTTAGGGTAGTCATTATAGAACGAAGCTCTGAAAAACGATGATCTTCTGGAAGTCCACTAAAATGTTGCTCTGATATGTCAGCAAACCTTCCCACGGAATCAATATTTTCATCTGGGATCCATTCGGACACATCGGAGGCAAACCTGGCAATCCCATTATCTATTCCAAGAAAAATTGGCCTCTCTGTTGAATGCTTAAAAAGCTCATGGGCTTGATCCAACCAGACTAGAGAATCTCTAGCACATCCAGAAACTAGAGGCTTACCTCTCCAAAAAGGAAGGACCCCTGAATTACTATCTTCTAATAGTCGATTTAATTCAGAAATGTCAGTTCTTAGCTCTGCAGCTCGATCCAGACTGGATTCTCCAAACGTAACAATTTCTTCTAATAACATTTCTTATTCTCCTAATAGGGTTAATTCATACAAGTAAGATTACTTAACGCAACCCAGATGGTTGCATGGTGACTAAAGAAACTCTATAAAGGCTAAGAGAGGTTGGCGCGGGTAAGCGTCTCGCCAACCCGGTCAGATCCGGAAGGAAGCAGCCGTAACGAGCCTAGCTTGGGTCGTTGTCCAATCTCTCACCTTATTCACATGACCACCACGTTCTTTTGCAATAATAGTTAAAAGTAATCAGGTAGCTTAAAAACCAAAAAAATAACAGTTTCTCATGTAGTTATAGGCTGGACGTAATGAATTTGTCACATTAATACTTGAATATAACAGGTTCTCAGAGGTTAAATGAAAGAAAATAGTAAAGATAACTATCAAGTGCTGGCCCGCAAGTACCGACCAGCCACTTTCTCTGATTTAATCGGACAAGACACTATGGTCAGAACGTTAACAAACGCTTTTGAGGCCAACCGAATAGCGCAAGCCTTTATATTAACTGGTATACGAGGAACAGGAAAAACCTCAACAGCTAGAATTATTTCAAAAGGAGTAAATTGTATTGGCGAAGACGGTAATGGTTCTTCGACAACAGAACCATGTGGGAAATGTGAGCATTGTGAATCGATTTCAAATGGCCGTCATGTGGATGTTTTTGAAATGGACGCTGCTTCTAAAACTGGTGTAGCAGATATTAGAGAAATCATAGAATCTGTGCAATATAGAGCTACTTCAGCGCGATTCAAAATTTACATAATTGACGAAGTGCATATGCTGAGTAATTCTGCCTTTAATGCGTTATTAAAAACTTTGGAAGAACCTCCTAAACATGTAATTTTTATTTTTGCTACAACCGAAATTCAAAAAATACCAGTAACAGTCTTATCTCGGTGTCAGCGGTTTGATCTTAGAAGAATCGAACCAGAAACAATGATTGAGTATCTAAGTAACGTTGCAGCTCAAGAAAGTGTGGAAATCTCTAAAGATGCCTTAGCACTTATTACCCGCGCATCAGAGGGATCCGTGCGAGATTCAATAAGTTTATTAGATCAATCAATTTCCAATTCAGTAGATAAAATTAACACTAAAGATATACGAGATATGTTAGGGCTCTCTGATCGAGGTAGAATACTAGATTTATTTAATTTAATAGTTTCAGGTAATACTGTTGGAGCCCTGAATGAGCTTTCATCTTTATATTCGGACGGTGGAGAACCAGAATCAATACTTCATGATTTAGCAGAGGTCAGTCACTGGATTAGTCTTATAAAAATCACTCCAGAGGCTGCTGAAGACCCAACAGTTTCTCCAGATGAGCGAAGTCGTGGGAAAACTATGGCAAATGGAATAAACATAAGATCACTATCAAGAATGTGGCAAATGTTATTGGTTGCTCTCGATGAAATCCGTATAGCACCTAACTCAATGATGGCGGCAGAAATGACTGTAATAAGACTTACACATGTTTCAGAACTGCCTTCACCTGACGAGTTAATCAAAAAAATTCAAAATAACTCAATTCAAGGTAATTCAACGAATAGCCAAAGTCAGGGTAGTCCAACTAATAGCCAAAGTCAGGGTGGTATAAATAATAATTTAAGTAAGACTATTTCTAACCCTATGACACAGAAATCAGTTTTGCGCTCAAATCAAAATCTTGCTGAAGATCTTGATTTTAACACCAAACAAATACAGTCTTTCAGCGAGGTAATAGAACTTATAAAGTTAAATCGAGACATCCAACTTCTAGTTGAAGTAGAAACCTGCCTTAGACTAGCAAGCTTTTCCTCAGGGCGTATAGAGTTTGTCCCTACAAACGATGCCCCAGCAAACCTTGCTCAAAAACTAGGCACAAAACTTACGCAATGGTCTGGAATTCGTTGGGCAGTTTCAATAGTTAACGAAGGTGGTGAAAATACTATTGCTGAGGTAAGATTAGAAGAAAATAATAAACTCAACGCATTAGCGAAAGAACACAAAATGGTTCAAACTGCTTTTTTAGTTTTTCCAAATGCAAAAATTATAAATATAAGGTCAGCAGAATCGATGACGCAGGAAGCAGCTATAGAATCACTTCCAGAAGTCACCGAAGAATGGGACCCTTTTGAAGATGATTAGGAAAGAATATGTTTAAAGGATTAAGTGGCCTTGGAGATATGGCTAAAGTTATGAAGCAAGCTCAAGAAATGCAAAGTAAGATGTCAGAGGTTCAGAAACAATTGAATGAGATTTTTGTGACTGGTGAAAGTGGTGCTGGTTTAGTAAAGGTTACAGCTACAGCAAAAGGTAATTTAACCAGCTTGGAGATTGATCCTTCAATATTCAACCCTTCAGAAAAGGAGGTCGTTGAAGATTTAATAATTGCTGCAATAAAAGATGTTCAAGAAAAAGCTACTATAAAGAGTCAGCAAGAAATAGAGAAAATTACTCGGGAAATGGGGCTACCAGAAAATTTTAAACTCCCACTCTAAGGTAACATCTAGAATCATTTAGTGTACTTCTATATCTAATTAGAAAGTAAATTTATTGGATAGTAAAACAAATAAGATTGAAGAGTTAATAGCTTTAATGGCAAAGTTGCCAGGACTGGGCCCTAGATCGGCAAGACGAGCTGTTCTAAGGATGATTAAAAAGAGAGAAATTATTATGAAACCGCTCGGGGATATGATTCAGGAGGTTTCATCTCTAGCTCAAGAATGCTTGGTTTGCGGTAATATAAGCAATGACGAGACTTGTAGTATCTGCACTTCCGATGTGCGAGTCACAGGAGAAATCTGTGTCGTTGAGGATGTTGCAGATCTATGGGCTATGGAAAGAACTAAAGTATTTAAAGGAAAATACCATGTGCTTGGTGGTACACTGAGTGCCCTTGATGCAGTCGGGCCTGAAGAGTTAAAGATTCCTAGATTAATTCAGCGTGTTTTATCAGAGAATGTAACCGAGGTAATATTAGCGTTAAACTCTACAATGGATGGCCAAACGACCTCTCACTACATCGCAGACCAATTAGAGCTTCATTCAATCAAGGTTTCATCTCTAGCTCAAGGAGTTCCAATCGGAGGTGAGCTTGATTACCTGGATGAAGGTACAATATCGGCTGCGCTCAGAGCTCGCATAAATGTAACCTAAAACCACCTATATAAAGGCGTTAACTTCAACAGTATTTTTAAACAACAAAGAATAATTTTTTTAAAGACCTTTATATGAATCTAAAAACACTATAAAGGATTTGTCATAATTTTTAACATTTAGTGGATTAGTCGTGAAATATATACCAAATCAATTAACTGGTGGTAGTGAGCAAGTGGATGATCCCAGTATTCTTACTATATCAAAACCAGAAATAAAGCGCCCACCATTGTACAAAATTCTTCTATTAAATGATGACTTTACTCCTATGGAGTTTGTAATTGTTGTCTTAGGTAAATTTTTTGGTCTCAATCATTCAGAGTCTGTTGAAATCATGTTAACAGTACATAAAAAAGGTGTTGCAGTTATCGGGGTATTTGCATTTGAAATTGCAGAAACCAAAGTTACTCAAGTAATGGCATTTGCAAGGGCCAATCAACACCCGCTTCAATGCACTATGGAAAAAGAATAGAGTTGAAATCAACCTTAAAAACAACACAATCGCGCCTAGCTTTTGCCTTAGAACGTGGGCACATTGAATCTCTAAAGGATAAAAAACTATTACTTTTAAATCCGCCAACTAACATAGATTTATCTCTATTTTCTAATTCGCACACCAAGGTTCAACAAAGTTTTTTTCCAGCATATACAAAACTGGTAGAAAGAGGTTTATCAGTTGCACCAGTTTTCAGTGAAAAAAAATTATTAGAAGTTTGTGTAGTTCACTGCACTAGATCAAAAATGGGCACTCTTAATTTAATCTATCAAGCTATAAAATTACTTAAACCCAGAGGGTTAGTAATAATTGATGGTATGAAAACAGCCGGTATTGAGAGTATATTAAAGGAACTACTGATTCCTTTTAACCAATTAAGGAATATCTCAAAGTATCATGGAAAATTAATTTGGTTTAACAAACCAGCAGTGGAACCCAATATAGAAAAATGGGTGTCCACACCTAATATTTTAGAGGGTGGGTATATAACTTTTCCTGGTGTTTTTTCGTCGAAGGGAATTGACCGGGGATCACTAATATTAGCCCAATCTATACCTCAGTTATCAGGAAAAATTGCAGACTTTGGTTCTGGATGGGGTTTTTTATCAAAGCACGTCTTAGAAAGCCCCGCTGTTTCAAGTATTGACTTAATAGAGGCCGATTATAGTTCAGTGGTGGCATCAAAAGAAAATATACAAGACAGCAGGGCAAATTTTATTTGGGGTGATGTAAACAGCTTTAGTGGAGGTCCCTATGATACAATTATTAGCAACCCACCTTTTCATATTTCTAGAAATGCAAACCCAGAGTTAGGTATTAGTTTTATTAAAGCCGCAAAACTATTACTCAAACCCAGCGGAAGTTTGTGGATCGTGGCTAACAGAGAGCTACCTTATGAAAACATTATGAAAGATTCCTTTAAAGAGACAGAAAAAATTATTACAAGAGATGGATTTAAAGTACTATTTGGTGTAAAACCATTAAGAACTTTTAGATAAACCTTACTTTTATACTTCCGATATCTAAGGAGAATATAATATGTCTTTCTCAATTTCAGGGAAAACTGCAATTATTACAGGCGCTGCAAACGGCATAGGTTTGGCCATATCAAGGCACTTCGTGGAGCAAGGAGCCAATGTAATGATGGCAGACAAAGACGAAGAACATCTTAAAGAAGAGTTAAAATATTTAGGATCAAAAGATGGGGTAGCAAAATGCTTCGTTTGTGATTTACGTGAAAAACTTAGTCATGCAAATTTACTGTCTGCAACGATTGATACCTTTAATACAGTGGATATATTGATCAACGCAGCCAGACAAGTAACTCCTATGGACCCTATTGATTACGATGACGACAGCATAGAAAGAATGCTGGAGCAGAATCTTCTGTCCAGCTTAAGACTTACTCAGCTAGTCTCAAAGAGAATGATAAACCAGGGAAACGATTCTCAAGTCTCAGGTTCAATACTAAATTTATCGTCTATAGCTTCACAACGGACACGTCCGGGCTTAATGGGTTACTCAATCTCTACTGCTGCCCTAGATCAAATGACAAGGACTATGGCCATTGCTCTTGCCCCATACAATATAAGAGTTAATTCAATATCATTTGGCTCGGTAATGAGTGAAAGTCTGAAAAATTCATTAAATAAAGACCCAAATCTTAGAGCTGAAATTATAAGAAATACACCGCTTGGACGAATTGCTTCCGCAGAAGAAGTAGCACAAGCTGCTCAGTTTTTGTGCTCCGAAGCATCTACATTTGTTACCGGAGAGATAATGACGATTGACGGTGGAAGGTCTCTTTTAGACCCTGTCCAAATAGCTGCACACTAAGTAATCTAATCTTTCTCGTTACTATCTGAAGTTTTAAACAAGCTTTCTGCATCCAGAATAGGTTCCTTGATTTCCTCATTATTTAACTCTTCTGTTGCACTAAAAACCTCAGAGTTAGAGACAGTTTCTGGTTTCTCTGTTTCACTCATTTCAACTTCAAGAGATTGAGACGTGCTTACAAGTTTACGGCTTTCATCATCCGAACTTGCTTCTCCTTCTAGAATTTTCTTTGCATTCGCTTTCTGGACTGCAGCATCTAACTCCAATTGTTTGCATAGTCCTAAAGCAACAGGGTCAATAGGTTGAATATTTTGGATATTCCAATGAGATCTTTCTCTAATAGCATTGATTGTAGGCTTAGTGGTGCCCACCAACTTGGAAATTTGCCCATCTGTAAGTTCTGGATGGAACTTAACTAACCAAAGGATAGAAGCCGGCCTGTCTTGTCGCTTTGATAACGGTGTATAACGAGGGCCTCGCCTTTTTTGCTCCCCTTCGGCCGCGGCATAATACTTTAGTTGAAGTTGATAGCTTTTATCATTTATGCCTTTATCTATCTCACTCTGCGTTAACTGATTATTAGTTATCGGATCAAAACCCTTAACCCCAGAGGCAACATCACCATCAGCTACTCCTTGCACTTCAAGTTCATGTAAACCACAAAAGTTTGCTATCTGAGTAAAGGTAAGGACCGTATTATCAATTAACCAGACAGCGGTAGCCTTTGCCATTATCGGTTTAGTCATTTTCATTACTCCTTTTCAATACAGCTTTCCCTTAGCCCTCTCTATGGGGCTGTCCCAGCCGGAACAAATACAAGATCAAGGAAGAATTCAAGGAGTCTATAATCCCGTATACCGTAAAGGGAAAGAGTAAAAAATATAAAAAATGAGATTCTAAACTTATAAGTTAAATTCAAAATAGAACATTAGTCTGAATTTTTTATAATTCCGGGAAGATTTAACAAATTTTTATCTGATGGCTTTTTAATTCGAGAAATCAACCCACTTGGTCCTTTTAAACTCTCAAAGTTTGACGATTTTTTTTTTATTCTTGCTTTTAAGCTTTCAAATTGCATAACGTTTTGAATTCTTCTGTCCAGGAACCCCCAAGTGGCGGTATTACCTTCACTATCATCACCAAGCCAAAATAAAATAACAGAGCTATAAACACCTGACAATATTGCACGCTTCGTATAAAAATTATAATCCTCAGAATCGTCACCTAAAAAATTCCAAATCTTATCTGCAGTACCCCAGATAAGCTTACTTCCATCTAAAAAATTATGGGGTAGCGCAAAAAAAGACATGCACAGCCTTATTAATTCTTTATCTCCCGCAATTACGCCCAATCTACACTTAATTGCAAAAGTAATTTTTTCTCTCATTTTCAAGTTTGACAGATTTTCACTTTCTAAGGCATTAATCATATCACGGTCTCCGATTCGATGGAATGCAATCGCTACATCTAAGACCCCTCTTGGAAATGAGGATTCTAAAATTCTAGGATCTAAACCTAAATCTGTGCACGCTTCCTTTACAGAATCATTGGACCAACCTCTAAAAATGGCTTGAGAGGCTACCGCCTTTATAAATTTCTCTTTTAGCACCTGATCCATGCTAAAAGTATACCTATATACTGTGGACAAGCCAATGCCCATTTGCTATAGAGCCGTCTAATACAAAATTCCTTAACCTCAAACTCAGAAAGGTGGTGACACCACATGCAGGTTAGCGTTAGAGACAACAATGTCGATCAAGCTCTTAGGGCTCTCAAGAAAAAACTTCAACGAGAAGGGGTTTTTCGTGAGATGAAGATAAAACAACACTATGAAAAACCTTCAGAAAAGAAAGCTCGCGAGAAAGCTGAAGCTATCCGCCGTGGACGTAAATTGGCAAGAAAAGCTAAAGAACGCGACGGCACATTATAAGTGTTACTATAAACGTATTCAAAAAGCCCCTCTAGTTTATTCTACTGGGGTTTTTTTATTCTAAAAAATTGAATTAACCATTTACAATTGCTAAAATTACTAAAGAAATTAATATTAATATTATACTGTAAGTGGTGAATTTAACAAACCCTGCAAAAGTTTTTTCATGATCTTTGACATCCATTGAACCGTGCTCGTGTTTTGCCATTATTTAAACTCCTAGATTGTCTACTTTTAATCTAATTCTACTTTATTTAACTTGTTTCTATTACACAAGAGATAGCTCAAGGTGGTGCAGGTTTATTACGATGTTATCTTGCTTTGATATTCATAGGCACCATCGGACCTGAGGGTCCGTGTTACCTTATCTGCAGAATAAAGATAATTTAGGTGGGCAACTGTCTCACCCAACGCTAGCCCATATTCGCCCTCACCTATTTCTCTTTTAAAAAGGGGTAAAAAACATTCATGAGCGGTATGTGGTAATTCTAAATGTGAAAGTAATCTCTTAAGTGCACCAACATGATTATCAATAAGTTGTTCTAAACGAAGAGGCAGACCACGGAAAGGCAACTTATGTCCAGGCAAAACAAGTTGGTTACTCAAAGCATATTTTTTTAATCTATTACATGCCTCTAACCATTCCAAAACAGGGTTCGCAGCTGGTTCAGTAGCATAAACTCCAAGATTAGGGGAAATTGAAGGTAGTAGCTGATCTCCACCTAATACTATATCTCCAGACCATAGCGTCGCATGCTCCGCAGCATGACCGTTTCCCATTCGTATGATCCAATCTCTCCCACCCAAGGTAATACTCTCACCTTCCTGAACTCGAGTATACCCCTGTGGCATTGGGGCGACAACATCACAGAAATTAAAAGGGCGCTCTTGCTTCTTTTTTTCATAGAGAGACTCAACTACGCCTGCCCTTTTATAAAATAACAATGTTTCTGGAGTAGCTTTTGGTTGTTCATCCAGAACTAGCATCCTAGCCGTCAACCAGGAGGTTCGAGTAGTTATCAACTCAACTCCAAAATGAGTCTGAAACCAACCTGCCAATCCTATATGGTCGGGGTGATAATGAGTAACAAACAACCTCTTTACTGGCTTTCCTGATAACGGTCCTTGAAGTAATTCATGCCAAACTTCTCTAGTTTTTTTTGTATCAAAACCAGTATCTACCAACGTCCAACTATCACCGTCATCAAGCGCATAAGCATTAACATGGTCCAGACGTAAAGGTAGAGGTAATCTCATCCACAATATACCAGGTTTTACTTCTATTACCTCTCCTTGACCCGGTGGAACCTCATGTGGATAGTAGATCGTATCTGTCAACGTGCCAACTCCTCTTCAGTCAGAGCGAATATATCTTCTGAGCCTCGACGTATAGATACCGAAAGGCCATGATACTCTGGAAGGAGTCGTGAAAAATAGACATCCGCAAGTTTCATTCTAAAATCTTCGTTTTCTTCTAAAGAACCAGCTTTTAAATGATAATACCCACCCAAAACTCTTGCAAAAAATCGCAAATAATTGACAGCACCAGAAAAACGATCATTCATATTTTGATTTAAAATCCAAGTAGTTGTTTCTCTTAAGTTTTGTGTCGCATTCTCAAGAGATGCGGCCATCTCTTTATGTGCAGAGCCAAGAGAAGCAGTAAAGCTTTCTATCTCTTGAATCATGGTGAACGCTGCCTCTCCTCCATCCTTCATTTTTCTAGATACAAGATCCATTGCCTGAATCCCATTTGTCCCCTCATAGATCGCTGTAACTCTTACATCCCTTAAGAACTGTGATGCACCTGTCTCTTCTATGAAACCCATGCCACCATGGACTTGAATACCTGTTTGAGAAACTTCTATACCAATATCTGTACCAAAAGCTTTTGCTATGGGGGTTAAAAAGGCAGCCTGTGATATCCAATTCTTTGACGCCGTCGCATTTCCCATATCAATAGCAAGCGCACAAGCAGCTCCTATTGCACGTGCAGCAAAAACATCTGCTTTCATCTCTGCTAACATCCTTCTAACGTCAGCATGGCCAAGTATAGTTTTACCTCCTCCTAATGGTTGACCTTGAACGCGCTCCATTGAAAAACTTAAGGCTTTTTGATAAGCAGCTTCAGCAACAGCTATACCTTGCCCCCCCACACCAAGACGCGCGTTGTTCATCATAGTAAACATCGAAGCCATTCCCTGATTAGGCTCTCCCACAATCCATCCAAGAGCATTCTCATATTGCATTACTGCAGTGGGGGAACCATGAAGTCCTAACTTATGTTCTAAGGAAACCACTTTTAAAGTATTAGCCACTCCTGGTTGTCCGAACTTATCAGGTATTAATTTAGGTACCATAAATAAACTGATACCTTTAGTACCCTCTGGACTACCTGGAAGACGCGCTAACACCAAATGGCAAACATTTTCTGTAAAATCATTGTCTGCCCAGCTTATATATATCTTCTGTCCAGAAACTGAGTAACTTCCATCCTCATTGGGAACCGCTACACTTTTTAGTGCGCCAACGTCTGACCCAGCGTGTGGTTCAGTTAAGTTCATCGTTCCTGACCATTCTCCTGATATTAGTTTTGGAAGGTATATTTTTTTTAAATCTTCACTTGCGTGATGTTCTAGAGCTTCAATCTGCCCTTGCGTCATCACTGGATTAAGTTGCAACGACAAACAGGCTCCACCCATCATTTCATTAACAGCGTGCATTAAAGATTGAGGTAATCCCATGCCTCCATATTCAGAGCTGGCAGCCATACCAATCCAACCGTTATCAGCAATAGATTGGTAAGCTTTTCCAAAACCCGGTGAAGTTCGAACTACGCCATTCTCTAAAAAAGCTGGATTAGTATCTCCTACTCTTTGTAAGGGAGCTAACACTTCAGTCGAAATTTTACCTGCTTCTTCAAGAATCGCAGCCACCAAGTCCATAGTAACCTCAGAAAATCTATCTTCCTGCGTTAACTGTTTAAAATTAACAATTTTATTAAAAATAAATAAATAATCAGCCACTGGTGCACTATACGGCATATGTACTTACCCCTCAGTCTTAAAAGTTTTTAAAAATTCTCTATGCCTAGCTAGTAAATATTGTATAGGAATACAATCTAAGCTGAGTTATTTAAATAGTTGTTACTAAAAAGTGCACTTAAAGGTCTAAAATTGATAACAAAAAATCTAAATATAGAAGAAATTTTTTTAGCTGGTAAGCTTTTAAGGGAAGGTAAATTGGTAGCGTTTCCTACCGAAACTGTATACGGCTTGGGCGCGAGAGCGGACTCGGATAATTCTATCAAGCGTATTTTTAACGTTAAAGGGAGGCCATCGTTTAACCCACTAATAGTACATGTCGCAAGCATCAAAATGGCAAAAGACATAGCAGTTTTTGATAAACAAGCACTAAAACTCATAGATAAACTATGGCCTGGTCCTATAACTTTTGTAGTACCATTAAAGAAGGGTCACAATATATCAAAGTTTGTAACAGCTGGTTTAGATAGTGTGGCCATTAGATTTCCAAAATCTCTGATAGCACAACAAATCTTATCAAGTGCAGGTGTTCCAATAGCAGCTCCTTCAGCAAATTTATCAGGAAGAATTAGTCCAACCTCTGCTATTGAGGTTTTTGAAGACCTAGACGGAAAGATAAATGCCATTTTAGATGGAGGACCATGCGAAGTTGGCGTTGAGTCTACTATTATAAAAACAGATCCTGTCACTCTTCTAAGACCAGGAGGGATCTCACCAGAAGACATTAGGCATATTACGGGCACTGAAGTTTTCTTCTCAAATAACGATGAGTCAATAATAGCTCCGGGGCAACTTAAATCTCATTATGCTCCAGAAGCGCCTGTCAGGTTAAACGTCCACAATCTAAAGCCTAATGAAATGTTGCTTGGCTTTGGTAATGTAGAAAATGCTACACTTAATCTATCTCCTTCTGCTAACTTATCTGAGGCAGCAAAAAATCTATTCTATATGCTTAGAAAACTTGATCATACTACCTCTAAAGATGACTTTAAAGTTATAGCTGTTTCTCCAATACCTAAAATAGGAATTGGTCTCGCAATAAATGATCGCCTTGAAAGGGCTTCAGCACCGCGATATTAAGCTCTACCAGCACTGGACGACAGTCGAATTGGGTCAACTCCAATCAGCTTAAGCGCTTCAAGCCACTTATTTTTGATATCAGAGCTAAATATTAGTTCAGGGTCAGCATCAGAAACAAGCCAACCATTCAAACTTATTTCATCTTCTATTTGACCAGGACCCCACCCTGAATAACCTAACATCAATATACCCCTTTCTGGGCCCTCACTCTTTGCTAACTCTTCTAAAACTTCAAACGAGGCAGTCATCCCAAAATCAGAACCAATTTTTAAAGTCTCATCACCCAAACTGTACTCTGGTGAATGAAGTACGAAACCTCTACCTGATTCTACTGGCCCACCGATACTTACAGAGACATCAGGTGTTAAACTGTCAGTCTCAATCTTGAGTTGTTTAAGTAAGTCCCGAAATTTATAATCTCTCGAAGGTTTATTTATTGTTAAACCCATCGCCCCACTGTCTGAATGTGAGCATACAAAGATAACAGCTGAAGTGAATCTTGGGTCCCCCATATCAGGCATCGCTATCAATAATTTCCCTGTCAAATCCATAGTTTTTTTATCTCTCAAGTAGTTAGTTACTTTGAATGTTATGCCATACTAGATGCAGTTTAAATTTAGTTAGTTTTATAAAAAGACTTTTGTCGTAATAATGCATGTAGCACGGTCGCTACCAGCCAACTAAAAATAAGTAATATTGAAACAGACGAAATAAACAAAGCAAACGCACTAAAAATTCCAGAAGAGCTTTTTATAAAGGGAACAAATTTTGAATACAACTCGGGCAAACTCCCAAGGTACAAATAGGTGCCTATACTTGAAACAAATAATAAAGAAATGCTGGAACTTAGGAGTACCATTGTTATCCACAAATAACTGTTTTTTCTTCGCCTTATTAAAGACCTCTTAAAAGCAACGACTTGTTTTTGGAGATCAGATTGAACAGCTATTAAACTAGGTACAATCAAAAGGACTAGAAGGAGTCCAAAGCCTAAGCCATAGGTTAGAGTTATAACTGTTGGTCTTAAGAATTGTGCATGTCGAGATGTTTCGTATAATAATGGAGCTAGCCCAAGTATCGTTGTCAAAGATGTAAGGATAACAGGTCTGAGCCTATCACAAGTTCCGTCAATAATTGCTGGAATTAAACCTCGGTCCTCTGCGTACTCATCGATTGTAGTAACAAGAACAATACTATCATTTATTATGATACCTGTCATGCCTATTAAACCAATAATTGAAAACATCGACATAGGGACATCCCACGCATTATGCCCATAGATTGTTCCAACCAAACCAAAAGGAATAATTAGCATAATCACCAGAGGTCGAGTCCAACTTGAAAAAACCCAACATAACGTAAGAAAGATACCGACCATAGATATAATAGTTGCAAACTGCGCATCTGCTAAAAAGTCACTCTCCTGTTTTGCTAGTCCAGAGAACTCAGATGATACCCCAAAATCTTGTTCTATTTTTGGGAGCACTTCCACTCGCAACTGTTTTTCAATTTCTGCTATTGCATCAACGTTATCTTCGGCAATCTCTCCTGTCACTGAGATAAGTTGAATTCCATTTTCTCTTTTAACACTCGAAAAGCCAATCTTTGAGATCACTGTGACTATATCTGATAGCGGGACATACTCACCTCCTTGAGCTCTGAGAAACGTACGTTCAATAAAGTCTGAAGTGAGTTCATTGGAGGGTATGATTACTTTAATTTTAGCAGAACGAACACCATCTGGGTACGTTACCGCTTCAATACCATTTAGGCGATCCCTCAAAACTTGACCTAACTCCCCTATAGAGAACCCCAGAGCTTGACCCTGCGGCGTGAGATCTAGAATGAGTTCTTCTTTATCATAAGAAAGGCTATCTTCTACTCCAGAAACTTCAGGATACTTTAAAAGTGCTACTTTTAAACTTTCTGCAGATTTCTTTAATACTTCAGAATTTGCTCCATAAAATCGTATGTCCAAAGAATCTGACCCAGGCCCTGAAGCCCAATTTCTAAAACTTATGACCTCAAGCATTGGATGACGCCGAACGGCATCTTGAAGATCAGCTATAAATTTATAAGAACTATAAGGCCTGAGATCTGCATCAATCAACTCAATAGAAAGTGCGCCGAGTAGGTCGAGATCTTTTGCTTCTTGCCCTGAAATAACTCTTCTAGAATTACCACCTACTTGATAAAGAACGTATTCTATGGGGCTCTTCCCAAATTCCTTTTCGTATTTTAAAGCTACTTCATTAGTAGCCCTCTGCATCTCTTCCGCCATTTCTAAAGTATCTGATCTTTTTGCACTAGCAAGCATCGCAAAATTACCTGATATTGACCCCTGTTCTGGTGAATTGAAGAAACGCCATTTAACCTCTCCAGTTACCAATAATACGGTCTGACCACATAAAATAACTAATGCGCCAGCCAGAACTGGGTATCTAAATCTTATAATTAAAGTCATTAGTCTACGAAATACGTTATCTCTTAGAGCTTCGAAGCCTTTATTGATTGTTCTGCTTGGAAAGTCATACCACCTCTCTTTGGAAGCGGACATTAGCGCGCGCGCCATATGATGAGGTAAGATCAAAAAGCATTCAACTAAAGACACAAGTAAGACCACTACAACCGTATATGGGATGTCAGCAATTAGACTACCAAACCTGCCTCCAATGGCTACTAAACCAAAAAAAGCTATTATTGTGGTGATAGTTGCAGAAAAAACTGGTGCTGCCATCCTCTTCGCAGCATTTTCTGCTGCAGCAATTGGATCCTCACCTAAATTTCTAAATCTAAAATCTGCATGCTCTCCCACCACGATTGCATCGTCAACAACTATGCCTAAAGTAATTATCAACGCAAATAAAGAAATCATGTTAAAAGTTAAGCCGGCTGCATACATCAAGGCTACTGCACCAGCCATCGCCACGGGGACACCAGCTGCTACCCAAATCGCAGTTCTAGCATTTAAAAACAAAAAAAGTAAAAGGACTACTAAGCCTAAACCTAGAAGACCGTTTTCTAGCAATATACTAATACGACCAGTAATTGCTTCCGCTCTAGCTCGAATAAGTTCAATAGATACTCCCGCAGGCAGAATACTCTGTAATTCAGCCGCAACGTCTTCCACAATTTCCTGGATCTCAATAGCGTCTCCTTGAGCAGAACGTTCTATTGTTATAGATATTGCTGGCTCTTTATTAACAAAATATGCTCTATTCCTGTTCTTCTTACCAACAGAAACACTAGCTACATCCCCTATTAATAGTTTGGAGCCATCTGGATTAGATCTTAGTGTTATACTTCTAATTTGTTCAGCAGTCCGTTTTGCTACTCCCGTTCTAACTCTCGAGTTAGATCCATTAACATCCCCTGCCGGATCGGTTGAAGCTTCACCCTTAATAGCTTTAGCTATTTCAACCATAGAGAGGTCATTTTTAATCAAATTAATAGATGATATTTCAACTATTGTTTCAGGTGCAGAAAATCCAGTAACGGTCGTTTTAGTTACACCTGCGGCAAATAACCTGAAAACCATTTCATCAGCAAATTGGCCTAATTGTTCAACAGATACTGGCCCACTTATTATCGCATCTGCGACTCGATCCCGCCAACCTCCACGCCGTACGATTGGATCCTCAGCATCTTCTGGTAACTCTGAAACAGAGTCGACAGCTTCTTGTATATCATCTGTTGCTCTAGACATATCCCAACCAGAACCAAATGTTAACTTGATGCTTGTACTTCCCTCTTTGGATTGTGATGAAGTACTATCAACCCCCTCAATAGACATAAGTACCGGCTCTAAAAATTGAACTATCGAACGATCAATATCTTCTGCACCAGCTCCAGGCCATTTTATATTAACCGAGACGGTCTCAAATACGACATCTGGAAAAAACTGATTTCTCATTTTGGGTGCTGTTATCAAGCCCGCAGCTAATAAAACAACCAACAATAAGTTAGCGAGAGTAGGATGTCGGATAAAGTAGGAAATAATACCACCAGACATAAATTTTGTTTTACTACGCATGTTTTTATCTACCAGTTCTATTTCTCTAGTCGTTCGACCATATCAGCTCGAACTTTTTTCTTACTAAGCGCAGTCAAAATTTTCTTTTTTACATTTTTTGGAATATACGCATTAGATTCTACAGCAGCAATCAAACGAGCTCGCCTTTTCTCATCTAATTCTATCATTTCTGGTCCTGAAAATACTTCTTCTCCAGCAACCTTAGCCCTTATTGGTTTAATTTTTATACCTTTACCTAATAGCTGCGAGTATTTTGAAACAAATTCTTTTCCGTCTAAATCATCAGACCTGATAACAACATTCTCACCCTGCCGCCTAAGCAACTCAACCGTCATTTCCTCAAGACGGTCTTCAGCATTTACCAATAAGATAGTATCGTTTCGGCCAATTGCTGACGCTGGCATTATAAAAATATTTTTCAGAACAGGTTCTTTAACAGAGACAGAAACAAAATCTCCTGGTCTCAAACCCGTAGACTTTGAAAGCTTGGCAAAGAGTAATCTACCAGAAGAACCCTCCACTACAGAAGCACTCTCTCTTGTTAATCGTCCTTCAACCTTCAGATCATCCCCCATAACCTCCAGTGCAACTTCAACCGGGCTATCAATCAAAAGTCCATTATTATCAGATAAATAATTGTATTGAGAAGTTGATACTCTAAATGAAACCTCCAAGTCAGATGGATCTATAAGGCTTGCTAATCTTTCGTTATTATTAACCAACCCTCCTGATGTAACACTCACATTTGCCAAACGACCATTAAATTCTGCATACAATTCAGTCTCTGAAAGTAATCTCTCCGCATTCGAAAGATTTAATTTTCTGCGATTAACAAGGTTACTGCTTTGCTCTAATTTAAGCTTCGCTTTTTGAATGGCTTCCCTTCGAGACAGCTCCGCATCAGAAACATTGAGCTTCCTACGATTAACAATATTACCACTTTGCTCTAATTTAAGCTTCGCTTTTTGAATGGCTTCCCTTCGAGACAGCTCCGCATCAGAAACATTAAGCTTCCTACGATTAACAATATTACCACTTTGCTCTAATTTAAGCTTCGCTTTTTGAATGGCTTCCCTTCGAGACAGCTCCGCATCAGAAACATTAAGCTTCCTACGATTAACAATATTACCACTTTGCTCTAATT
>ENA-ORXF01000423-ORXF01000423.1-marine-metagenome-genome-assembly--contig:-NODE-423-length-31281-cov-9.791373_pt1 | contig 31281 bp, 10 predicted proteins | sample MGYA00237864_ERZ511476 | MGnify/ENA primary metagenome ERZ511476 (study PRJEB26306, sample SAMN06343908) | marine metagenome | isolation source: coastal waters | place: Atlantic Ocean: West Antarctic...
CTTGATCGTCTTTAGAGTTGTCCCGGCAGCGTTCTTTATAAGGAGGGTTGCACCCGCTGTTGCAGTGACCGTACCAGCAACAGTTAAATTACCATTACCAAGAGTTAATAGGTCTGTGTCATTACCAGCACCGATTGTAGCAGAATTCTTGAGAACCAAATCATCTGCGAGAGTAAGAAGTCCAGCAGAACTCAGTGTCATCTTTGCGGTTGCGCTAGAGGCAGCAGTTTCAGACACACCCGTAGTGAAGACCAACTTGGTTGCGTTTGCACTTCCACTAAATGTTCCTTCAGCAATCGCATGAATACCAGCTGCAACTGTTGCACCATCTGTTCCATCTGAATCACCAGCTGCAAATTCTATAGAAGCAATAACTTCATTAGCAATAACAACGTCTTCTTCTGATTTAAGTTGTAGAACAACAGGAAGATTATCACCAGCAGTAACATGTGTTATTGTAAGACCAACATCATGAACATGAGCCAATGTAATTTCAGAGTTTGCACCAAAGGCAATTTGAGCAGCATCACTTATCATGATAATGTCATCACCAATCACAGCATCCAAGACTACTGATAAACCACCATCGGTTTGCAATGAACCATCTGTTGTACTTGTTGCTGCCGTACTATCATCAGTTTTTATAATTCCACTTGCAGTAATAGCAGCAGTTGTTGTCGCTCCAGCAACATCTACGACACCTGAGAAGTCACCAGTTGCGGCATCTATTTCACCTGTTATTGTTAAGTTTCTTATACCTGTATAATCTTTGGCAGTATCTAGAACAACCGCTTTACTTGCGATGCCTATACCAATTGCAGTTGAACCTAAATCTAGGGCATTAATTTCACCGACTACAACAGTTGCGCCATCAAGTTTGTTCAACTCTGCTGGAGTCGATGTAATTGCAACATTACTTGCCGCAGCCAATACTGCAACAGTACCAGATTGATCAGGCAAATTGATAGTACGATCCGCAGTAGGGTCTACAATAGTAAGAGTAGTTTCGGAAGTGTCAGCAGTTGCGCCCTCAAAGATAATTGCGTTTGCAGCATTCATTGTAATAGTATCAACCTGTATGGTTGTTCCACTTACAGTGAGGTTACCACTAATTTCGACATTAGCATTTATATCAACCAATGTTGCATTGAGCTCAATTTCGTCTGTAGCATTGATATCCAGAATAGCATTACTGGGTGCATTGATAAACTGACTAGCATCATTAAACTGAATTGCCATTGTGCTGTTTAGTAGGATACCTGTATCGTGAACATGAGTTAAAGTAACATCTTTACCCGCACCAAAAGTTATTACAGCAGCATCACTCAACATAAACAAGTCATCACCAATAACAGCATCCAAGGCTACAGACAAACCACCATCAGTCTGCAATGAACCATCAGTTGTAGAAGTTGCAGCAGTAGTATCATCTGTTTTAATAATACCACTAGCAACTATTGTAGACGTTGTAACAGCTGCAGCTCCGGTTGTTCCACTAATTGTTACATTACCATTGATATCAATTAGAGTTGAGGTTATGTCTATTTCATCATCAGCAGCAATAGATAAATCACCATCAGCAGTTGAACTAATGTGAATAGCAGTGTCACGAAACTGTATCTTTTTATTTGTAGCCATTGTTACGGTATCTGCTTGTGCAAGTGTACCACTAATCTCTACATTACCATTTATATCAATTAAAGTAGAGTTAAGTTCTATTTCATCATCTGCATTAATATCCAAATCACCATCAGCGGGTGAACCAATATTAATTGCTGCATCTCTAAACTGAACTACCATCGCTGCGTTTAGTAATAATCCAGTATCAGCGACATGAGTTAAAACAACATCATCATCAGCGCCAAAGGATATAGTTGCAGCATCATGTTGTAATTCTAAATCTTGCGATAATGTAACATCTCCATCTGATCCTATTTGAATAGCATCTACATCTGTTGCGGATCCTATAGTTCCAGCATCTGGAATTACAATATTAGTACCAAATGTTGCAGTTGCACTTATAATAGTAAGTTCCGCAACGTTGTCAACTTTCATTACAATACTGCCTGTGCCAGCATCAATTGTTTCTACACTGGTGTTACCTTCAATAATTTTATCTGCACTAATTCCACTTACTGAAGCGTCAACATATGCTTTAGTTGCCGCATGTTGAGCCGCAGTTGGGTCTGTTACGTTTTCAATAATCGATGTGCCAACATCAACTCTACCACCACCATTTGGACTAATAAGGATATCTCCATCAGTATTAGTACTTGTAATGTTATTGCCATTAATATTAATATTATCAACACTTAATGCAGTTAATGTGCCTACACTTGTTATGTTTCCTTGTGCTACAGTTGCTAGAGTACCTGCTATTGTTCCACCTGAAACGTTAATACCTGCACTAAAAACTGGAATCTGATTCATTGTCACTACACCAGCAGCACTAATAGCAATCGAATCTGCATCTGAGACTGATCCTATATTACCGCCATCAGCAATTTTTATGCCAGTAAATGACGGAGTTGCTGCAACTGAAATTGTAATATCGTTCGTATTTTCTGTTGCCGAGACACCTGTGCCACCAATAATCTTTCTTAGTTTAAAATCAACACCAACTTTACTTGTAAATATACTAGCACCTGAACCTCCTAAGTTAGTAGCAGTATTGGCTTCACCGCCAGTTGCTCCTGGAGGAGATGCTGGTTCAAATTTACTAGTACTACTATTAAATGTTAATACATGGTTAGCAGTAGGAGTTCCAGAAATACTGACGTCACTTAATTCATTAATACTTGAACTATTAAGTCTAGACTTTACTTCTGCAAGACTTGGACCAGTATACGTAATTACACCAGTTGATGAGTTGTATGCAAGAGATCCATCTCCGCCTGCGTCAGTAACACTTATATGTGTTCTTACTTCTGCGGCACTTGGTCCAGTATATGTAAAAACGCCTGTGCTACTATTAAATGCTAGACTTCCATCTCCGCCTGCGTCAGTAACACTAACTGCAGCTCTAACTCTTGTGTCTGTGTAATATAAATTTGTACCTTCATCAATATTTGCAGTTGTTAGTACTATCGCCTTATTTGTTGGCGAAACACTGTTAACTGAATTAACGAACGAACCTTCAACTGTTGCCAATCTACCATTAAGATCTGATATATTTCCATCCGCTTCAACAAATGTTAACGGAACACTTTTATTACTTCTGAGGGTTATTGTCATTTTCTATCTCTCACTTTAAATATTATATGAGTCACAACTTTATGCTTCTCATTATAATGTATTTATTCTTATTACAGCTCCAGGTCTGCAATATAACCAGTATCTACATAATCATCTAATACATACTTAGGACTCTGAAATTCTGAACTATAATTTGGAATAAATGCTTCTGCTTGTCTTAAGAAATCAGCATTTAAACTAGTTGCTGTTTGTAATCCAGATCCGTTTGCGGCAGTTGATGCGCCAACTGTATACCAAGTTTGTGTATGAGTATCTGTTTGTGGTAGTGCTTGTGCATCTGTAGTATCATACACATTCTCACCTAATAGATGTCTTGATGCAAATCTAGTTCCCCTGGTTGCACGTCTTAACTGTGTTAAGTAATTTCCTTCATAACTTAACTCCCAATATGTAATTCTTTCGTTACCAACATAAACAACACCTGGTTCATTACTTTCTATACTAGGTAACTTTAACTTAGTTGCATCTGCAACATAAATGAACTTGTCTGTTGAGACGAGATCTTGTGTTATAGTAGTTGCTCCATCTACACTTAATCTAAAATACTCATAATTGCCAAGCATATCATTTATCATTCTATAACCAACAGTTGGCTCTAGAGAATTTTCTGTAAAGTGCGTAACAATAACTTCAGCAGTAGGACTTATTCGTTGCGAAGCATCAGTATTATCAACAGTAAATGTGTTACTATCAGCAGACATAATATCAAGGACACTTTCCCTATCTTGTGAAGATAAATCTATTCTGCCAAGATCATCAACTTCGTACTCATCATGATGTAATCTTACTCCGTCCAGTGTTACCCAAAGGTTATCTTTATTAGGTTGTTTAGGTGCTACAGTAATATTATCAACAGTAACCGTTGCACTATCAGTAGTTAAAAGTATACCAGATGATAACTTACCATCTCTAACAGTTGTTACCATATCAGCAGTAATGCCTGTGGTTTGAAAACGGTCTAAAGCATATAAAAGGTCAGCAGTATTAAGTGTATCAACCCTACCACTACTATCAGCAGTAACTACGAAACTATCAGAACTATTAGAAAGATTAGGCCCTATAAACACTTTTGTTTGTATTCTTAAAGGATCATAATTTTGGAAACTAGTTACTACTAATTGATCGCCTGTATTAAAAGCAACGTCATTTAAAACAATAGAAGTTAATAAATCAGAAACATAACTATTAGCACCATCTACTTGGTCAACATATCCTGTGTCGAAGTAAGGTTGTGGAGCATCAGTAATTGAAAATTCATTTGCATTTGTTACTGCAATAATCATCCTATCTCCCGAGTTACGGGAGTCTAGTAGAGTGACTCTAAAAGTCTCTGAGTTATCTGCTGTTTCTGTTATATCATCAACTGTAATTGTACTAAAATCTGATGATAAAGTGCTTAAATTATAATCCTGTACATTTAACAATCCTATTGAAACACTTGTTGCTATATCTATTACAGTAATCTGAATATCACCAACTGATGTGTTCTGTGTTGTTTCGTTAGCAGTAGTTGGAATTCTAAATTCGGTTTGTACTCCGTCTAATATATAATGTTCTGCGTTCGTAGGTCGTAACCTATGACCATTTAATTCTACAATACAATTGGCTTCGTATGGTTTAGAAAATCCAGTAAAACTGTTGTCTAGTCCGTACAAAGCCTGTCCTGAAGTTAACGTAATAGTTTGTGTAATTCCAAAACCAAAAACATTTTTATCTGTTGCATCACTACTAAACAGAACATGTATTACTGTATCTGTAGCAGGCGCAGTAGCAAAAGTTAATACTGTTCTGGATTGACTATCAGCAGTTAAAGTATACTCATTACTATCTAGACTTAAAGCAACATTATCTATTAAAACTAAACTTTGTTTAACTAAACTTAGTTCAATATTAAGATTTAATATAGTAGTTACTGCGTCGCCTGTAAATACTTCTTCGTGTACTAAATTTTCACCTGTAACACCATATCCATAAGTGTGTACTTTATCTCCTAGCAATGGAGCATTTGTACTATCAGCAGTAATAGTTATTAAACTACTATCACTAGTTACTATCTCACTGTCTGCATGTGTAGTAGTAAATGTAATTGTTCTTGCATTAAAATCAGTAGTAAAGTTATATTGTCTTTTATTTCCTATATAGACTACAACATAATTTACAAGTTCACTTCTACTAGTTCCTGCAAAACTAAATGTTGTATCTGTACCATTTGCTGTGTAGTGTTTACTAACTATTGTACATCCGCTACCGTCACCTGCTTCGTCGTTATTTGGATCTGTATAAACTTCCATATCTAAGTTATCAAATATCTGTCCAGGAACAAATTCTTCAGGTGCATGACTACTGTATATGTCAATAAATCCACCACCGTCTATATTAATATCTTCTGGTCTAGTTCCTAAACTAGTATCTAAAAATTTACTCTGTAGTACTGTGTCGTACGCACTAGATCCACCTAAGACTGTTAGCCCATCGTTGTCAACTTCAAAGTCATCAAATGCAATATTATCAAAATTTGCACTATCGTAACCAGGTTCTCTATTAAAATCTACTCCAGATAGTTTGTTTGCAGTATAATTAGTACCTTTTTGTAAAATACCTAGATCATCTCCAAGCATGCCAGAAGTAGGACTATAATAAGCCGCAATTCTGTCTGCCGCACTTCCTATACTTTCGTCTGCATATAAACTTAGTACTATGTTCCCACTTGCATCTTCAGTACTAAAAGTTGTTCCACTAGTAAAACCAAGTATAACTTCATACACATCCTGCGTATTAGTTATTGTATTAAGGTATGAAACTAAAGTTATCTGTGGCGCAGTTAACGAAATTCCACTATCAGCAGTCTGACTTGTATTACTAGCAAGTCCGCTAGGACTGTAAGTTGTACTTGCAGACCAATCTTTAACTGCACTTGAATATGTAATTCTATCAAACTTTATTGTTGTATCAAAATCTCGAATAGTATCATTTTTTATTCTAGGAAGTAATACTAATCCTGTTCCACTACCACTAATTGTAAGCGTCGGAGTGCTAGTATAACCAATTCCTTTGTTTGTTATTGTTACTCTTATAATAGAATTAGAATCACTGGTTGCTGTTACTGTTGCTTGGGTACCGGTGGATATATCCGGTGCACTAACAGTAACAACAGGATTGTCTGTGTACCCTGTTCCTGCAGCATATATTTCTACACTACCTAAGTAATAGGTATAATTATCTGCCCAAGACTTATCAACTGTTGTTCCTGTTGTCCTTGAAGTTGTATCTCCAGAAAAATCACCACTATACTTTCTAAAATAGCCATTTGTGGGATCATAGAATGAGTGCAAGTCAAAGTCTGTGATATCACCTTGCATAGTATCATCGCCGTCATACTTTGCAGTATACTCTCTAATATTAGTATGGTAAGGTTTTACTTCATTAATAAACTCTTCAATGAATGTAGTATTATCCACTTGATAAGTCGGATACTGTGATAAATCTCTAACTTTATGTAGTATTTTTAAAAAACTAGTCTTAATTACCCAATCTGGAACCGAACTATTTAACTCTTGTAAACTGTATTCAACCATTCTAAAGAATAATTCATTGCCTTTTTTTGCTAATGTATTAACAAAGATATCATTGAATACTGCATTTGCGATATTTCTAACTTCTTGATGTGGTACTCTGTCGTATTTTTCAAAATCAAATACACCAGTATCAAATCCAATGTAACTACCAGTAGATGCGTTAGCAAAATCGTATAGATTGCCTAGTAAAACAACTGTTCCTCTTTCAATGATTATCTCATTCCAGGTGTCAGTACTTGTGTACTGGTATATACTGAAATTACCGTCATCGTTACTATTAACTTTTACAATGTCTCCAGTTACTGCACCAGTAAGTCTTTGTAAATCAGGTTCGGTTGCCACTGTAGCTGTAGGTAATGTTGTAGAACTAAAACCTGTTGCATACCAAGTTGTGTACTGCCAATATCTACTAGTATTGTAAGCCTGGACTGTACTTAAGAACCAAAATCTAACACCTGCAGTCGTTGATCTTAATTCGTATGTTGACCAATCACCGCCGATTGTACTGTCTGATTCAACTAATATCTTATAACCTATTGCTAAGGTTGCAGTATTCAAATAATCTCTAGTAATAACATCTGCGACTTTGCTATCCCACGCACCACTTGCTTTTGTTGGCAATGGATCATTTAAGAATAAATTATTTAAACTAAACTGTCTAGTAATTGGTACTGTTGCAAAAACTACATTACAATAATCAACAAAAGTTTTTAATGCTTGTTGTCTATTTTCAAAAATTGTTTGCCTAGGTCTTATAGAAATTCCATATTTCTCCCCAACACTTAATGTAGGATCTGGAACAATCTTACCAGATAAATCTGCACCTGATAGACTATCGATCATTTTACTTTTAATTTTAGCAGGAAGAATTTGATCAGAATCGCCTTCACTTATTATCTCAAACTCACTGTGTAGTATACCATCATTTCTAACAACATCATAATTAATACTAAGTACGACATTTCTATCAGCAAAACTACTAGTCATATTATTCATTACAAACGTATTAGGTGCAACAATACTAAGATACTTTGTGCCTGTACTATCTGGAGTTTCGATAAGTTGTCTAACACTTTCTGTGCTAAGTGTTCTTATTTCATTGTCAATGAAGTCAGTAAGTCCTGTTACCCAATAATAATATCTTGTTTCAGTAGAATTTGTAACACTGTTATACTGAAGTGAAGTAGAATAGTTACTATCGTCTGCAAACTTAGGCACTCCATTTAATCCACTTGATACGTGCAGACTAGGTAATACATCGCTCTCATACCACTCGTAGATATCAACTGAACTTCCAGGAAAAAACTGATTCCAGTATTGTACACGATAACTTATTTCGCCTTGTTCGTACTCCAATACTCTACAGGTAGATAAATCCCACCAAACCTCTGCAATATGTTCGTCGTTCCATCCATTTGTTTGTGAAAACGTAACACTATTAGGAGTTGTGCTAACATTATAAGTTGCAGGGTCTATAGGTATAATATATTTTAACTCTTGTTGGGCTTGCCCTGGTAATTTATTTTTATAAATGTCTACTGTATCAATAAAGTCAATTATTGTGTTATTCACTTTACTATATGTTGCAACACGATTAATAACATCTACATCAACTTTGTTGTCTTCTGTACTATTTTTCTTCCAAGTACTAAGATTATCAATATTTTGAAAAAGATAAAAACTTCCAGCATTAGTTTTCCAAATATCATCTGTTGGACTACCAACAAACAATCTAGTACCATGAAGAACTGCACTCCCGCCAAATTGATCATTAGCATTAATACTTGTATTCTGCATCTGCTGTCCGTATGCATACTTAGGAGGATTACTAATATTTTGTATATTTGCACTATATACACTGCTATCTAATAACTCATAAACATATGCCGCACCACTATTTGTTACTTTATCCATAAACTTAGTACTATCAGAATCAAAAGTTGTTAAGTGCTCGTTATATGTATTACTAGTTGTGTCAATGTCTAAATCAAAAGCCGTCTTAAACTGTGTACTTGCTCTATCACTTGTAACAACCATTCTTTGTTCTACAATTTGATCTGCAGGTAGAAACTTGTCAAACTCTACAACTTTACCAAAGTTTTCATTCTCTGCTTTTAATGGATGACTAACTTTTTGTGTAAACTTAAATGGCTCAAATCTTGCATAATCTTTAAATGTATCGCCAGTCATTGGTCTAACTTTAAGTTTCTTATTAACAACGCCAGCACTGCCTGTTATGGTCATATTAAGTGTGCCTGAAGCAGTCGCTGTTACTGTTTGAACATTTGCGTTGTTTATATCTGCAACAAAGTTTGTTGCATCTGAATTATCATTTAATACTACAGTAACTTTTATATCATCTATTGTTATAATATCGCCTTGTGCCGCAAATAATGTTAAGAAACTATCAGTTGTAACAGTTGAACTATCTGCTTTGATAACACTGTTGGATGCCATATAGCCTTCAGTTGATGATGTATTGAGATTTTGACTAGTTACACTACCAAATCTCAAACCTTCATCAATAAACATAAAGACAGATCCTGTATTAGGATTAAGTTCGTCTTCTCCTGGACATCCTACTGCGGCTATAGCACCATATGCATCTAGTGCAACACTGATTCCAAACTGCTCATTGTCGGTTTGCGTTTCAGTACTAATCTGTTCTTGATTTAGTTTCTGTATTTCAACAATACTACCTGTGTAAATTCTAATTATCTGTCCTACACTTGGAATATACCTGAACGAAATAGTATTTCCACTAAATGTAAAGTTATTTTCACTACTATCACTAGTAAATGAACTAAATGCACCCTCTGTAACTAATTGCAGTACACTATCAACTTCAATAAAAAAACTTGCTGGTAAAGTAGTTGTAGGAGTAAACTCGTATGTTGTTCCATCGCCTATAAACTTTTCTACAACGTGATGGAATAAAAATGCCTCACCAGCATCTGTAATTTCCTCTACTTCAGCAAAAGGACTTCCAACAATTAATGTATCTCCAGCAGTATCACAATCTACATCATAACCAAATTGATCGCCTGTTTGCACACCAGTTCCTGTGATAGTGTCTGTTAGGATATAATGACTTTCTTGTCTAACAACAACACTTAAAGTATTAGCAGGTGCAGTAACAAATACAATATTAGTTGAACTAAATCCATAATCTTTAGTTGGAACGTATATCTTTCCACCAGCATCAATAACTTGTAAAGAAGTTAAACTAGTAGGAGTGAATCCTAAAGCAAATGTTGTTGCTGAGCCATTGCCGGTGAGTGTCTTGGATAAGTTATTAGTAGTAGCAATATTAGTAAGGGTATAAGAAAAAACTTTATTAGCACCAGGAGCACCGATATACATGTATCTATCGTCTTTGCTCATTGCTATACTATAACCAAACTTATCTGCTCCTGCTGGACTCGGAAGTCTTAAGATTTGTTTAAACTCATAAATTCCTGTAGAGGCTGCTCTCAAGTATATGAAAACTTCTCCTTTTGCACTATCACTATCAGGTGCGCCTACTGCTAACCATGAGTTACCTGCGGCAACTTTCCAACCAAAAGTATCAACATCAGATTGTAATGTTGCTGGTGCTAAAGCAGCACCTGGATTATATGTTCCGTTCTCATCTCTTGAATAAGGATAAACTGCACCTGTACTATGTTCTGGGGCACCACTAGCGATATTAAGTGCGTCATTGCTAATTGAAAGTGATGTACCGTTTAAGTCACTTGCAACACTGTCAATATTGAAGGTTATATTCTTATAAGTCCATGGTTCTTGTTTTTTATATGTCGCCCATTTACCTTTTTCATCATAGTTAACCCATACAGACTCATTTAAGTCCCATCCATATAACGGAACATTATCTGCAATATCGCTCTGAGAATTAAATCTAGAACTTACTAACTTAAACACTGGCAATCTTAAATCTACAATGTTATCAATTTCAACGTCATCTAAGTCCACAGTAAAAGATACATTTGTAATTACATTAGTAACTTTATGAAATCCACCAACAACAGTTGACGCTTTAATTAAGATATAATCGTTCTTAACTAACCCATGATTTCCACTAGTAGTAATAATTGCACTAGTGTCTGTTCCAACAGCTATGTTAGTAATAGATATTGCTAATTCAGTAACTCTGTAAACATTCCAGTCAAAATCTTCTTCAGCAGTCCATATAGTCGAACCTCTTCCTATGTTGGGTAAATCGTTTAATGTAGAGATATTATCTAATCCAAACAACGTTGTTGTTACTTCATCTAACCTAGGATAACCTGCTCCTAGTATGTCAGTTTTCTTATTACTTGTGCTTCTTTCAAGAAATATATTCTTAGTAAAGTTATTAGGTAATTTATATAGGTCAGATTTTGTAAATGAGTAATAATCAGTATTAGCACTATCATTATTATCTACCAATTCCACTACTGTTTTACTTTGTTGTACTTTAGACTCATCAATGACCATTTCGATAACTTGATTACTATCAATGCTGCCGTACTCTCCAACTCTAAATCCCCAATCTTCATAAAAACTAATTTCTTGGTCTAAGTTAGATAAATTGGCACCGATTAACTTATCTATTGCATTTGCAGTTCCTTTAGTTTTAATCATACCTTGATAAAACTTAACCTGACTAGTATCATCTAATCCTAATTGATCCAAATAGTCTCTTTTTCTAAACCCAATCTGACCTTTAGCCGCAATATCTGTGCCACTCTCTAAGTTTGTTGTGTCAAAATCATAAAAATCAGTAAACCTCTTAGACTTCTGAGATAAGTTAGGCAATAACCCAGTTTTCATATTCTCTACTGGTCGCCAATCGTTAAAATCAAATGTTGACTTACCGTTATGATTATCTCTCGCAACATAAAGTTTTTTGTTGTGACTTACAATGTCTGCTTTTTTATAATCTGTGTTCTGTAACCAAACGTTAAACTTGTTTTCATTAATAATAAAACCTGGAGCATGTAACGTGCCATTCCAAGTTCCGCTCTTATATCCAACAAACTTTATACGACTTTGTCTGTTGCCAAGTTCTGGTTGATATATAATGTCGTTAAAAATAGTAGTATTGTCCAATACAATATAATGCTCGTATTGTATTGGATCTATTTGGGCAGAGTAAAGGTAATCACTGCTATCGTTTACTTCAATAACTGTAGTATTATCAATTCTTTCTACATTATAATTAGTACTTCTAATTGCTCTTCCAGATGAATTCTTTAGTGTTCCGCTTTTACTTAAATCGTCTAACGTAGTGAAAGGTCTTGTTACTTTTAGTTTACGATAGTTAGGACTTGCTCCAAATACACTATCATTTCCCCATCCTTGTTGAGTCCAGAAAATAAATTCTTTAACAGTATTTTCAAAATCTACAGTTACTCCTGCATTGTCAACATCTTCGAATAGTATTCCTTTTGCCTTTAAGTATCTACTGTAACTAATTAAGAAGTCAGCAGTTTGTTGTATAGTAGGGATAATGGTTCCGTAAGGTATATTAGCAATATACGTTGCACTGTCACCATAAACTACAGCACTAACATCACCGACACTTATAAGTTTTGTGTTTTGACTTTTTTGACTAGGTATGATTTTAAAGAAGGGATTTTTAGTATCGTATCCTCTAATCTCATAACCAGCGGCTCTTTTAACAATACTGATACCACTATAAAATACTCTTTCTATAGGTGTGCTCTTGTTTAAATAAATGCTTACGTTTTCATCAGGTATGAAGGTATTACTTTGAGTTGAGCCTGGACTAGTACTTTCAATAACAAACTTAGCAAGGTTTAAATCAGTAAATCCTCCTACAGGATAAATTAACCTTAACGACAAGTTCTGTACTTGTGTTTGCAACCCAGATAAATCAAGACTTTTATACTTGTAATAATCTGCGATGAACTGATTATATCCTTCTATTCTGTTTACACCGCCTGATGTCGGCAATCCGTTTATTTTAAAATCTGCTGTCTTAGGTCTATAACTTTTAGTTTTTTGTACTATTTGATCATAATCTGTATTGTTTTCTAATAAGTTAGTGTCCCATAATAAAGTTAAATATTTTGCAGGTCTCTTAAGTGCAGAAACAATCTGTTGACTAAACGGATATTCACTACTTCTTGTCCATGCAGTTTCAACTGGGCCGACGTCTCCGATTCTCCAACTGTTATTTGTATTTGTACTGAACGCACCTTCGACTGCAAACTGTGCAGGAGATAAAAGTTTACCTTGATCGTCAACTGGAATTAGATTTAATAACCCGCTTCTAATACGACTCGTTACTATTGTGAATGTTGCATCTCTATCTGCACTAGTATAAAGTTTACCAGCGGCTAAGTCATTCCATAGAACATTATTCCCACGAGTATAAGGTGCTGCTCCGTATCTAGTTTCCCACCAACTTGGTTTTTGAAATACTCCTAACATTTCCCAGGGTGTTAAATGAGGTGTTTCTGTATCATATAACCATTTATAGATTGCTCTCCAAGATCCTGGTAAAAGTGTTGTTGTCCCTTTTAAAACGGAACCACTATAATTCCATGTGAACGTATTTGCTTGGCTATGTGAAGTAATACTAGAAAAGTCTAATGCGTTCTTGTATGCCCAAGTACTAAAATATTGACTGTACAATAATGTTGTTTCGTCTAAGTCTGCACGAGTTGTTCTAAAATACCCAGGAGTTACTTCAGATAAATCAAATCGTGTTGCTTCGTATTGTGTCTTAATATTATTATAAATTCTTTTTTCATACTCTAGTACAATTAAATCTCTTTTGTCTTTATAACAAATCCAGCGACTTCCGTCATGTCCTAAAAGAACAGGAGTATAATCCAAGTATTCATTATATTGTTCAGTATCATTACTAGCATGATATTGAGTTTCAGAGGATGCCATATACCATGCTCTGTCACTACCTACAAATCTATGTATGTGAGCATTAGAAGAACTATCTGCTGATTGTGCTGCGGCTAGTGTTGTATACAGTGGATAAAACCATCCGGTTTTAGATTGTCCACGTTGTGTAACTCTGCTATCAGCAGTTCCATAAATCTTAAAAGGGCCTGTTCCAGTACTAGTGCCTGATATATAAGTATCATCTAACGTAACTGCTGGTTCGAACTTTGGATAAAGTCCTAACTTAGTCGGTGTTGGTGGAACAAATATACCATCAGTATTACTGTACTCAACAATACTTAATATATCACCAACTGAAATGCTAACATTTGCATCTAATGTAATAGCAGGTTCAACAGTATCAAATGTATAATCTGACTCTTCTATAAGTTGTGTCTTTGCTCCACTAGACTCTGTTAAGTAAACCAAAACTCCTCGATTACTTAAATTTGTTAGATCAAATTGAGTTGTGAATTCAAATACTCTATTAGTTATCTGGTCTAGTATTAATGTAGTTGTAGTTTTTTGACTGCCCCACGGTAGCATATCAGAATAATAAAACGGGAAATCATTAGTTTTTGTTCCAGCCATGAAAATTAAGATGGTATCTAAACTACCACTAGGATCTGTTAGATCAATATCTAAATTATCAATGTTATCTAATAGTCTACTTTTAAATCTAGTATATTCTTCCATACTAAACCTAATACTTTCGATATAACTATTATCTGATTGTGTTAACATATAATTCGGAAGTACACTTCCTGCACTATGTTGTAATATCTTACCAGGATACTTCTTATACTGCAAATCTCTAATATTGTTGTTGCCTAAACTACTTCCTGTAAATGTTGGAATTGCTCTGGATATATCAACGAAATGATTTCTTAATTGTCCTAATGTAAGATTAGCAAAGTCGTCGTTGTTACTATTGTTTTCTAAATTACTAGCAATCTCATAAAATCCTAAAGGATTTATAGTTGTACTATAAACTCTAATTAATACAACATCATCCTTTACTAATTTGTCAGTAAAGTTCGCATAGTATTTGTCATTAACAGTTGTCTGTGTGTACTTGCTACCAGTTTGAAATATTCCATTCACATAAACCTGTAACGTAACTTCACCGCCTGTTGTGACAGGTTGACTTCCAATTTCAAAAGTATATAACTCTGCATCTACAGTGTATTGTACTTGCTGCCATTGTCTGCTTGGATTAAGTATTTTAGTCCAACCGTTTAGTGTTTTTCTAGTAATTGTATTAGTAGTATCTACACTAAATGCATGTACATGTCCACTTCTTAATATAACACTTACTTGCCCTGTATTCTCTTTAGTGTATGTAAACGTATCATTTACAAAGTTATTGTCAAAGACAATATCACCAACATTTTGTATATTTCTGTAAGTTAATCCAAATCCTAATATACTATCTGCACTAGAAGTAGTTGTACTTTTCTTGTAACTAAAAAGTTTGTTTCCTACAAAATCAGTACTAGGGTATTTTGTTGCGTCACTAAAACTAATATGTGCTGGATCGTAGATATCGAACAACGGTTCTTGATTAACCCCAGTCTTTTGTTGACCTACAGCCCAGATATTAGTAGATAATGTGTAATAATACATGTTGCCTTGATTTGCTGACCCTAACTTACTTAACAATGAGTCACCATCGACAACAGTGTCTATAAGAACTAAATTTATAAGGTCATTAATAGATTCAAAAGGCGAATCATCTGCAGTAACCGAACCAATATCAATAGTAAATGTTGAATCTGCACGTCTATTAGAGGAATTGCCTGTAACGTTAACATCAATAAAGTCAACACGATAAATGTTTTTATTAATATCTGGATCAGCAGTAAAACAAATTGTTAGTCCTGGAGTTAAGTTAATGCCGTCAGCATAATAACCTTGTTTACCGTTTACATTACTAAATGCATCAGTTTCTACAGTATCAACAATACTCACAGGACTCTTACTGGTAGTTCCCATGTTATATAATTTTAGTCCTTCTTCAAACTCAATAATAGGTCGTTTTGCTCTTGAGTCATCATCTATCACTGTTGTAAAATTGTTGTATGTAGCAGTAGCAGTAATTACACTTCTATGGAACCATCTATTCCCTCGACTCCAAGCATTGTTATCTGCACTTGCTCTATTAAGAAGAATGTAGTCGTGTGTTGTAGGACTGTTTAACGTTTGTTCAAACCCGCCTACGTCATAGTTCTTACTATCAAATCTCTCTGTTGCTGTTACTGCATAAGGTTCAGGTGTAATAAGATCATCTTCTAATACTAATTTAATACCGGTACCAACACCTTCTACATAATAAACATTGTTCTGATAACTAACAGGAGATGCACTTGTATCGAGTTCGATCTTTAGTCCGTTAGTAAACACAACACCATTAGGACTAGTATAACTAACCTGATCAATTATCTGTTCTATAACATTTATACTAGCCGTTGTTGCTTGTTCAACTAAAATAATCTTACCAAATCTACCTGTATCTAATCCGTCTTGGTAGTAAAATTCTTCTTGACTAGCAACAATAGCAGGTACTAATTCGAGTTGTTCTTCTGCATTTTTATACAAATATCTACTTCCATAAGTAGTTCCTTGTTTAATTTTTAACTTGTTGTACTTTGTTACATCATGTAGTCTATCAAGTGTGATAGTATCCTGTCCACCAACTGACTTTACATTAATACTAAAAACACCGTATCGTTCAGTAGTGGTTAGTGTTGTATTACTATATTCGTTGTCAGCAGTTAATACTGCATTGTCTACAGTTCTATATGAATTACCTGCACTAATACTACTTGGCTTCCAGTCTCTTTCATCTAAACTAGTGCTTGCAAATACTAGTGTCTTACCGTTTATCTCAGTTAAGCCGTCTATACCAGTTATGTTTGTCGCTAAGAAAGTAGTTAGTAACTGGTTCTGTAAATCTTTGTAAGGTAAATCTGTTGCTAAATCAACATTATACTCTGTTACCATATTAGTGAAACGGCTTTGGCTATCACTGCTAGGAACTCTCCATGTAATTGTTCCTACGTCTTCACCGTTGTTCGTAATACCTGGAACTTCTCTTGTGCTAATATTAATTTGACTTGCACTAATTCCTGTAGTTCCAAGTTCGCTTTGAATCCAAAAAGGATTTCCAGTTTGATCTACTGTAAAGGTGTATTCACCGCCTCTAGCAAAATAAAGTATAGGATTAGGTGTACTAGTACTAGAGTCGAACCTATAGTTAGTTCCACCATTTTCTTCTCGTAAGACTGAATAAGTTTGTGTAGTATCAACCACTCCGCCAAATACTTGTACTGTATCAGGACCTGATGGCAACCAAAAATATTCACCGTAATTAATAAGTTTATCATAGTCTACAAAACTTGACCAGTTATAATAGTCTTGTCTAAATAGTCTATCTTGGTTTGTTACTGTTGCATTGTTATATCTTAGTGTGTTTAGTGTATCACTGATGCTACCAATACTCTGTATGGTTCCGCCTGCGTCTTCGTATACTACACCAGGCTCTAACTGATAGTTTTGTCTAAAACTATTAGATTCTGTGATGTATCCATCACCTTTTCTAAAATTTTCAGCATTTTTTCTGCCGATAAACCCACTTACTTTAATTTTATCTTCTTCACTAACAAGTTGATCCAGTGTAGCATTTAAGAACTTTTCGTTCTTGCTGGTTCTAAAAACCTCAGGTAGTAAAGTGGTTGTTTTTCTTATTGCCATTAGTAACCATATCCTCCAGAACTTGAACTACTTGAACTACTCGAACTACTCGAACTACTCGAACTACTCGAACTACTTGCACTACTCGAACTACTTGCACTACTTGCACTACTCGAACTACTTGCACCACTTGAACTAACTGTAGTAGCATTTGACACAGTTGTTACTGCACTAGCAGTACCTGTGCTACTTACACTTTCTAATGTTGTAATATCAGCTGTGCTATTAACAACTGCACCAGAAGCGCCTAACTGTGCTGCAGTTATTACATCAATAACTTCAACATCATTAACTGTGGCTGAACTAATAAAAATTTCGTCTCTTGAACTACTTATTTGATATAAACTTCCAAAACTACTTGTAGATACCTTAGGTACTACTACAACACTTAACACATCAGGTGCTAGTGCGTTGTGTAAATACGCACCTAGTTCACTAAAATAAAATGTGTCTCCAAAGTCCCAATTATCAATACTAAAATAATTATTAACTTCTTCAACTACTCTTGCTTTTATTTCGTTATCACTTACTAGAGTACTTAAATTCTTTACAATTTTAAATGTTGCTTGCAATTCACTATCCGCCTTATCTCCAAATAAAGGTCTATAACTAACACTATTAAAGACTATAGCATCACTAACACTCTTACTTGTTTCTAAAGTTCCATACGCATCACGTAACTCATTTGTTCCTGGCTTTACAGGTTTTGAAATCGACCCCGTAACGTCTGTAACCCAGTTTCTATAATCTGTATTATATGTTGTTGTTAGCAGATACAAATCAATAATATTACTAGGACTTGGATCAATACGTCTGTTATTAGGTGCATTGTGTGTATATTGGAACAATAACTCACTTCTTCCAATCTTAGTTATATAATCTGTAGTCTGTGTTAATGTTTTAACACTGCTACTATTAGTGCTTAAGACATAAAATAACCCTGTAGTGCTTGCATAAAATATCTGTCCATCAGCATATGTTGTCTTAACTCCTTCGATTAAAGTTAAAGTTGTGAATGAAGTTTGCACACTAGTATTTGGGACTGGCTCAAATCTAGTATAACCACTGTTATCTAAATAAGTTTTATAAAAAACAACCTTCGTACTACTGTTTGTAAGAGGTGCTACTACCACATCAAAAACATCTGGGTCATCGATAACACCGTCACTGTCTTGATCCGGAAATGTTACTTTAATTCTTTCACTGAGAACAAATCCATCATCTTCAACAACTGTATTGTCAACATTCATAATATAGTTTTGTCCAAAACTAGTACTGCCATCTGGTATACTATTGACTTTTAACATAACGATCTTATCTTTAATAGTTTTAGCAGTTCTAGGATCAAATATTTTAAGATCTTTATCAAAATAAAATCTTGTTTCTAAATAACTTTCAAATATGTACTCTAAACTTCTATACGTTACTGTATAGGTTTCTCCGTCGTTAGTAAACAAGAATAACCAACTAGCATCTAAATTTGTTGATGTTATGTCGCCACTATATCTTGTACTAAACGTTGTACTTTGGTCTAAGTTAGTTCCGTTAATAATTGTCCATGCTTGAGTTTCAGTGTCGTATCTTAAACCAAAAGTTTTATAATCACCAACGTTAGCGATAATCTGTTGCCTTACTGTAGTTGTAAATGATGTATTCCATGGATAAACTACACTATCAAGTATTGCATTACTAGGAATAACTTCACTAAGTGTTACTGGACCTAATCCACTATCCAAGTTACCTGCTCCTTGATTAGTTCCGTCTTCTACTAAGTTACTACAACTTGCCCATATATAAGTTTTAGTATTTAAATTACTAGTACCTGTTGCAACAAGATTATTATTAACATCAAATACAAATCCTGTTGGTGCAGTAAATTTAGCAAGTGCTCCTTCTTTGAAGTACTTAAGATTGTTACTTGTAAAAAAACTAACTTTCTGAGGACTACTATCGATATTTTTCATATACCCAGTACATACACCTGTGCCTATCGAAGTTTGGCTCCATGTAATACCTAAATCAGTCTCGTCAACTCTTAAGTAGTTGTCTAAGAAAAAATGATACATTGGGTTTGCTTGCATTACAGTTTCAACGTTTTTAGATAACGTATTACTAATATCACTATCAGTGATAAATGTAAAGTTAAACTTAGGTATTGTACTATCTTTATAAAAGATTCCATCTTCTGCTACAATGTTAGTTGAACTATATTTTCCTGTGGTGTCTCTGACATCTAAGTATCTACTAATACCACTTGAAGTCCTATTAACTGCTTTACTCTTAATAATATTATTAAAACTTGTAAACGGAAAAATTTGATAATCTTCAGCAGTAACCATACGATTCTGTGTATAATATTGTTGTTGAGCTCTTTGCTTAACATCGTTTAAGTTTTCTCTAGCACTAGAATTTGCAATAGTCTGTTTTAAACTCATATTAACTGTTAGTGTTTCAACTTGACTACTATGACTTACATAAGGCACAGTTATAATAACATTACTCATATCTTGTGGTGAAATCTTATATGTAAATCCGTTACCAACTCTAAAGTAAATCCTAAAGTTTCCTGTTGGTATATTTGAGAATACACCGTCTCCAAAAACTAAACTTATTCTATCAGCACTTCTGCTCTGTACACTATAAAGTGTTTTATTTTTTTGGTTTAAACTATTAAATATAACATTGTTGCCACTAATCGCAGGAACTTTTGTCCAAAGTGTTTCTTCTGCTCCGTTTGAATCTAACTGGTATAACCAAACATCATTGTTATCTATACCAGTAACATCAACTTCAACTACTCTATTAGGCAATGCTTCATTTACATTAAAATCTAATGTCTGTAATCTTCCTTGTTTAAAATAAAAGAAAAAACCAGTATTAACACTATTAAAACCTTTGCTATCATTCCTATAAATTGCATTTATAGTACTGTTTGGCTTTGGCGCAACTTCGTATAGAAAGTCTGTGCCACTGTAGGTTCCGTTAACAAGTTCAAAAGGAAACTCTTGTGTGCTAACTGTATTTCTAAAATCAAATATTGGAACAGTATTTGGAACAATACTTAAATTATATTCTTGTGTTGCTATTCCGCCAACTGTGCTACTCAGTGCAGGATTACCGTATCTTTGAGTTTTAACCATTGCGGCATTCATAATTGTTGTGAATTGTTCTAGGAAGTCTGGGTTTGTTTCATCTCCCCAAAATACCTCTAGGTTATCAAGACTATTGCCGTTGCTATCTGCTAAAATTTCTGTTGTACTTACACTGTCAACTTTTAACAATCCTCGTGAAATCTGACTTCTCTTAGGAAAGTAATTTAACATCTTCGCAAGACGTAGTATACTATCTCTGCGTTCTGCAGTTTCTAAAAAATTCTCTCTAGCATTTAAATCTGTTCTGAAATTTACACTCTGTGCAATATAAGCAATAAGATCTATTAGTGCAATATATTCACTGCTTTCGATATAGTCGTTAAAATCCTCTGGATAGAAGTTACGAAGATAGTCTACCATTGACTTACGAATAGTTTGAAAATCATAACTTTGAAAGTCAATTTCCTTAAACGACTGATATACTTTAGTCCAATCTTGTGCGGCAAATAAGTTGCTTGATCTAGTTGTGTGTGACATCGTTAATTCCTTACAGTGTATTTATTTGACTTATAAACTGCTAACATTATATTAATTGATCGTTCCGTCTTTTCTATCAAAGTTTATAACAAGTTTCTCAGATTGGTTACTTTGTACATAAAGTAATTCTATTTGTGCTTGTAACCCGTTCTCATATTCGTCTATAACTAAATGTTGTAAACTTACCCTAGGATCTTGTGCAATAGTACTAGTAACTTCTTCAAGCATTAAGTTCTTTACTTCAGCAGTTAATGGCTCCATAATTAAATCTAATATATTGCTTCCAAAGTCTGGACGACCAACCTTCTCACCTTTACGAATTGCAAAACTGTTTAATAAGTCTCTTTTTAGTAAATCAGAATCTGTTATTTTTGTAGTACTAAAGTTTCCACTTAGTGTACTAAACCCTCTATACATTGCCATGTTATTCTCCCATATTCTTTATCATTATACATCTTCTCCTCCCTGTCCTGCATCACCTGCATCACCTCCGTCGCTACCTTCACCACCTGGGCCATCTGCTCCTGCACCAGGATCACCTTGTTGACCGGATTCACTAGATCCAATACCACCACCACCACCAAACTCATTACCTGGGCCTCCAGATGATGACTGTCCTGTAACGCCTGGTCCAGTTTCTGATTGACCTTGGCCAACTTCACCTTGGCCACTAATGTTTCTGTAAATACTAGCCTTATTCTTTGCAGCCGCAAGAGCAGCAAGTTTTGCCGTCTTTTCTACTTGTTTTGCTGAAGCAACACCTTTGTTAAAGAAGTTTTTTAGTTGTGGTAATGCGGCTGCAACAGTACTAATATTTGTCCTGCCTACAAGTTTTGAGACATCTATGTTTAGGCCTTCTCGAAACTGACTAGCAACTTTTGCTGAGGAAGTTTTAGCAACCATAAGCATACCTGTTATTGTACTAACAGGGTCTCCATTTTGTATTGCTCCTGACTTCTTTGCATCACCGTAATCGTCTACCATTCCTGCAACAAACAAATCTTCTTGTAAATTTGTTGAAGATTTAAAAGCAGTTTTCCCATCTATACCATCTTTACCAGTCCACATTCTTGGATTATCTAACTCTCCGTTAAAGTCTACTTCTTGTCTTACATATCCGTGTTTCTGAAGTGTAGCAACACTTACACCATACTTTCCTAATGCATTAGTAGTATCATCTTCGTACGCATAATCGCCGCCACTGCCAGCAACTTCTAGAACAGCGGCACTATAATGTCTTACTCCATCAGCACTTATTTCTTCTACACTAATTCCATAATCTGGTTGTTTTAAAACATTTGTTACATCAACTTTCTGGTCATTAAATTCTTGTGTAATAGTTGATAGTCCCAAACTAGTAGTCTTAATAGGTCGATTAGGCCCAGCAACTATAATATTACCACTAGTAGGGATATTGCCTACCTCAACAGTTGACTTTGTTGTTTCTGAAGTAATTACAGAGTGTTGTGCAAACGGCTCATGTGTGGGCACTCTGTCTACTGTTGTGTTTAATATACTTGTGGATTCCCAAAATCCTTGTCCATTTGGTCGTGTATCTGATTTACTTAATACTCTAGCCGCATTCTGTTTTGCAGCTGGGCCAGCACTTCCGTTTAAAGATATACAACTAGCCTGAAGATCTAATTTTCCACTAGACTTAATACCCACTCCGGTTCCTTCTATCGCAAAAGCACCCGAACTCTTTATATTCATCCCTTTAGCACCGAAGATTAACGTTTGTCCATCGCTGTAAAGGTTGGCCATCTGTTTACCTTCTAAATGTAGTAACCCATTTGATACTATTTGTACTTGTCCGCCGGCATGCATTTTAATATTATTATCGGCATGCATATTGATACTCTTGCTTCTTAAATTTATGTTTCTTTCACTAAAAATATCTAGTTGACCAGTTGCATCTAATTGTACCCAACACGTTCCTTTGGAATTGCCTATATAAAGTAAGTCTTCTGAATCATGCATTAATATTTGATGTCCAGCGGCAGTACGGAGTCGTATAAGGTTATTTTCACCTTCGATGTCGCCATCGTCCATAGTTAAACTATGACCTTGCTTACGAGAGATTTTTCCTTCTACTGCATTAGCATCATTATTATTAAGATCAGCACCACTCTTTAATGCAGATATTATATCTGGCCTATCCTTTATATCTCTGCCGTTAATATCAGTTCTACGACCTTTAGTTGTTATCCCAAAAAGTTCACTAGGAGTTTCTCTATTAAAACTACTACTAGTTAATCCTCTTGTTTCATCTAAATCAAGTCCTTGTGTTTTTAATATACTGTGTGTTGATCTATCAAATGATCTTTTAGGAACTAGAAAGTTAGAAATTTTATTTGTTTGATTATCACTATCATTAAATTCACCAGCAGGTGCTTTTGTCCCTCTAATCTCACCTGAACTAGTATTAATATTACTCGAAGCACTAGGCTCTGGCAACCCTTGTGTCATATAAGTATCAGGTGCACATGCAAACCAAAATCCGTCTTGGTTTCTGCCTTCTGGAAAAAAACATAAAACCTTAGTTCCTGTGTCAGGACAAGGATAAATCATACCTCCAGTATTCTTAGTAGTTTCAAACTTATCACCACTGCCTTGTAGTTCAGTTCTACTATAAAAAGGTGTGCAATACTTTACTTGTCTCCATTGTGAAGGATCTTGTTCTCTACTTTTGTCTGCAAACGTAGGGACAAAGACAGATAAGTTGCCCATTCTTGCTGGATGGCTGTTTACTTTGACAACACCGATAACAATACCTTTTTCTTCTCTTATGCCCCTGACATCTTGAGTTTGAAAATCACTGTCGCCGCCTTTTGCGGCACTAGCAAACGGTCTACTTCTCATTTATTATTCTCCATAATTTAAGTCTGCTTCTATATCCAAATTACTGGTTTCAATAAACTCTTGCCCCGTTAACTGGTTTACTTCTGTGCCAAATGCATCTGCTAATACTGTATAATCTGGTGGAACTTCAGTTTCAAACGCATCTGCTAATACTGAATAATCCTGCGTAATTTCTTCTGAAAATCTTTTATCTCCTACGAAAGCACTATCATCAATATAGTCAGATCCTTGTACTGTTTGTGTTACTGATCCACTACTAGCAAAATCACTATAGTCCACAGAAGGTTTTCCAGGACTCGGATCTCCAAAGTCATCAACTAGTAAGGCACCTCTTTCAATACTTTTTTGACTGTACTTACTTCTTGCTAACTTTCCATTTGCTTGTGGTTGCATTTTTTCTCTAACGCCTGTTAGGTTTTGTGTAAACACTCCACCACTAAATGTACTTTGTGCTTGTATTATTCTGTATACTCCACTAAATTCACTACTGGAATACTTGCTTTGTTTAGTAAGATCTACTAATCCTGTCAATTCATCGTAATCACTAGGTGTTCTTAAATTAAGTTGTATATAAGGAGGAGTTAAGTCGTAATTTATCGTTCCATCTGGAAGAAACGCACTATTATATATCTGATTTCTGTTCCCTTGTGGTTGAAAAAAGGCATCGCCTGTGGGCAGAAATGCAGGATCTCCTAGTATATCCAAATCCAACATTTGTAGATCAACACCGTCATGCATTATACTACTCATCAAATCCTTACTTCTCTTTTTAGTTAATCCCTCGTCGTTTATCATGCCCTGGCCTTGCGTACTTTGTGGTACTGACTTTACTTGTGTTGTTACATCTGATATATTTTTATCAGCAGTAGGAACACCAGTGCCAATAGTATGTGCTTGATAATATGCGGCATCGAAGTTCATGCGAAATTTTTGTACTTCAGTATTATTTCCACTAAAGATATAATCATATATCTTATGCACTCCTTTACCTTTAGGCATAGTCTTAGGTGCCCAGGGAAAATCACTATAAAATAACGCCATTTCTTGAACTGTCCATTTTACATGAAACTTATATCTTCCTTCTTTTTTATCCCACCCTTGGAATCCCACAATCTGAGGAACTATTCTAAACCAGTTTATATGTTCAGAAGAATCTTCATCTTGTGATAACTTATTCGCAGTTGCTTCAACATTCTTGTCTATGTATTCACTTGCTACAAGAATATAATTAATTAAAGACACAACGTTTGTACCAGCATTAATCTTGAACATATTAGTCTTAGTATCTAGTTCGACGCCACCTGTGCCACTTTTAATTGCAGAAGCAATACTTTTGTAAACTTTACTATTTTTAGCAGGTGTATTTAATGCGTCAAACTTTTCTCCAACTAATTTTGCATTTGCTATACCTGGTGCAATAGCAAAACTCCATTTTTCTGCTACTTCTATACTAGCAGGTGTAGTCTTTGCTTGCTTTCGTTGGTTAGGAGGCCCGCCTTCTTGTGCTTTTTCTATAGTAGGTTTTGTTTGTCCCTCGTAAAACTTATTAATCGCGTCGGTAAGTGTTTTGTGGCTTTCTCCTAACTTATTCTTTGTAACCTTTTGAGTTGATATAGAATTGCCACCAAGCCTCTGCGTCTCTTCAGTCACAGTCTTTATTTCTTGAGTAAATTCTGTTGCAGTCCCGCCAAAGATATCAGTAACTGTACTAGCACTAACTTGAATATTAATAGGTATAGTGCTACGTATAGTGCTAAAAACATCTTGATGATAAGGCATTGCTTTACATCGATAAACTGTTCCTGTTGATTCTACTGTAAACTTTAACTCTATAATCTTTATAGGAACATATTTAGGTTTGACTTCAGCACCAAGCTGTTTACCTTGTTCATTGTATCCTTTAAATGTTATTTCTAAAAGATAAGGAGTATGCAAATAATTTTGTTCTTCTTCTAAATTATTTTTTGCTTCATTTTTTAATCGTTCGATTAATGTGACACCCATCGGTTCTGTGATATCAAAACTAATTTCTACTGCATTAGTGTTTGTTGTTTTAGTATTGGGACTTACTCCTATATTTTTCATCTGTAGATTATCAATAAAAAAATCTATATTAAAGTTATCTCCACCGTCATTTCCTACACCTCCACTCCTCATTAATAACTGCTTCGGTATAGCAGTTACACTCTGTGGACTTTTTAACATTCTTACGTATTCTTTTGGTTGCATCATATATAATGCAATATTGTAGGTATAACTTGCATAGTCTGTTAACTGATTTGGCCTAGGATTAACGCTAACATCATCTGCTTTTACTCCAAGTCCACTATTAATATTTTGAGATGTTGCACTCTTTACGTTTCCGGTTGCAGATATAGTATTAGTTGCAGAGCTTGGTTTTGCTACAACTTGACCAAAATCAAACCCACCTCCGAAGAAATTTGTATTGTTTACGGGGTCGACGTTTTGTCCTGATGCTCCGGGCTCTATGTCACCAAACGCAGACATGTCATTAAATGATAATGTAGGACTTCCATACAAATCAAAATTATCAACTCCTTGGAATTGCGGAGCGATAAGTGGTTCACCAATGTCTGTAGGACTTCCTTGTCTTGTAGTTACTGTTGGTTTAGTAACATATTGATCTACACTAAAAAAATCAAAATCTGGGTTACTACTTACACCTGGATATCTTTTAGGGGGATTAGGCACTTGGGGTTTAGGATTAACAACTGGATTTTCTATAAACCATGCTTCATAATTTTCTATATAAACAAACGGCGGTTGTCCATTACTAAGATTCCAATCTTCGTTTTGTCCTAGTGTTCCTGGTGCTCCGGTAAAGGATATTGCTGAATTAAATCCTACTACTGCCATACTAAACTCCTAGTACTGTATTAAGAGTATCTTGTTTAGGAATATATATTTTTAATCCAGTCCTAAAATCCCATAATGGATCTTCTAGCACATTAGGATTTCTTACTATAAACACCCACCACAAATTAGCATTATCATATAAGTCAAATGCTAACAAGTCTGGTCTATATTGGTATGTACTAGTAATTGTAAATAAAACGTCGTCTGTGTTGTAAGGAATCGGTCTATATTCTAGTATATCTAGATAATCGCCTTGCATCCTAGTTAACCCGTAAGGACTATCCTGTCTATATTCTACAGCCATTATGGTTGTCCTCCAGGTCCACCAGCAGTTCCAATTAACTCTCCTCTAGCATAACTTGCTAGGCTAAATCTTGTTTGAGCACTTCTACTTACTACTGGTAATAATGTTACGTTTATGGTCATACTAGTTGGCACTCTGGTACTACTATTAATGCCGTCGCCTCTACCAACTTTAGCATTGATATAATCAATTTGTTGTTCAAAATCTTGTGAAGTATTACTAATAACAACTGGTATACTGTTAAACATATACGGACCATGAGCACTAAATCTCAATACAGGAGGAGGTGTGCCTCTGTTAGTGTCTTGTCCGAAGAAACTTTTAGTTGCTGATCTTAAAAAATGTAGTACACTCAATACATATTCTGCTTCAGCAGGTGTATTTGCAGTAAAGACTCCAACACATGTAATCTGATCAACTGAACTTAATCCATAACTTTGAGACTGATAGTTATTATGTATAGTCTGGTTGCCACTATAACTAGCACTATAACTTACGTTTATACTAGGAGTATATGGCCACACTACACCATCAGTCATAGTTAACGGACTTAATAAGGAATTGTTAGGATCTCTGTATAATATCTGTCCAGAGCCAGGACTTAGAGCCAACCTTGCTCTAGTATCGTTCTCACTACCAAATTGTGCAGTTGCGGCTCCTTGGTTATCTATGATGCTATTAGCACCGCCTGGATTTAAAGCACTATTTAATAGTCTGTTTGCTTGTGATCCTAAGAAACCTTTGGCTGCCTTACTTAATAGGCTATCACCTGGAATTACTTTATCAAGTCCTTTTGTAACTGCTTTTTGTGTAGCACTAGTTGCTTGTTCAGTAATGTTATTAAAATTAAATGCCATAGAATCTCTCTTTTAACTTGCTCTATGTATTTATCTAGTATATAATATGCTTATATTATAATTTTAGGAAAATTAATGAGAAAAAGAAAATACCTAAGCAATCGAGATTTACTCGCAGAAATTCATAAAAGCAAAAATAAGTACAGTAGTTACTTAGAAGAAGAACACGGTCAATACGATATAATATTGCCTAGTTTAGATAAAGTTAACATAAGAACCACTGCAGAAGCAAAACGTAACCATGCTGACAGGACTGGAAGAGACAACTACGAAGCGGCATATATGCGTGGAGAAAAGGTAAAACAAGCAGAGTTTTTAATTGACTGGAAGAAAATAAAAAAAATAGATGTAATATTTAGAATTATGACATTCGATCATATACCTCTACAACCAGGTCGTAAGAAAACATTAAAAACTGTTGCTGATCATCATACACAATGTAACTTTCCTCCATATCAGCACTGGAAATTTGACGATGACAATCCCGATGAACTAATATGCGTAGGAAAGAGTCATTGGGAAGGTGGTTTACAAAACGGACACTTTAGTAAAACACATGCTGATATGACTCCAAAGTTAGCAAGAATGTTTATGAAACTAGTTGAACGTTATGCAAGTAGAAGTAATTGGCGTGGGTACACTTATAATGACGAAATGCAAGGTAGTGCCTTGCTACAGTTAAGTCAAATTGGATTGCAATTTGACGAAAGTAAAAGTCAAAATCCTTTTGCATATTATACTGCGGCTATTACAAATAGTTTTACAAGAGTTCTGAACATTGAGAAAAAAGGTCAACGTATTAGAGATGATATCCTAGAACAAAACGGATTAAATCCTAGTTATACAAGACAAAATGAGAATCAAGAGAAAATGAAAGAACTAGCACAAATAGATATTTCGGAGAAAAAATGAATCTATTCAAACGGGCAATATTCTTTACAGACATCCACTTTGGTATGAAGTCTAACAGTCATACACACAACCAAGATTGCTTAGACTTCATAGACTTTGTTATAGAAACAGGAAAAGCAAGAAATTGCGAAACTTGTATATTTCTTGGTGACTGGCATCATAATCGTGCAAGTTTAAATATTAGTACACTTAACTATAGTGTTCGTGGCATGGATAAACTTACAAAAGCATTCACCCAAGTAGTGATGTTGCCTGGTAATCACGACGAACACTACAGAGACACTAGAGAAATGAACAGTATTGTATGGGCAAAACAATACGATAATGTTCGATTCTATGACGAAATAACTGTTGAAAATGATGTTGCAGTATTGCCATGGTTAGTAGGTGACGAACATAAAACAGTTAAGAATATTGAAGCAAAGTATATGTTTGCACACTTAGAGTTGCCAAACTTTTTTATGAATGCTATGGTAAGAATGCCAGATGTAGGCGAATTAAAAACAGATGACTTACACAGTGAAACTATTTTTACAGGACATTTTCATAAACGACAGACTAGTGGTAATGTAACATATATCGGAAACGCATTTCCACACAACTACGCCGATGCTGGAGATGACGACAGAGGGTGTATGATACTAGATTGGGGACAAACTCCAGAATATATTAAATGGGAAAATGCTCCTAAGTATAGACGTTTTATGTTAAGTAGTATTTTAGAAAAAACAGACGAACTACTACTACCTAACATGTATTGTAGAGTAGATATTGACTTAGATATTAGTTACGAAGAGGCAACATTTATTAAAGAACAATTCGTACCGCAGTATAACTTACGTGAACTAAGTTTAATACAAAGAACAGACTTAGAAGAACATGCACAAACTTTTAAAGGCGAAGTTAACTTTGAAAGTGTTGACAGTATTGTTACTAGTCATCTGACTCAACTTGAAACTGCTCAATATGACAGACAGTTAATGTTAGACATTTATAGGAATCTTTAATGAATGTCATAACATTAGGTGAAGATATAACTCCTTTTCATACTGATCCAATGCAAGATATACTTGTTATAATGAATACTGAAGGCGATACATATGCAAATGACACTGCTTGTGGAGATAAACTTACAAAATTATACAAAGATTTGCAAAATTTAGACTTTCCATACTACTTTGTAAAAATAAAAACAACCAACGAAAATATCGTTAACGAAATGACTACACTTACAAAATTATACAGTTCTGAAACCGAAAATATAAAACATGAAATTATTGAAGGCAGTTTTAAAAAACAAATATACAAAGGAGATACTTATTGTGTACTTCCGTGGGTACACAAATATGTAAATCCACAAGGATTGGTCATGCCATGTTGTATTGGCGATGAAAACTATCCATTAGGTAATATAAAAAATAATAGTTTAGATGATATAAGCACAGCACCTATAAGAAAACAAATGTTAGAAGGACAAAGACCTAATGCTTGTTCATTATGTTGGAAAAAAGAAGACGAAGGTTTAGAAAGTAACAGAATTAATGTAAACAAAAATTGGGACACATATAAAAATCAAAAACATTTTGTTCTGCGACATTTAGATATAAGACTTAGTAATAAATGTAACTTGATGTGTAGAATGTGTAGTGGAAAATTTAGTAATCGTATCGCAGAAGAAGAACAAAAAATCTATGGATTTACAAAGTATAAAGATGAAATATTAACACCTGACCTTGTAGTAAAACAAATAGATTATATAGAACAAAACATAGATACTATAGAAAGTGTATATTTTGCAGGAGGAGAACCTCTGATAAACAAAGAACATTATCAAATTCTGCAATTACTAATAGATTACAAGAAAACAAACATTAAGTTATCTTATAACACAAATTTTAGTATACTAAAATTCAAGAAACATAATGTTTTAGATTTATGGAAAGAATTTGACGAAGTTGGCATAGGTGCAAGCATAGACCTAATAGGAAAACAAAGCAATTATGTAAGACACGGAATAGAATACAATATATTCGAAAAAAACTATAATATCGTAAAAGAAATACCAAACATTACATTTAAAATTGCAAGCATACTACACTTAATGAACATTTTTAACTTGCCAAAACTGCAAAAAAGATGGATAGAGTTAGGATTAGATTGTTACAATATTAATTTTAACATTGTAGTTCAACCAGAAGAACAAAGTCCCTTACTGTGAAGCAAACGTCATTAAGTACGTATGCCGTCACCGAGTAAAGCATGGGCTTGAAGATTTACTTAAAGCAAAACATTCCTCTAAGGAGGTTTCACCAATAAAATCATACACATTCTCAAAAAAAGGTAATGTCTTT
>ENA-ORXF01000428-ORXF01000428.1-marine-metagenome-genome-assembly--contig:-NODE-428-length-31223-cov-13.305625_pt1 | contig 31223 bp, 59 predicted proteins | sample MGYA00237864_ERZ511476 | MGnify/ENA primary metagenome ERZ511476 (study PRJEB26306, sample SAMN06343908) | marine metagenome | isolation source: coastal waters | place: Atlantic Ocean: West Antarctic...
ATCTCGTTATTCATGGTCTTAACACGGTTATCAAGCGCACTGATCATCCCTTTAATAGTATTGGCACTATTGACTACCGATTGTAGAATATACTTTAATAACATGATAATGAAGAAACCACCACCAATAACTGCTGCTATAGAGAACCCGAGGTCTGCAATAAGTTTAAACGCTTCCATAACTACTCCACTTTATTAATAAAGGTCGACGTTATTATTTATATAAATAGTAACAACAGATAAACCTCTACACAAAATATAAGGAAAAAGGAAGATATTATGGCCAAAAGAGATGCAATTTTCGATTACTCAGGAGATTTTGATGTCACTCCGTACCAAGCAGGTATGAAGACAGACTGTACAACCAATGCCTCAGACTATTATACTGAAAGATTTGATATACATTGGTCTGGAGATCCTGCAGCAAGTGCAGCTAGCAATCCTACTGTAAGAGCAGGATGGGAAGCAGGTATGTATAAGTCTTTAGCTGTGTATGATATACCAGTAGCATCTTATGCCAAAGATTTTGAAGCACCTACATGGACTCATAAATTTATTGCTGATATAAAAACTGCTTTTAACTTACCAAATCCAATTACAATGAGCTCTTGGAAAGATGAATATACTGAGACAGCTAATGAAGAACACAATTTCTTCTGGATTGCTGATAAGGATAGAGCAGACATGCCTATGATAATAGCAAATGCAGGAATGACTGCAGAAAGATCAGAAACAATTCATAGTTCTATGATACCTAAGTGTGCATTGTATGTTACAATAGATGGTGAAGGTAATGATCCATCAGTATCCTCTTGTCCTCACACAGTATGGCCAACATCTACAAATGCTACTACTTTAAATAATCACTATACCTCACTGGTAGATGCAAATACAGCTGCTGGTAGTTATACAGATCCTACAAAGGTAGGTAGTGAATTTACAATGAGTAGTTTATTAATGTTAGTTAATTCTGAAAATTATCACAAACAAACAGCAGATGCATCTAGGACCACTGATACAATTACATTTATAATGGCCTTTGGTCAAGATTATGCAACAATAAAAGCATTGATAGATGCTGCAATAGCTTAGGAGAGAAATATGTTTAACCAAATGATTGAAAAAAGTATTCATAAAAGTCAACATTGTCAACGTAACTGGGACTTATCAAAAGAAATACCAGAACAAGACTTAGAGACAATAAAGACAGCAGCTACCCAATGCCCTAGTAAGCAGAACGAGAGCTTTTACAAAGTAGTATTTGTACATGATAGAGATACTATTGATCAGATAGCTGATTGCACTAAAGGGTTTTCAACTAGCTCACAATATCCTTACAAGGCCAATGCCACAGGTATGGATGACGAGCTTCAAATCAATACACAAGTACAAGCTAATTTATTAGTAGCCTTTGTTAGAGATTATGGTACAGCTGACCACGCATCTACACCAGAATTAAATATGTATCATGCCAACAATGGTAAGATAGAGCCAGAACTATTAGAGACATTAGAACGTAATAGACAAATGGCTATTGGTATTGCTGCTGGTTATACTAATCTTACATCAGCTCAGCTAGGTTATGGTACTGGATGTTGTGAATGTCTTCATGATAGACCAGAGATAGAACGTCTATTAGGTCTTGAAGATCCTACTGGAGAAAAAGTAGTATTATTAATGGGTATTGGATATCCAGATCCTAAGAAGACTAGAAGAGAACATCATACTGATAAAGGTAAGATCTTTCCTACATTCAAAAGAGATATAGCATTTAGTGAAGTACAAGCTAAATATAAAAATCCTGTAGTAAAAGAATTACAAGTAGCTTAACCATTATTAGCTAACAGTCTACCCATTATAGCTCTACCATCCTCCGATAATAAGTTGGATGTATGAGCTTCTTGGAGACACTCAAGTACAAACTCCTTAGAAAATGTTGGTAGATCATTAGGGCCAATCAATCCATGCCCTTCCTCCATACCAAATACATTAACAGCAAATAATACAAAAGCAATATCTATATTATCTACCAATATTAGATCTTTCTTCTTTGTTGGTTTTTCTTTAGGTGTAAAATTTATTACATTATTTGCCAATATCTTTTTTCACCTCGTCAAATAGTTGTATTGCTTTATTTGCATCAGTCTGTAAACCACCTTCTAATTCTATAGTCTCTCCTGTTATAAAACTACCAGCCTTAGAGCATAATAGTATCACAGTACCTCCTATATCATTTTTATTACCTAGTCTTCCACTCACGTGCACATCTTCCATCCTCTTTAAATCATAATCAATACCCTCACGTCCCATTAGTGATGTGGCATAAGGGCCAGGTGCAATAGTATTAATGTTTATTTTTTTATCTATTAGATCAGCTGCTAGTACTTTCATTGAGTGATGCAAGCTAGCTTTACTTACATAGTAGCTCATACCCTTATGTTGAGGAGCACACTTATCTAATCCAGCTATCGATCCTATATTAACTACAGAGCCACCATTCTTCATTAGAAGTGGTAACAATTGTTGTGTAAGAAAGAAAGGTGCTTTGGTATTTAAGTTGAATATGTGGTTCCATTTCTCTCTTGTTATCTCTTCCATAGGATCATCAAACATTGTACCAGCACAATTGACTAGTATGTCACATTTGTTTATCTTACTAACTGTCTTTTTTATTTGTCGTAGATCAGTAACGTCACATGCATAGCCCTTAGTCGTACTCATCACCTCTTCTTCATCTATATGATGATATAATATAGTAACATCACATCCATTCTCTCTTAGAGTATCAGCTATCATCTTACCTATACCACGAGAGCCACCTGTAACTACAGCTGACTTTCCTTCCACAGAAAATAGTTCTTTAACTTTCATTGAATTTTCTCTCACTTATATCTCTAAACTCTCGCACTTCATAATCTAAATACTTTCTTCCTGTACTATAATTACCTAAGTAAGGTGTAAGACCACCAGATACTTCTATCGTTGTACCTTTAACATATTCACCAGCAATTGACGATAGATATATTATAGGACCTATAATATCCTCTTTATGTCCTATCTTACCTTGAGGATTGAACTCTTTTAACCATTTGAGATCTTTCTCAGGACTTTCATCTAAGATACGTAACATATCACTTTCAAATGGTCCAAGGTTTAATGTATTGACATTAATATTATATTTGTTTACTTCATTCTGTATTTGAAATGATAGTGACATCAAACCTCTTTTAGATGCATTATAGCTATATTGTTGGGTACCAAAAGCTACTATTCCTTCAGTTGATCCTATATTAATAATAGTACCGCCATGCATTAGAGGTATAAATTTCTGAATCAATAGGAACTGTGATGTCAGATTAGTATTCATAACAGTATCCCAACCTTCTTCTGTAAACAGATCAAATTTGCTACCATATGATACACCAGCACAGTTTACCAGTACATCTATCTTACCAACTATATCTACACATCTCTGTATACCTTTATCAGTACTAATGTCAGCAGTAAAGCCAGTACATTGTAATTCTTGTGAAGTTTCTTGTACTAATGCTGATCTTCTACCACATATTACTACAGAGCCACCATTCTCTTTTACACCTTCTGCAATCATTTTACCTACACCAGTATGTCCACCAGTAATAAAGAACCTCTTACCTTCTATATTAAATAGATCTTCTATCTTCATAATGCTAATAACCTTCTTTGATATTGTTCCTTCATCTTTAACTCTCTATTAATCACTTCTCTACCATCCACATTACCAATTCTAAGATCATTTAAATTATATCCTAGATTCTTTAGTCTGTTATAAAACTGCCACTGACCATTCATAGTACCTCTCTTTGTCAGCTCTGCATCAGTACCATCTCCATATTGATTAAACTTTAGTGAATGCGCATCTGCTATCTCTCTACATCTCTGTCTAGTAAGACCATCATTTCTGGTCCACTCACCATCACCATGTAATTCATATCCATAGTACAAAGGATCAAGTTGCATTTTAGATCGTATAGCATCATTGTTCTCACTCTGCCATGAATGAGTATCTATCCACAGTGGCATGAATGTAACAGTATCCACAGGACAATCATCTCTAAAGAAGAACTCATTATTCTTCCACATAATCTCTTCTGTATCATGCTGCAGTCCTATAATTATACCAGCACTTATAATTAAATCAGGACATTCATCTTTCAATCTAAACAGGCCATCCTTAATCTTATCAGGATGCATGCCTTTACCTATCAACTTACCAGCCTGATGGTTAAGAGTCTCTATACCAAATAATACACTACGAAGGCCTTGATCGTATAATAGTTTGACTGTCTCCCATCTAGTTATCATCATATCTAAACGAGCATATGCACTAAAGTCTATCTTATGATCTAGTTTTGCAAACTCATCATGGAACCTTCTAACCTTAGGTGCACTATCATTATATGTATCAGCACTCATCATCCATCCTGTAGTACCCCATTTGTCATGAGCATACTGTATCTCATCTTTTACCATAGCTGGATCTCTATTATACTCCCACAGCTTCTTACCATTTAACTCAAATGCACAGAAGGAACACTTGAATATGCAACCTCTTGCTATCTCTATAGGTAGTGCCTCGTTACGAAAGATAAGGTCATGGTCTTCAAATCGTATAGTTGATTTATTAAAGTCATCATAACCTCTAGTGTAAGATTTCTCTGTACGTTTCTTTTGCTCTATTGCTCTTGTCATCTCTACAACAGATACTTCTGACTGACCTATCATCCTTATATCTACATACTTGTCATCTTCCTTTGTATTGAATATAGGATACCCAGCCTTTGCTCCACCAAATGCTATCTTACAATGTGGTGCAATCTCTCTTATGTACTCACTCAGCTCTGGCCAATCAAACCTACCTACTAGATGAGCAAGTCTATCACCCTGTCTACTATGCCAGAATCCATCTTTCTCTAATTGTACAGGAGCACCATCTATTCTATTGTGTGCTGTCTGCTTAGTTGGGTCACTCCAGGACCACTGATCATATCGTACAGGTTGAAGCAGAGTAGTACTGACTCCTATCCATAGAGTGTCTTTAGTTAGAAATTTTCTAAGTATCCGCTTGAGTTCTATTGTAGTATATCTGGTAAAGAAGTCTACCACCTGGACTTCATATCCATGATCTCGTAGTTCTGTTGCTATCCTATACGTACCAGCATACCTTCCAAAGCCAGGAGAGCATACATCTGTTAGTAGTATTACGTCAGGGTTGTACTGTAGCATTAGACCTCAAAATTCGGATTATTATAAATGCTAGCATTAGAATGCTATCATGTTTCGATTGCCCTCTCTAGGACCCCATAAAGTATCTTATAGTACCATTTATATAAATCGATAGCCCAATAGAGTTGATTACAATCAATGCGCGATCGTTCCACATAAATGCTACAATTACCCAACCCATAAGTCCTACTATATGAAAGACCAGATTAAGTGGGTAGATATTATTAGCAGTAAACATCATACCAACAATAAGAATAAGAGAGGCAGCCCATTTGAGGTACCAATCTTTAGTATGTGTTGGTGTTACTTTCTGTAGTACATTCTCATTCATCTTCATTTTAATATATTCTTCATCTCTCATTTTCTAATCCACTTTCTATTACAATAACCACATTGTGCTGATCCTCCTACAGGTACAGTATAATATACCAATGGATGATCACCACCATCACTACAGCTCACTTTCTCTTTATAAGTATACTCTATCTTATAATGAGTAAAGTCTTCCATACTCTTAGTCGCCATTTTGTTGATCCCTAATCAGTTCTCTATTCTGTTCTACTCTTGTAGGTGTACGAGGTAATCCTAACTCCTGCTCTAAGTCATCTATTCTAGTCTCCAGCCACTGTTGTACTATGTGGTAGTCTCTTGCCTCACCACCTCTCAAACTAATTGAACCATAGTGGACAGCTAACTGTTCAAATATTAATTTAATATTCTCTGGTTTCCACTTCTCTGGATCCTTCTTCCAACTATCCACATTATCACCCATACCATTCTGTAGGTATCCTTCAACAATATCATCAGGATGAGGAAAGTATTGAGTATCTCTTACTCTCTTATACTCTTCTCTTAATGTATCAAGTAGTAGTTGTTTATCCACGTATTCTCTTCTCTAGTTTTATCTCGTTGTCTATCTGATTGATTCTTCTACTCAACCAGGTAACGATAGTCTCTTTGTCTCTATCTTGAAAGTCCTGATCATTTATTATATCTAACTCAGTATTCAATACATTACGTAACGTATGCTGATCCACACCATGGTATACAAAGTTATCATCTAAGCCAGCATTGTCTAGTATCTCTCTCATCTTCTCTTCTGGTTCCATATCCTCATCCAGCATATACTCATCTGCTTCATTACCATCACCTTCTATTGTATCTTGAATATCTTTTAGATGAGCTGGATCTGTCATATCATGCTTAGGCTGGTAATTTGTAATAGTATCAGATACAGATAAGCCATTACCATACCTCATAGGTTTAGTTGCTAGATAGTTATCAAACTTAGATCCATATGATCTTACTCTAGTATGATCCTGCATTCCATCATATATCTTACCAGGTTCACTATCTGATGGTAGGTCTTCTGGATAGTGTGATGAAGGTCCTGCATAGTTACTCATAATCCTTGATCCTGTCATGTTAGGGTTACTCATGATCCTTGTCCTCTATATCGTTTCCAATTAGATCTCTTGTTCTTATTCTTAGGTGTACATCTAGCAGCTCTACCGATAGACGTTACCTTCTTATGTTTCTCATGCTGTATTACATCAGATGTATAGTTAGCCTTCTTAGCCATTATCTTCTAACTCCAATCGTGGATCCTTGATCTTATCATTATCATAGCCCACAAATATTAAATTAATTGTTAACATATTAGGATCAAGTATCTGTAGTCTCTGTATACCAAACCCTCCTAATGCCTGAGTACTATATTTATATTCCACACCATACTTAGACAATTTACTAACCCAATGTGACAGGTTAACGCAATTCAAATTGATACCACCTATAACAGTATTCCAAGGCTCATCCTTAGATGGGACAGGGTATACTTGTAGTAGAGGTATCTTATCAATATATAACCATTGCGAGTGTAGCTCTGTTGGAGGGGTATACCCTTTCACAAGGCCAATCACCTTAGTCCACCAATCGATAGACCCTTTCAGGTTGTTAGTACAAATGATAAACCCGCCAAACGAGCCTAGCTTATCATCCATCATTCTACCTTCATCTCCACCAGCTCATCCAACGCCTTCCACTTCTTCTCCAAGTAGTCTTGACGTACCATCATTAGCTCTTGTTTAGTCATAGTATTATCTGCTCGTGTCATCATAGTCGTGCAAGAGTACAGGCCAAACACTACAATTAGTATTGCTATCACCACATAAAACCAACTCTCGAAACTATACTCTGCTCTCATATTTTTAAGAGCCTTCCAGATGTCTAAGATCATCTACTATCTCCTTCACTGTTAGCATACACTTACCGCATTGGTATTCCATTAGGTGGTGTATCATTTCATCACTTGCATTATTCTGTATCATCTGTCGTACGGACTTAATAACTTTACTCTCATTCAGCCCCTTGCACAGACATACTATCATTTTGCAATATATTTCTCTCTATCAACATTACGAGCCGTCTGGGCACCTTCGCTATCATACTGATATATCTCACTCTCATTATCCAGATAGATAATCTTCTGTTCCATAAGAATACCAAGAGACTTCTCTATACCTAACTGAAGCCCCTCATCCCTACCAGACCTGTATGAACTATAACAACATATACCAATAACAGATAGGCAACATATAGTAATAAGCCACATATCCATCTATACAATCTCCTCAAGCACACCAAGTACCTCCGCAATAATCAATGCCAAGCCAGCATACATCAACATAGGGTGTATACCCCATCCTGCCATCATCATCATTAAACCACATACAACACGTACACCAGACTTAACAAAGCTAATATACATATGAGAAGGGTCTACGTCTCTAGGTTGAATACTCATTTGTCAAGTCCCTCCATCCACTTACGAAAACTCCTTAAACTACTAATAAGGGTAACATTAAGACATAGTAGGACAATCACATTAAACAATATAAAATAGTCCATAAAATGTAAAGCTATAATACTCATGACGTCTCCTTTCATTACTTATAATACTAATATACATCATATAACAATAACGGTCAACATATAAGTTAAGACATAAAACAATAAGAAACTACGGGGTAAGAGCAATATAGTATAGGATAAGGGGGGGAAGAGGGATAGAATAAGGACATTGATAGGGCCACACAATGTTTCTGCCTTTGGTTTACCTGATTTCTGCGTATAATTAAAAATATCCATAAAAACCTGCCTTCGCTGTCTCTTTAACCCACGCTGAGGGCCACAAAGTCTGTCTGCCTCACCCACACTCACTGCGGGCCACTGTAAGCTGCGCTGAGTGCGGGCCAGTAGTTTGTGGGTGTGAAAGGACTAGAAACACACCCACCACAGCGGGCCACGGTTGCGGGCCACTGTTATCTCTGAAGAAAATCTGGGAGTATCTGGCTCTCTGTGCGGGCCACTCCTATATTGTTGTTGACTGGCACTCCCTGCGGGCCACGCTGCTTGTGCACCTGGATAGCCATCTGCTGTAATCCGTATGTGATCTGCAGCTTCCTGGGACTCTCTTTCATGGTCCGCCTGATCTTCTGCGGGCCACCCTTGCCTCCGTGCTTGGTCTCTGCCAGTTGGTACCAGGCGCAGATCACATCATCCGGTTTTGACATATCCCCGTTTACTGCGAGAGCGCCATCCATATTGAATGTCTTAGCCTCCGGGCCAACTGTTTTCGCGAGTATCGCCTGGAAGTTGTATTGCATGATCTCCTCATTATTCAATCCTGATCTCTGCGCCACTATCTTGAATTCCTTGATCATCCACTTTCCGTTGTAGATGATCTTGCCATTCTGATAATCGATATCCCAATTCTTCATATTCTCATCATCCTACTCTCAGCCCAATCATCCAGAACAATATCTTCCAGATCGAATATTCCCTTTTTCCAGATCTCATCTATATCAACTTTCAGATCAACCTGAATGAAGTCTATCAGATTTGCTTTGTATTCCATAGGAGCTAATACATCTCCTACTTCTGAAGTTCCGAATTGTAGTTCAATTTCTTCTAATGCTTGTTCGTATCCCATATCGTTTATCATTATTCATATACTCCCGCATTAATGTTTTCATTTAGAGCATTCCAAGCTGCCCAATAAGTTTTGTAGTATTTTGATTTACGATCTTGTTTAAAATATTTTGTCATCACTAAGATGTCTTCTAAAGCTTTTTGTGTTTTGTTTCTCATTTTGTAGTCCTTTATTTTATCTATAGGAACATCCCTATACCCTACCATACACCTTTTCTATATACCGGGCAACAATTATCTTCACTTTCTTTTTTCATCCCCTTTTTTTACTCCTCCCCACTATTATACTTCTCATTCAATATATTCCAACACTCCCAATACTCTCTACTCTTTCCCTCCCCTCTTCTTATTACTTTCAATATACAACTCAACTCCTCTATACTCATATTCCTATTTACATTAAAACTATTCATTATCCATATACCTCCTCTTCATCACTATCAACATATACATCATTAACTAACTTATATACTTCACATAAACTATCTCCATTATCATAACATAATTTAAATATTCTATTATCATCTTTTCTTCTAATAATTTCTACATTCATTTTATCATCTTCATATATCATTTCAATATTATTCTTCTCCTCCAACTTTATATTAACATATTCATAATCATCTTTTATTCCAACTATATCATTTAATACATTTTCATAATTCATTTCTATATCAAATCCAACATATTCAATACTATCAATAATACTATCTTCAATACATTTAATTTTATAATATCCACTACTATCAATATTCAATTCAATATCATTTCTATTACTAAACAAACTATCATTACTATCAATTAATTCATTTACATTTATTTCATTTAATTTTAACATTTATATTTAATCCTTTTTTATAATTAATTAATTTTAATTATACTTTATTATAATACATTTTCAATCTCTTTACAACATTTTATTTAATTATTTTTTTCTCAACCCCACAGTATACCCCAAAAATTTGCGGAGCCTTAAGGTAGACTCTCTAAGAGGGGCGTATATAGGGGGGCGTATATAGGCGTCTATATCCGGGGGGGTTATATAGAGATTGAAACTAATTAAAAGAAAGTGAAAATAGTTGTTGTCCGATATATCAAAATGTAGTACAATAAGGTATAGGGCTTTTCCTATAGATAAGATAAAGGACTAAAATATGACAAACTTAGTAGGAACAACAAAAGTAATTTCAAACTCAACTGGAGACATTCAACATAATGTTTCAGCTAACTTGGTTAACACAATTTCCAACATAGCTGCTTACGGAAGAGCATCTGTAACTAGATGGGATCAAACAGGAGATGTTTTATCTTTTGATATTGACACTCATGATCATAGAGAAGTAGCTGCAATAGCGAAAACATTAGCTCATTGGTTAGCTGGAAAGAACCAGGACATATATGTAGAAAGATTTGTTTCATCAGATTCTACTACGATAGCGATTGAAAATCCTATCTTGAAACAACCTAAATTGTTTGGAGAAGTAAAAGACAGACAGGATAGGGTCAGAGATGGATCTTGTATAGTAAAGGAAATGAATACTCACGAAGCTGATGGATTCACAATTGCTCAAGTTTGGGCAGATGTAGGAACAGGAGCTTTTAGAGACTTCACTAAAGACACAATCGTTTCAGCAACTCAAGCTCAGAAGGGGGCGTAATTATGACATTCAATTATAACGAATCAAAAATCGAAGCTGTAGAGCCGGTCGTATATACGGACAAACCTAAACCAGCAGTTATGGGGTATAGGTCAGACGATCCTATACCATCTAATAACGACACGCTTATATACTGGAAGAATGCATTTGAGGATAAGGTTAGAGAGAACGTGAGACTAGAAGATCGTATTAAGGTCCTGCGTATGGAACTAGATGCTGTTAAGAGTATGGTAGATAGTGCAATCAAATATAAAAGGGGACTGTAGATGTTTAATATAGTAGCGAGAGTAGATGCGTGGATGATGAAACAATGGGAGAGAATTAAAACAGTAGCTTTCCTTACATTAATGGGAGCGTTCTTATATGGATACTTTACAGGATTGTTCATAACATAATAACAGTTTAGCGCTGGAGTAGATGAATACTACTAGGCAGTAGCGTATAATAGCTAGCTGCACTGATGCTAAGATTGAGCCTAGGTTGTTAGTCCTACCTAGGCTTTTTCTTTATATAAAGGCGGGGGGGTGTTTTATTTGCGTATATATGATTAAATATAATGGTAGTATAGATTGTGCTTTCCTTTCTTTTAAAAAAATTCTCAAAAAATAATTACGAAAAAAAAAGCTTGACCCAGAAACCATTATGATGTACACTAAAGAAGTATTGGGAGTACCTGATGCAAAGTGATACGAGGTGGTCGGTCACTCTAATAGAATTAAAAAGCTCTTCCTAGGATACAGAGTTGCCACCTTACAGTTTACTGGGGCGTAGCCAAGCGGTAAGGCACCGGTTTTTGATATCGGTATCCCTGGTTCGAATCCAGGCGCCCCAACCAACTCTAACCAAAGGACCAACAATGCCAAAGAAACTCCAGACAAGAGAAGACAATTTAAGAGAGAGTAAGAGGAAACATCTAAAGTTCCTAAAGGCAGTTAAGTACAGACCACGTTCAGAAAGACCTCAGCTAGATAGTAAGAAGGAAGTTACAGTACAAGAGGTTGTCCAAGTAGACAGAGAAGGCGAGAAGCAAAAGCTGAGACGTATGGGTTGGCCTGGCTTTAAGAAGAACAAAAACAGAACAAGTAAGACATATACAGTAGCCCCTGCATACAACAAAGGGCCTTATATGGTTATCAGCAAAGACGAGGTAAAGAATATTGGGAGATAAACCTAATCCACAAACAGATGTTAATGTAGGGACTGAGCAAGGGTCTGATAGTGAACAGAAGCTATGGAAACATAAGGGCGGTCCGTTTGATGTCAACTTGATCACATCAGAGGTTTGCCTACAGTGTGCTGCATGTTGTAAGACAACAACAAGGAAGGAATTCCCAAGAGAGAAGTATGCCAGAGACTATGTTGAGTATGGTATGGCTATGTGGGGATACAGTGAGGATAAGTTTAAGTATGAGTATGATGGGGGCGAGAAGTCTAAATGGGTCGTCTTAGTTACCCACAATTGCGTTCAGCTTAATAAAGATAATACTTGTAAGCTGTATGAGAGGCGCCCTAAGATGTGTAAGAAGTATAACTGTCTGTGGTCGTCTAATATAGATAAGAGGCTTCCTCAGAGTTGGCCTATCATAAAAGACTTGCTAAAGCCACTCGCCTGATGGGGAGTGTCCTGATATACGTATCGACGGTTCGACTCCTGAAAGAAAAGAGTTAAAGTAATGTTGCGCTTTAGAAAGACCTTCTGAGGCTACTAGCCAATCTGTAGAAAAGATATTAGATATATGTAATAGTCCATCCCCTTGGATATGTTCAAGTAGGTCTTTAGGTTTCTTAATTAGATCTACTTGTATAAACTTTACCTTCCATTGACGAAACTGTTGTAGACGCATTGCAATGTTATTGTCAAAGTATTGATTAGTAGCTTCAAGACCTTGTCTAAAGGTAGGGTCATTGATAAGAACTTGTGGATCAACATACTGTCTACTGTTACCAAACCATTTAAAGTGTTTACAACTACCCTTATAATCTAATAGTAGATCAGGTATTGATAGCTTATCACTATTATAGATATGTTCTATCCAATGTAATGCTAGAGGATTGAAGTCGTATAGTATTAATGTACCATCTACTTTAATTGCATTATTATGAAACGTATCTAAGAACTTAAACCCTGATGCTGGTAATGCAACAGTATCGTATTGCTTACCTTGGTTGTTTAGATTCATGTCCTCACTATTCAATAACCATATTTGATCTTGTACACCTTGCTCTATTAGTTGTAGGAATTGCTTTTGATTGTAGTTTGTTATATCTGTATGTGGTTTCTTATCTTGTATAGATTGCCACATCTGGTCTGACTTCTCTTCGGGATAGTAATACGTACGCTTACTTCTTATCTTCTTGTCCCAGTTATGTATAGACATATTATGTTTGTATGCTTGTACTATAAACATCCATCCAGGACAAAGACTATAGAACTCTCCTGTACCTGCATTTGCTTGAGCAATAGTATACCTTGTAAATGTCTCACCTGTATTCTTAATCCATAGTGGTGTATAGTCATCATGGAAGTTTTCTTTTGATCTTTCTACTACAGGTAATGTTCTTTCTTGCCAGAAACTTCGACTCGTATAACTTAGAAATAATCCTCCTGTAGGATCCATATCTATATTAGTCTCATTATAATCATCACCACCGTCCCAGGTTATCTTATCCCACGATCCAAAATAAGGTTCTTCTGCCTTCTTCCAATTGCCTACATTAATTAAAACAAACTGATGATGGAGCTCATACCACTTCTCTTTCCAATCTAATATATGAGCTGCTGCAAGGTACTCTGGTTCTTTTCTTATCACATTAGCCACATCTACTATTATACTACTATCATATATTCTACAACCACCAGCCATAAACAATATATGATCATAGGTATCTCTAAACTTATCTAACCCATCATCTATATCATTAACAATATGAATGTCAATCTTATCTGATATCCATATAAATCTATTAGCATAAAACTTAGTGTACTGATTCATATAGTCACCCAGCTCTTCATTCCTACATAACGCAGGAGTAAAAATGCATACAGCTAAGTTGATATCATTAACTAGCTTATTATCACCTTCAGCTATTATCATTAAATTTGCCTGTCTCTTCATTAAATAACCATGGCCATTTTTTAGTTACATTAAATGGCCATGAACCTATTTCTAAATTGTTTTTATATGCAACATCAATAAAGTTCCATCCTGGGGCTCTTCTCACTGTCATCTTAATGTTTTCTCTTTCACCAGTATTATAGATATGCATTACAACTTCTTTATCATATACATGCTGTACCACTGGTAAATTTCTATCTATTGTAAACATTGCAAGATCATCTAAAATCTTCTCATGAATTGGTAGTTGTGAATTATGGTTTTCAGATATATATGTATAATTTTCCCATGATCCAAACCAAGGTTGATTTGCTTTCTTCCAGTTACCTATATTAATATAAACAAGGCTTTGTCTAATTCTGAACCATCTTCGTTTACTGTAATGAATATTACCAATAGCTAATGCATCAGGGTTTTTTATTATGCTATCACATATAGATCCTAAGCTTTCTAAACCTTTAATATCCACCCCGCCACTAACAAATAATATATGATCGTTATCGTTACCATATAATTCTAATCCATTATCTATATCATAACAACGATCTATATTAAATGTAACTTTAGGACCACCTTCTCCTACTCGAGTACTAAATATATTAGTTATTGGAAATTTAGATCGTGTAAATTTAACCATTTTATCATTAAGTTGTTTATCAATTACACTGCTTCCTTCGGGGCCCCGAAAATCATTATTGAGGATATTAAGGCAAAGTTCTATATCAGTAACTAAAATTAGCACATGCATTAGTTTGCTGTACTCATCATTAGTTTTTCTAGTGAGCGATATAACAAACGTCCTATCTCTACAGAATATATTCCATGTACTATAAGATGGTACCTATATTCATCACTATCGTTTAATACAAAATGTCTTCTTCCTAAGTCTAACATAAACCCTTTGCCTATACCAAACGGTACTATACCATCTTCTTCAAATGCAAACTTACAACCTTCTGGATTAGTTAGTGGAAAGTTAAGTGGTCCAAATATTCTACCAGGTCCATCTGTATGTGGCATAATGTGACCACCTGGAGCCAACCTCATTATTCTTACTCTATGATAATGATTAAATGGCATCTTCTTTACAAGACCAGTTATGTTAGGAGCTAAGTGACTTGGTCTTGTCCATTTATAATTAGCCTCTTCATCAGAGTTAAAACCGTATCTTTCATACCCTTCTGTCTTATCATAATCTATTCCATGTAATGTTAATGCAGACCAGCCTTCGTGTCCGTATCCACTAACCTTATCATTCTCTCTATGTGGTACAAAGAATTTATCTATACGTTTTAATTCTTCTAATACTGTTGGATAATCAAAGTCCATAAACACAGGTGCATATGGCCAATCACTATTCCATACATTCTTTGGTGGAGGATATGATGGTACCCATTGATGCTCTGCACTATCTAATAATAGTTCTCTTAAATGTTCTCTCATAATTTTTTCAAAGATTTGACTACTGGTAGATCTATTATTTCTATACTTTCTACAATTCTAAATGTTGAAAATACTTCTCTATTCCATTGTTGTTTTATAGGATGCCCAAATGATTTCCAGTCTTCTTCATTGTTATGATAATTTAAAAACTCCTCATCTATTATTAGTTCACCTAATTGAAACCTACCTAAGTTTAATTTATTAAGATCATTTATAGGTACTTTCTTTTGAATATGTTTTGGTAACTTTCTCCACCAGTTATGAAATTCTCTTGCAAGATGTTGTGGTTGCATATCAGGTCCAAAGTTTACCCAAGCCTCAGCTGCAAATCTTTGCTGCGCTTTCACCATCCCTCTTTCTACTACATCAAGATCATTATTTAACATAACTTCAGTCCAATCTTTTCCTAAAGTATTATACCCTAAATAAAGATCCCCCCATCTGTAGTCAGAGTCAAGCATTAATCTATCTGGTTCTTCTATTGGTACATGTCTACCTAAAGGATATAAATCAACTAATAGTCCCATAGGGTGCCATGAGTATTGATGTGTATCATCTATACAATCTTCACATCTATGAATTAATTCATTTAACCTATTCATTTTAGCTTCTAAAGAGGTATTGTACATACCATCACCTGTAGTATAATCTTCACCCCAGGTTTCAAACTTTTCATGAAGTTCATTTAATCTTTTATTATCCATTGTATCATACACAGGTATAGGTTTGTTGTATTCTTTATTTATTTCAATACAACATTGTTTTAATTGTTTAGTGATTTCTGGAAGATCTGCATTTATGTAATTATTAAAATTATAGCTTATCTTAGTATCAGGTCTTGTAGTATAATATTTAATCATTTCTATCCACCTATCAGTTAAGGTAGAATCAAACAAGTGAAACTTTAAATTATGTCTTTTATTATATTTGTCTAAAATTGTATATTCAAGTTGTCTCAAAACCATATTCACATCCATTATATTGTTGACTTGTATATATTTATATAGTATAATAAACTATATTATGAAAGGATTAGAAATGAAAAAAGTATGGAAACCAGTTTCAGATGCAAAGTATCATCAAATTTGTAATGAAAAAGATATTAATAAACAGAAAGAAATGATGAAGGACATTGTTTATAACTTTGTACATAAGGGACAACAAAGAAAGTTTCTTTATGATATAGATAAGCCTAGTTATACTAAGGCATTGGACTTAATGAAAATGATTACAAGTTTAAAATTGATTGTGGAAGGACATAGTGTAATATGATGAAAAAGAAAAGAAAATTAACAGAAGAGCAAAAAGAACAACGTAGAGAATTATTGGCTAAAGCAAGAGAAAGTAAAGCACCGCCAAAGTATGTAACGGTAGCTCCTACTGTTAGAGAATTACCAGATGATCATGGACTTAGTTTGAAAAAAGTTAGAGGATGGATTAAGAATAATAAAGATGAGCGTAATCGTCTTAAAAAAATATTAAGAAGAAATTTTGATAACCAAGTTAATAGAAGATTCCAAATAGTAGATACTTATGTACAAAATATGGAAGCGTATGTTCGTAGTGGTGTTTGGTTAGATTTATTTTATGGTGAAAACCAAGAAAATAAAATAGGGTTTAGATGTAAGATTATGGCTTATGATGAAGATGGTAATCCTAAAAGAACAGAAGGTGTTTGGTATGACGATATAGGATGTGTATATAAATCTAAAGAGTGGGCGTAATGATTCAATACACAATGGAAGAATTTAAAACTTATGTAGGTAAATCTACAGGGACTAGCCCTTGGATTCAAGTTAGCCAACAAAGAATAAATCAGTTTGCTAAAGCTACAGAAGATTATCAATGGATTCATGTAGATGAAGAAAAGGCACAAAAAAGTATTTTTGGTTCTACTATAGCTCATGGTTTTCTAACTTTAGCTTTAGCTCCTTGGATGAGTTATAATGCTTATGAAGTAAAAAATATTTCTCATGTAGTTGTTCGTGGGTTTGGGAGAATTAGATTTAAAGAACCTGTTAAATCTGGAGACTATTTACGAGGCAATTTTAAGTTGTTAAGTATTACTCCTATTAAGTCTGGTGGCTATAGAGTTAAACAATCACTAATGATTGCCATCCAGGGTAAACAAAAACTGGCATGTGTGGCAGAAATTATAAGTATTATTTATGAATAGAAACAAGGTGTTGACTTGAGACTCGTTATATGGGATATTAATAATATGAAAAGAGAGGAATATAAAATGGGACATATGAAAAGTTGGTTAATGGAACACGACGAAGCTATTGGAGATGCAATTGAGAGAGGTGCTACTTCATTACAAGATGTGGTAACATACTGTAAGACTAATATGCAGATGATTAATAAGAATTATATTACAGAACAGTGGAATGAGTTTATGGCTGATCCACGTGATATGGTTGATAGTATGACTAAATCTCAAATAGAAGATTTAGATAATTATGCTCTATCTCAAGAACAAGAACATCTTATGGGTGGAGAAATATAATGAATTCATTGTTATGGTTAATTATAGGTATGTGTCTTATGGGTGTAATTATGGACCCAGCATACCTTGGTGAAGTGTTTCATACAATTGGTGATCTAGCTGAACAGAGGCAACCTATTGAAATTAAATAAAATTATATGTGCAATGATGCTCTGTTCTCCAGCATTTGCGGAGTCAGAGTGTGAATACATGGATATGACACACGTAAAGACAACTGGAAACATAGAGCAGACACGTAACTATGATCAAGAGACTATTCATTATGCAGAAGAAAAACGTATTTGTGCAGTTAATTTTGACGTAAAAATAGGTAAAAACTGGGCAAAAACACAAGATTTTTACGTTTTTGGGCCAGAAATGAGTGAGAATGAGGCATGTAATAAAGCAAAAGATAAAGCTAAAATAAAAGCCTTAGAAAAACACGCTCCCCAAGTTGTTACTAATAATGTTAAGCAACAATGTAAAGAATCAATAGTACTTAACAAAATACCAGAAAAAAAATATGAACGTAATCCTGTAGCTAGTAGTTTGGCTTGCAATCTCTTAGCAATATTTTATTCAGGACCTGAAAGAAATTCTAGGTGTAGTCCTGTAAGAGAAGCAGCACATACAAAACTTGGAATGGAAAATCTTAGACCTGGTGTATGTAGACAATATAAAAGAGAAGAAGTACGAGATGGTCGGGTATGGACTATAGGTGGAAAAGAATGTTTACAAAAAGACGGTACATGGTTTGCTGTTTTTTAACTAAATAATTGTTCCAGGGAGGGAACGATAATGATAAAGATATTTGTAATCATGTTTGTAGTAATATTTGATTACACTAATGGAGCACAAAGATCTATAGAATTAGAATTTGAAACTGTAGAGCAATGTTTTGAACATAAGAGAAAAGTGGATAAGGATCCAACACAATTATATTACGAAGGCAAGAGTATAGAAAATTTGGAATACGGATGTGTAAGATATTTAAAAAATTATGTAGAAGAGTGTGAAATCTTACCAATGGATTATGAAACTAAAAAAGCATGTATACCTTATTGGGATCACTGGGGTAATCATTCAAGAGGTGAAAGTGGTACCTATACAAATGAGGAGTAAATAATGTTAATAATATTTGGAGTGTTGATGGCTATGACAATATTGTTTAGTGAACCAGCACAATCAGATGAACACTATATTACTATTAAATGTGATAAAAGTGTTGACCGAGGTGTAATAATAATGGATAGTACACCTATAATGAATTGTAAGGACATGAAATTTATTAATATGTTTGTTGGATCAGGTTTAGAAGTAGGACCTATATCCAATCTTAATAGGTTTGATGAAAATATTATAGAGGCAGTAGAAAGATTAGAAGTGCTGAGTAGTAAAACTTTACAAGTTAAAAATAGAAAGGATGTAGCTTTTAAAGAGTTACAACATTAAATATGAAAAATATTATATTATGTTTAAGTATAGTGAGTATATTAGGAGCTTGTTCGTCTCTAAAAATAGAAGATAATAAGGCTGCTAATGAGTGTCTTAAAAAAGGAACATGGGTAGAAGCTGATCCGTGTTTAAAGCTGGTTAAAAAAACAGCTGGTGGTATACCACAATGGATGAAAAAGGTACCGCAAAAAGAGAATGCATATTATAGTGCTGGTACAGCAATTAGTTCTGACTTGCAACTATCAATAGATAAATCAACTCTTAATGCAAAGAGAACCCTTGCAGATAGAATTAATGGCGAAATGTCAGCACAAATAAAGACTTTTATGATAGAGTCTGGAGAAGGTGCTGGTACATTATCAACTGATATAGAACAAGTAACAAAGAATGTTATAGCTAAAGTAAATGTAGCTGGATACAATGTATCTGAAGTTGAGATAGCACCTCAAGGATCTTTCTATAGGACATACGTCTTAATAGAATATCCTGTAGGCCAAGCTAATGACATACTAGTAGAACAAGTTAGAAAGAATAACTTATTGTATGCTAAAATTAGAGCATCTGAGTCATTTAAAGAACTAGAGGAGTCTGTGGATGAGAAAATTAGATCAGACCAAGAAAGAATTGAAGCAATCACCGAATCTGTGGGAGGATAATTCTATGGAAGAGATGAATGCTTTAAAAAGGCTAGATGCAGCGCATAATGCGTATAAGCTAGCAGAAGAGGGTTGGGGTAAAAATTATTGGGCAGAAGTTATTGCTCGCCTTAACAATAAACGTAAATTATCATAGCTATGAGGAGTATTATTATGATAGGATTAAAAACTAAAATCCTGAACACTTTGAAATCAGGTAAAGCAGTAAGTGGCAAACAATTTGCCTCAAGACACAATGTAGCAGAAACAACTGTTGCAGCAAGAGTTAGTGAACTACGTAGAGATGGCTTTGCAATCTACTACAATAAAAAAACTGACTCACAAGGACGTAAAGCATCATTCTATAAACTAGGTGCAGCTAGACGTTCAATAGTAGCAGCAGGTTATGCTGCTCTAGGAGTAGCTGGCTAAATAAAGAGCTATATACTTAACTAGTATTGCGGGTAGTTTCTGACTGCCCGCTTTCGTTATAATAATTATGAGGTTTAAAATGGCAAATGAAGTAAGTAACCCAGATACTAATATGGATCTGGTTGATAAAAAAATGTTAAAACTAGCAGCTTTAATTGATACAACAATAAGATTCCATGTAGCAGACATGGTCTTTGATGAGATGGAAAATAATTATGTAGCTACATGGCTACGTAAAGAAAAAGATCCATTATTAGTAACTATTTTAGCTACGCAAACAGGTGATCGTAATCCACAAGAAGAAGGAGCTAACGACACCACTGGGAGTTAAAAATGCAGACCGTATTTCAAGTCGCGTTTATAGTAATGTGCTGGCAAGGGGATTGTACTAGGTTCGAAAGCGTACCTTATGCAATAAATAGCAGTCCCCAGCACTGTGAGAAGATGTTAAGATGGATGTTTACAAATTCTGTAGGTCCTTATTATGATGATAAGATAGATTTTGATAATAGCAGTCCTGAAGATATGATTATAGATGATGCAGGATGTGAACCTACTGAAAGAGAACCTCAAGACGGTGATGAGTGGCGTATTGAGAGACAATGGGATTCACCTAAGAATGAGAAGTTCCTACAAGATCAAAACGATCTACAATGGCAACAAGAGCAGGAACACAATATAGATGATTAATCCATTAATAAATTCAATGGGAGAACTTAAATTTAGACTCCCAAAGATCTTTGTTTACTTTATCTTTATATGGTTTAGAAAAATAGTAAACCGTGGACATTATCAAGAAGAGATAAAAGAAGCATTAGATAAACAAGTTCTTGATTATGCATTGGAACAACTAAAAGTTCCAAGTGGTTTTCATCCTGATCTAGAAAGAATGAGAAATTTCAAACTTAAACAATGATATACAAAAGCTAGATTTTAAATTTGATATAGAGAAACTAAATCAATCTTTAGATTGGATTTTAAAGCAAGCTGATATTGATAGAGTTAATCAGTTATGCTTGACACATGCTCCTTCTGCAGCAGCACACCCAGATGGTAAATGGTATCAAGGTGCTGGTTCTTTACATTGGCAATATAAAGCAGTAGGTAATGGTATTGAAAGAATGCAAAGAGACCCCGTGCTTGTTGAAGATCAATTCAGCAATTTTATAGAAGAAGCAAAGCACACATATTTCTATGATGTTTATAAACATCTTCAAACACAATTTGATATAGGTAGAGTTAGAATCATTAAGATACATTCTTGTCATTGTCTTACATGGCATCAAGATCTAGATAAACGTATTCATGTACCTATAGTAACTAATGAAGGTAACAGGCTTGTTATAGACGATAAGTGTTATCATTTACCAGGTGATGGTAGTGCTTACTATGTTAACACTATGAAGCCACATTCAGCATTTAATGGAGGTACAGAACATAGATACAATCTATTATGTACAGTTAGAAATTGAGTATAGATAAAGACCCAGCATTTTGTGTACATCCATGGACTAATCTCATGGTTAATAATCCTGGCACATATAACTTCTGTTGTATAGCTTGGAAAGCATTAATTACTGATGAGAAAGGTAATCCTGTACTTGCTGCTAACACTATGCCTGATGAAGCATGGAATGCTCCTAGCTTACGTAAGGTTAGAAAGGCTATGGTTAACGGTGAAAAATTAGATGCATGTAGTAAATGTTGGACGCAAGAAGATGTAGGTAAAGATAGTTATAGACAAAGACACAATAGAGAGTGGATAGGAAGACTAGGACTTAAAGAAATAGAAAAAAGAGTTCAGTACACAAAAGATAATGACTATTATTTAAACACACCACCTGATTATTTAGACCTTAGATTAGGTAACTTATGTAATCTTAAATGTAGAATGTGTAATGTATATAATAGTAGCCAGATAGAAAAAGAACATCTACAATTAAAAACCAATAATATGTATGCTGATATGTGGGGTCGCCAATGGGATGGTGATATTAATGGTCCACCATATCCTATGGATTGGGTAGACGCTCCTAAGTTTTGGGAGAAGATGAGTGATTTTATACCTGGGTTAAAAAAAGTTTACTTTACAGGTGGTGAACCTACATTACTACCATCTACATATACGTTTATGCAAGAGATGGTTGATAAAGATATGTCTAGTAAGATAGATTTATTGTATAACATTAATTGTACTAATGTAACAGATAGGTTTGTAGAGTTAGCAAGTAAGTTTAGACATGTACAGATACAAGCTAGTATAGACGGTACAGAAAATGTTAATGATTATATACGAGCTCCTTCTAAGTGGGCAACAATAAAAAAGAATTTAATTAAAGTAGCAGAAGCGCCAGGCCTTAAAGTTGGACTATCTCCAGCTATACAATCTTATAATATTTTAGATATAGATAATATACTAGAGTTTGCACAAGATGTTAGTAGAAACCATTCCAAAATAAATCCACCTTATAGACCAGGTGAGTCTGTTATAGATGTAGATTTCTTATTTGTTATACATCCAACATACTTTGATCCATTAAACTTACCAGAGTATGTAAGAGATATGGCTTTTGTTAAGTTGCAGAAGTGGCAAGGGTCATGGATATATGAAAACTCTGGCGTAACAAGAAACTCTATAGACTCTTACTTAACACATTTGGAGTCTAAAAGAAATCCTAAGTGGGAAACCAACATGAAAGAGTTCTGGGAGATGACTAGAATATTTGATAAGAGTCGTAAGCAATCATTTAAAGATAGCTTACCAGAACTTTATGGAATGTTAAATGGAACGAAGTAAGACCTTTTGTATTAAACCATGGATGCATATAGCAACTTATACTACTGGTGAAGCTCTTATGTGTTGTGTTGCTAAGAAGACAGCTGGTAACCTTAATAGAAATACATTAGAAGAAATATGGAATAGTGATCACTATAAGCAAGCAAGATTAGATATGCTTGCAGGTAGAGAAAATGCTGCCTGCGTTAAGTGTTATTCGGAGGAGAAAGCGGGTATAAACTCTCATAGAGTGGTAGAGAACCATATTTGGGAGCTTAGTACACCATCAGCCATTCAGCCTTCTGTAGGTAAAGAATTCATAGATAATTTGATATCTAAGACTGATAGTCAAGGATACTTAGATACTAAACCAATTACGTTTGATTTTAGATTAGGCAATACCTGTAACTTACAATGTGTAATGTGCGGACCAAAGGACAGTAGTAAATGGGTAAACTTTGGACATAGTATAGGTGAAGGTAAAGATCCAAAGCTATGGGATACGTCACCCTTTAATTGGGTTGAAGATCAATCTTTTTGGGACAACCAATTTTTACCATTGTTATCTAATGTTAAACATATGATAATAGCTGGTGGTGAACCTTTACTACTTAAACAACATACCAGATTGTTAGAAAGATGTATAGCAGAAGGATATAGTAAAAATATAACTATAAGATACCATACTAATGGTACTGTTATGCCTCCACATTTATTTAAACTATGGGAACAGTTTAAGCATATTGATCTTTGTATATCTATGGATAGTTGGGGTGCAAAAAACGATTACATTAGATACCCTGGTATGTGGAATGACATAGTACAGAATATTAAAAATTTAGAAGACTCAGCTGATAATATTATTCCTAGAATTATATCAACTGTAAATGCTTATAATGTATTTTATATGCCAGACTTTGCTAACTGGTTATTAGAACAAAACTTTAAAAAATTATGTAAGTTTAAATCCTCTGGTGCTGGTTTATTTACTATTGCCTATGTGCATGGACCAGTACATATGAACTGTAAGGTATTTCCACAATCTATAAAAGAAAAAATAACTAAAAAATATGATGACTGGTATACAGAAATGAAAAAATCTAGGAGTATGTTTATTAGTAAAGCTTCAGATTTTGATATAACATCCGTGCATGATTTAATACCAAGAGGATTAATGATAGATGTAAGGACTGCTGAGCAACATAGAATAGCAAAAGCATCTAAAAGAATAGATGACATATATTCAATTAAAGATTTTATGAATAGTCAAGATTTATCCAAACACTTTCCTAAATTGATAGATTACACACATAAGATAGATACAGCTAGACATACAGATTTTACAAAAGTATTTCCTGAACTTAGTCAGTTAGTCAATGAAAAAGATTAAAGTAGAGAATTATAATATGATTTTGTGGACTGTTAATGATTACTGTCCATTTAAATGTTGGTACTGTCCTGAGACTACATGGGGTGGATCTAAAGATACTTATAGTTGGGAAACTACAGATAAGTTTTTAGATAAATTATTTGATCATTTTGGTAAAGGTTATGTTGAGATGTCTGGTGGTGAGCCAACACAGTGGCCACATATACACAAAGTTGCAAGAAAATTTAAAGACAATCCTAATTGGAGTTTAGGTTTAATATCTAATCTAGGAAAATCTGTTGACTTCTATGAGGATTTAGGGGTTAATAACATAACAGCAAGTTATCATCCCAATGTAATTGATACGGATATAAAAAGAAAGATATGGTTTGATAAAGTTTATAAATTAAAAGATCATGTGTTAATGAGTATAGCATTAATGATGGATCCAAAACACTTCGAACATTGTATAGATGTTTTAGACTGTTTATATTATCCAGGATTATCAAACTCAAAAATTAACATACAAACAACAAGAATAAATGATGTAGAAAATATGAAATATCAAATTGGTTATACAGAAAAACAAGAAGAGATGTGGAAAAATTTACCATTAGGTAAGATGGGATTAGATTCTATTACAAATGGGTTTATGGATGATGTTAAAGTAACTATAGATGACACAGAGGTACATAAAGGTGCAATGGAGTTTCATGGATGGATAAGAGATACTTTAAATAAGGGTAATAATAATTTTAAAGGGTGGTTATGTGACACTGGTAAAACAGGTATACACATTGCTCCCAATGGTAATATTTACAAAGGTGTATGCCATGTGGCATATGATATGCACAGTAGCATAGGTAATATAAATAAACCAGAAGAAATACAGTGGGCAGATAAAGCTATGGTGTGTCCATATGATATGTGCTTCTGTGGTTTTGATTTAGCAGTTAACAAAAAGAGGATTTAAATGTACACTATATATACTAGAGCACTTTGTAATTATTGTGATATGGCAAAGGCTGAAATGAAAAGATTAAATATTGAGTTTAAAGAAGTAAAACAAACTGATGCTTCTAAACAAAAATTAGTAGAAGTACTTAATAAGAAACAATATACATACCCACAAATTTGGGACGATAAACATCACATAGGTGGATATACTGACTTATTAGACTACACAGAAGAAATGACTTCGACAGGATTAGCAATGTAATATTATGGAGATATATTATGAGTTTGACTATATTAGATACTAAAAAATACAGTAGAAAAAAAGATACTAAGAAAGATCTTTCTGAACCAGAAATTAATGAAATTGATAGAAAGGCTATGGGTGGTACAGAGCTTATGAAGTTTGCTCTACACGAAAGGCTAGATGATGACCTTCTTAGTAAATTTCAAATTATACCATCACGAGTAAGAGATATAGATCCTGATCGTATTCCAATATTATGGAACCATGATCTTGCTGGTGATCCAGAGACTGAACATCTTAAAAATATTAAAGCAGAAGATTTAAAGTTTAAAAAATTAGTATTTGTTAGTCATTGGCAACTCCAACAATTTAAAAATTACTTAAATATACCCTATAGTAAAAGTACGGTATTACAAAACGCTATTGAGCCTATAGCAGAACATAAGAAGCCTGATGATGTAATCAATATAGTTTACCATACAACTCCACATAGAGGGTTAGAACTTCTTGTTCCTGTATTTGAACACTTGGCTAAAACCCAATTTCAAGATTTAAAAAAGAAAGTACATCTTCATATATACTCAGATTTTAATATCTATGGGTGGCCAGAAAGAAATAAACCTTACATAGAGTTATTTGATAGATGTAGAAATCATCCAGACATAACATATAACCATTCTGTATCAAATGAACAGATGAAGAAAGAATTAGAGAAGATGCACATCTTCGCGTACCCGTCTATTTGGGCTGAGACATCATGTATAGCGCTCATAGAGGCTATGTCAGCAGGATTACTATGTGTTCATAGTGCATATGCTGCTCTGCCTGAAACAGCAGCTAATTGGACCATGATGTACTCTATGTCAGAGAGTCATGTAGAGCATTGTAATAGGTTTGCTGAACAGTTACTTAGTGCTGTTACAGTAGTAGATCAGCAATTTATGCAAGACAGACTAAACATGCAACAAAGATACGTTAATGGTTTTTATAGTTGGGATACAAGAGCTATGCAATGGGAAGCTATGTTGAAAGGATTATTAAATAATGGTTAGTACAGTTGAATGGGCAACCAAAGAAAAAGAATTAAAACAAACTTCAAGACTACAAATTAATTTACAATCTTGGGAAGAGGGTGACATACTTCACTTCTATCAAGATATGGTAGTCTTGTTTCAAGAACTTCAGAGTGATCATATATCTTTGACTAATAAAAATAGAAGGATTATTGAAAATGGCTATACCTCATTTGACAAAATATTCAACAGAACAAAATCCTGAAGTTGAATTAGTTGAATACACTGAGGAATATAAACCTGAATTATTAATCTTTTGTAATAAATGTAGAGAGTTGGGATTTACATTAAACCAATCTCTTAAAGCTATGAAGTTAAGAAGTCCAAGTGTAAAATTTTGGTTAGTATTTGTCAATGGTGAGATAGCATCTGTAAGTGGCTGTCAAAAATTACGTCCTAGTGATGCAGATAGTATCATAGAAGAAGGTGATTATAGATTATTGTTTAGGACAGCTACACTACCGGAATATTATCATCATTTAAAGTTTAATAGATATATGGGACACAACTTATACGTTAAACATTTAATCTTACCTCAAAGAGCATGGGCATACTCCCAAGGTGCAAAAAGAGTATTGTTAACAGCTGTTACTACGCCACAAGGTAGTCCACAGATGGATAAGGTAGCAAGAGTAACAAGATTAAACGAGGTTAAGTATTGTAAGAAAAGAGGTATACCTCCTATATGGGAAGAACTAGGTACGTGTAAATTATTTAACACAGACCAAGTAGTGTTTAAAGTTATAGAAAAAAATTCAGCATGGTGGATTAAGAAAGGTAAATTTAATGAAAATAATTGATAATTTTATGCCAATGGATAGAGTGCATAAAATATATAACTATTTGTCTTCTCGTGAATGGGATTTTATTTCAGAATTAAAATCACCAACTGTTAAGTTTCAAAATAGATCTTTGAAACATGCTGGTCGTTCAACAAACGATTACTTTCCAATATTCAGATTTCCATTACGTCATGTGGAAGACTTTCTATTTAAAATTAAAGAGCTTTATCCGGATTATATAATATATGATGATTTTGTAGGTGGGTTGAATATGCCAAAAGATTTTTCTCATGTTAAACATTATGATTTTTTTGAAGATAAACATATACCCAATAAAGACGACTTAATTAGATTTCAATTCTATTGTGTACCAGAATGGAAACCAGAGTGGGGTGGCAACACAGAATTTTATGGACGCTGGAGAAATGAAAAAATAGAACCTGATGTATGTGAGATAAAACCTAATCGTTTAGTACAATTTGATTGGGACGAATTTCACACTGGAACACCATGGGATAATAACCAAGGTGTACAGCGTATGATGTTAACTGGGTATCTTTTTAAGAAGGATGCTGACTATGCTGCAAAGAAAACATATAGATATGTCTTTGGTCGCTCAAAACCATATGTAGAATTGTATCCTGAGGAAAAAGAATGGACAGCTAACTGTCCTGTTTTAGAATCTTATCCTTGGAACTGATCTCTTAGTCTTTTAAATTCAGGATAGTAATCTTTTGATTTCTTTTCAAACATCTGAGCCTGGTCTTGACCATCTACACCAATAATAGTAACTATATCCATATTTATTTTATCTAAAGGTTTGTCCCAGCCCATTCTTTCTGCAAACATAACTGCATAAGCAGACTCCTGCATAAAGTATGCTTCAATCCATTCTTCTTTTTTAGTCTTCTTGGCTGTCTTAAAATCTATTATACTTAACTTGCCTTTCCATTCAGCAATAAGATCTACTCTACCAGCTACTTTAAGTTTGTCGCTATACAGAGGAGCTTCAACAGCATATATTGTACCAAGATGTTTATCAAGCTCACTTTTAATTTGTTCAAACACATCATTAGATTCTTTAACTTCTATATTGTTAACATAGTCCTCACATAGTTTATGAACACTTGTACCTCTAATAGATGCTTTAGTAATAATCTTCTGTGCTTCTTTTTCACCTACTCTAGCACGCCAGGCTTTTATACCTTCTGCTGATAGCTGTGATGTAATAGATGTGACAGAAGGATAGTTACCTGCAGGAGTTACATAGTGACGTTTACCATCTATGTTTTTTGTTTTTAACTCCTGAAGTACTATACCATCTTTATGTTTAAAAGTCTGCATTTTTATTCATAGTATTTTGATTAGGTGACCCTGGTCTATTAGAACCTTTATGTTTCTTCTTTATATTACGAAGAATATCTCTAAAGCTATCATCTGGTTTACGTAAACCATCTACACCTGATACTATTGTTGCTGTAGTAAGCATAGGTTCTATTTCAGGATTCTCTTTAAGGAGAGTTTCTCTTTCAGATATCGACATGAAGTCTTCATACTCCTTACCTGTCTTTGTATTCTTAAAACTATACGTTGGCATCTTGCAACCCCAACTCTGGAAACGCTTTTGCAACTACTGACTTACTTACGCCTTTAATTTCCCCATTCTTTACTTGCAATAATAATTCTGCGTCCTCTGGTTGTATTGAAGAAAGTATTTGAATAAACAAATTCTCTCGTTTTATCATAGGTATGTTTTCCTGTACAGGTTTAATTTTATTATTCTCAACTCTAGCTATAAAGTAACTCATATTCTTTAACTCCATAATAAGACGTCCTTGTGCATCTGAACTTTCTTCAAGAGCTTTATAAGGAGGATCTGTTTCTGGTAATACCCATCTTATTTTATCACTATATGCTAATTGAAATACACCAAAAAGTATTTGCTTTGTATTTTGTGGTATCTTTTGTAATGCTTCTACTTTTAGTGTTACGTTTTTTGTGTCTCTAGCACCTTGCAGTGCTTCTGCTAATCCTAGTGTTGCCATATTTAAAACTCGCTTATATCTTCCATTAAATGTTTCAGTTTATGTTTAACAAAATAGTTAAACAGCTTACTTCTACTGTTAGTAGGTTGGTCAAATGATTCTACCACCTTGGATTGAATCTCTTGGGGTATATAGCTTAGATCAATAAGCATTCTATTTCTCATCCAACCACGCTTTAATTCTTCATCCTCAAAATTTTCTTCTATATTGTTAATATCATTACCCAATACCTCAATATATTTAGCACGTAAAGGTTTCTGTCTTCCACCTTCTATAACAAATGTGTCATCAGCGGAAAGATAGTTAGGTACACCATCTCCTCTATCACCTTTTGCTATATGTTCTATTAAGTATTGTTCTGGGCTTTTATCTTTTAAGAATCTTTTATGTACAGGATCATATTGCTTTACATCTTTAAATTTATGTAATTGAATAAAGTCTTTATCACCTGACAATATTAATATAGGTTCTGTAGTATGGTATTTTGTAACTATAGTACCTATTACATCATCAGCTTCTGCTGTATCTATTTTAATTACTTTGTAAGGAAAGTATTCTTTTATTTCTTCTCTTACTTTATTTAAAGTGTTAAACACTGTATTCCAATCTACACCAGATTGATCTCTATTCTTTTTACGATTAGCTTTGTAGTATGGATACCTTTGTTTTCTCCAAAAGTTTTTATCATCACAACAAATAACTAATTCACCAAACTTATTTGTAAACTTAGTTCTATTAGATCTCAAGCTATTAAGTATCATATGACGAAATAAACTTTCGTCTAATTCACCTGCTGAATTACCTAACTGAACCATTAAGTTTGATATCATTACCTGATTAAGGTCTACTAATATCATTTTAAACTCCTATCTATATTGTTTAATATGCACTATAAGTTAACCTAAGACAACAATAAAAATAATTAAATTAATTGTTGCCCGATAATGAAAATGGTAGTACAATAAGGTATATTAAATGAAAGGAAATATTATGTATAATAGTGAAGATATAATAAGTGAAATAAGAGATGTTCAATCTCAGAATAATGAGCTAGAACAAAGACTAGTATTCTTAACTGAGTTAGTAGAAAAATTACTTCTTACTAGATCTAGTTATGAAATGCGTAACCCTAAACAGGCTGAAATATAATGGAAGTGTGGGTATTAATAATTGCGTTTGCATTTTATAATGCAGACGACATAATGGAGTCAGGTTCAATGAGTATTGATATGGCTAATAAGCAAGAATGTGAGAAGAGATTAGAAACATTTGAAGATGTTAAATTTAGTTTTGGTGATAAAAGTTTTTCAACTTCTGCTACTTGTCATGACGTTAATTCAAAAGAAATAGATATTTAATTGAAGTTCGTTGTTGACCTAGATACGGATACATGTGATATTAATAATATGAGAAGAGATACTAAAATATTTAACCTTAATCACATTAATAATAGTAATGTGGATCTTTCAGAGAAGTCCAGTCTGAGAGATATA
>ENA-ORXF01000430-ORXF01000430.1-marine-metagenome-genome-assembly--contig:-NODE-430-length-31106-cov-4.788520_pt1 | contig 31106 bp, 32 predicted proteins | sample MGYA00237864_ERZ511476 | MGnify/ENA primary metagenome ERZ511476 (study PRJEB26306, sample SAMN06343908) | marine metagenome | isolation source: coastal waters | place: Atlantic Ocean: West Antarctic...
GTGTGTTCTATAAATATTCACTATGTATCTCCAAAAAATAAATACATTTAATAATTAAAAAAAACAATCAATTAAAAGCTAATGATCATTCAATCCAACCAAGATCTTGAAAAATTTTGCAAACTAGCATCTAGGAAGAAAGTTTTGTTTATAGATACCGAGTTTGATAGGCGTAACACCTACTATTCAGAATTATCATTTATAAGTGTCTATGATGGAACTAAGTTTTGGTTAATCGACTGCCTTACCGACATCAAAGTAGAAGCTTTATCAAAAGTGTTAAGTAATAAAAAAATTACCAAGGTATTACATGGGTCTCAGCAAGATTTAGAAATTTTTAAACACCTCCAGCTACCTCTCAACTCTTTATTTGACACACAAACAGCAGCCCAATTTTGTGGGTTCGAGCAGCCCATATCTTACGCCAATGCTGTATTAAAAATTTGCAAAGTAAGTTTGGATAAGCAACTGCAAAATAGTGATTGGTTAAAAAGACCGGTAAATAAAAAGACTATTGAGTATTTAAAAAATGACGTGAAATATCTAAAACCCCTATATGCTTTCTTTTTAAAAGAGTTAAAAAAAAATAAAAACTTTTCCTATTTTAAGGAGGAAATGTCTATCATCGACCAATCAAGCAATACCATCACTAGCAGTCTAATAAGAAAAAAAATGAATAGCAGGACTATCAAGAATAAAAGCTTTCAGAGTTTGCTACATACCAGAGAGAAGTTAGCGCAGAAAAAAAATCTACCTAAAAATTGGATTTTTCCAGACTCAGGTATTTTAACAATCATAAAAAACAAAGAGTACAAAGACATTAAGGAGAATAAGAATTTAACTTTTCAGGAAAAGAAAATGTTCATAAATAAGTTTAAAAAAATTAAAGTACAAAAAAATAATAATAAAATTACTAATGACAACATTATCAAGCTGATTAATATTATCCGCTCAGAAGTCTCTAGGAATAAAAATATCTCAGAACAATTAATATCTAATAAAAATGACACTATTACTTATTTAGAAGATGGTCTTAAAAAAAATAGCAAATGGAGAGAAAAAATATTTTACAAAATTACTGACCAACTAGTTAAAAAAAATCTAAAAATTAAAATTAAGAAAAATACGCTATCATTTTAAATTTTAGATAAAACAAAATTAATTAACTTTAAGTCAATTTTTTTTTTATTCTTTAAACTTTCCTCATCAATCATAGCAGCAAATTTATTTACAGAATCATACGATCGTTCTATTCTTTTGATCGTGTGTGTAATCAGTTCTTTCTTGATGATAATTTGTTTTTCAGAAAGCTGTTTCATTAAGACAGAGCAAAGAAGTGCGTCAGAGGGGTTGGAAATTTCTAAATTTAATATTGATTTAAAGCGAGACGAAAGATCCTGTAATTGAAAAGAAATGCGAGAGGTATCTTGGGTAGAGGAAAATACTAAATATTTATTATTATTTTTGAATTCATTAAACAATAAAAAAAGAAGCTCCTCATCCGTATTCTCTTCGACGTCTTCAATAATTAGTCGCTCTTGGGATAAGACAGAAGAGACAGTTTCTTTATTTAATGTGTTTGCTGAAACTCTAAGAAAAGAATTTTTTCTCTCAAACACAGTTAGTAAAAAAGTTTTTCCTGATTTTTTTGGTCCAAAAATATTAATAATGTGATCATCCCAATTGGGCCATTTTCTAAGATAATTACAAACATCTTGGTTACTTTGTGAGATACAAAAATCTTCTTCAAAAAAATATTCTTCAGTATTTAGATTAAAAATTTGCTGGTCACCCATTGTAATTAATCACCCATGAGTTAAAATTTTCTTTTAAAAAAATATCCTGATCTTCCAGCCCTTCTTGAAGATTCTTAAGACTACCTGTGTAGTATATTCTTCCTTTCAGCACTTTAGATGAAATTTCCAAGGTGTTAATTTTTTTGATAGATGAATTGGCTAACAATTTATTTCTTAACTTGTTCAATTGTTTCAGGCTTTTAAGTGGGGCAGTAAACTCTAATGACAGTTCACTATCTGAAAAAGCGGTATTTTTACTTTTCCATAAATTCTCTACCGAATATTTAATTTCATCTATTAATTCTAAAAACTGAGATTCTTTATTTTCATCATTTTTAAACTCTTTGTTAATCTTTTTATAATAAGAAACGCCAGACAAGTTAAGCTCATATTGCACGTTATTTTTTTGGGTATCTAGGTCTATTAGCACTATCAGTGAATTGCTTAAGTTGTATTTTTGAAGTATCTTTTTTTCATCAGTATCTCTAACGTTATCCTTGTTTAGTATTAAATTTTTTTGATCAAAAATATCCCCTTCTGGAACCAAGAAGGAAACAAAGTAACTGGAGTACTTAGATTTATCCCAATTGTCTGAAAAAAAATTATTGTCCCAAATAGCGATATCGTCATTTTCTTTAATAATAGGAAATAACATGATGGGCTGACTGACCGTTTCTGTATAGGTGATATTTCTTGAATTAAAAAAATTCTTAACTTTGTTTTTATCATAAACAACTGACAAATTAATTTCATAATTATTATCTATTTTTCGTTCTCCTTGTAGGCTAACCGTCTTAGTCATTTCTTTGGCTAATTTTGAGTCGATATTCTTAATTTTCCAAAATTGAGACTCTAATAAAATTCTTTTGGAGAGGATTCTAAACGAACTAATAATTCCCTTATTTATTAAATTTTGTCTAAAATTTTTTGTATTTTGAAAGCTTTCTTGAATAATTACATTTTCAACTCTATAAGCATCGCTATAACTATAAGTTGCAGTAAACAAAAAAGAAAACAACAATAAAAAAATTTTGATGCTTTGGGAGAAGCTTTTAATAAAATAAAATTTAGTCATATTTATTATGTCAAAAAAAAAATTTACTTACAAAACAAGTGGTGTTGATATCAACACTACTAGTAGACTTGTAAAATATATTTCAAATTTATCAAACAAAACAAAGATCAAAGGTAGCACTATTAAATCATTTAAAAATATAGGTGGTTTTGGCTCTTTATTTGATCTTTCTCAGTACAAAATAAAAAATCCCGTATTAGTGTCAGCTACCGATGGTGTTGGAACGAAATTAGAATTAGCTAATATCACTAAAAAATATGACACGATTGGAATTGATCTGGTGGCTATGTGCGTCAATGACTTGATTGTTCAAGGAGCCAAACCTTTGTTTTTTTTAGATTATATAGCTATTGGCAAAGTTATTCCCTCTAAATACAAATCAATTTTAAAAGGTATTGCTAAGGGATGTGAGATTTCTAAATGCTACTTAGCAGGTGGTGAGACTGCAGAAATGCCTGGGATCTATTCTAAAGATGGTTTTGATTTAGCTGGTTTTTCTGTGGGTGTTACAGATAAAAAAAGAATTTTAAAAAGCCAACAAATAAAAAAGGGAGATACTATTCTTGCTATCCCCTCTTCTGGTGTCCACTCGAATGGGTTTTCATTAGTTAGAAAAATTTTAAAAGAAAAAAAAATAACCTATAACGCAAAAAATAAAAAGTTATATCAAGATCTTCTAACCCCTACTAAAATTTATACTAAAGAAGTTCAAAAACTATTTGAGCAAAATTTAATAAATGGAGCTTGCAATATTACTGGCGGTGGAGTGACAGAAAATATTCCTAGAGTGTTACCAAAAAATGTTTCGGCTAAAATAGATCTTGCTAAAATTAAGGTGAAAAAGATATTTTCTTGGATTAATAAGCAAGGAGTAGATCAAGGTGAGATGTTAAAAACTTTTAATTGTGGTGTTGGATTTGTCGTATTTGCGAAAACTAATAATATAGCAAAAATTACTAAAATATTTAAATCTCCTTTTAAGCCTTATGTAATTGGAACTGTCACTGGTTCCTCTTCCTCTAACATTACTTTTGATGGCAATCTCAAATTTTAAAAAAAAAATTGCTGTTTTCTTATCAGGCAGAGGTTCTAATTTAAAAAATCTTTATAAATTTTCAAAAACTAAACCATCTAAATTTACGATCCATTTAGTTATTTCAAATAAAAAAGATGCTAAAGGTATTTTGTTTTCCAAGTCCAAAAAAATCAAGTCTTATTCCATTGATAAAAAAATGAGTGAATTTGAACAGAAAAGCTTGTCCTTAATCAGTAGAGAAAATATTGACGTTATATGCTTAGCTGGTTTTATGAGAATTTTATCTAAAACATTTGTACAGAAATGCAAAATACCAATTATCAATATACATCCTTCGCTCCTACCCAAATACAAGGGCTTAAATACTCATGCTAGAGCTATCGAGAATAAAGATTCATATGCAGGATGCACGGTTCACTATGTAACTTCTAAATTAGATTCTGGAACAATAATTTTACAAAAGAAATTTAAAATTCTTAAAAAAGATACAGCAACCACTCTTTCTAAAAAAGTGTTAAAAGTGGAGCACCAAATTTACCCCATCGCCCTTAATAAAATTTGCTAATTATTGTTTGAAAAAAAGATCTATTTCTCTTTTAGAGCTTTCAGAAGAATCAGATCCGTGTACAGAATTTTTATCAATTGATATTGCAAACATTTTTCTGATAGTTCCCTCTTGAGCTTCACTTGGGTTCGTAGCTCCCATTAAGTCTCTGTTCTTTTGAATGGCATTATCTCCCTCTAAAACGATAGCCACTAAAGGTCCAGAACTAATGTAGCTACACAAGTCTTTAAAAAAAGGTCTTTCTGAATGCATCTCATAGAATTTTTGAGCAAATTCTGAAGTTACATGAATCTTTTTTATTTCTTTAATGGTTAAATTGTTTTCCTCAAAAACAGTTACAATTTTTCCAATTAAATTTCTCTCTACAGCGTCTGGCTTAATGAGTGATAATGTTTGTTCCATACTATTTTTCGTAATGCTCCTTGATTAGTCTGTTTAGTAATTTTACTCCATAACCTGTTGCGCCTTCTGGGGTAATTTCTGTGTCTTTTTTAGTCCATGCCATGCCTGCTATATCTAAGTGAGCCCATGGTGTTTTATGTCTGATAAACCTTTGTAAAAATTGAGCTGCTGTTATAGATCCTGCACCTCCCGAATAGTTAATATTTTGTAGATCTGCGATTTTAGAATCCATCAAACGATCAAAATTCTCATGCAATGGAAATCTCCATGCTTTTTCATTGTCTTTCATTCCGGTGTCGTGAATTTGTTGAGCTAGTTTGTCATTATTTGAGAATAGTCCAGCATACTCATTTCCCAATGCTACTACTATAGCCCCTGTCAAAGTTGCAAGATTGATAATGAATTTTGGTTTAAATCTATCTTCTGTGTAAGCGATAGCATCTGCCAAAACTAATCGTCCTTCCGCATCTGTGTTTAAAATCTCTATGGATTGTCCTGCATAACTGATCACCACGTCGCCTGGTCTTTGTGCATTTCCATCGACCATATTTTCAACTAAACCTACTACACCGACCACATTAACTTTGGCTTTTCTAAGTGCTAACGTTTTCATTAAACCTGTAACTGTTCCAGCTCCACCCATGTCATATTTCATATCCTCCATGAATCTTGCAGGCTTTATAGAAATTCCTCCAGTGTCAAAACAAACACCTTTTCCAACAAATGCAACTGGCTTTTCTTTCGATGATTTATCACCATTCCATCTCATAATTGCTAAGTAAGAACTATTAGTACTCCCCTGACCAACCCCCAAAAGAGCATTCATGCCCAAGGACTTCATTTTTTTTTCGTCTAAAATCTCAATAGACAAACCTGCTTTTTTTAGTTTATTAATTTCATCTACGAATTTTTTAGGATTTAAAATATTTGCTGGTAACGTCACAAGGTTTCTTGTTTCTTCAATACCGTCGTACACACTTTTTGCGTACTTAATAGACTTGATAATTTGATCTTTTTTTTTGATCGCAACTGAAAGAGACTGTAATAATTTTTTTTCTTTATCTTTTTTTAATTTATAATTTTTAAAGGAATAGCTCTTAGAATAAAAACCTAAGAAAAAATTGGATGAGAAAGAGGTCAATTCTTTTTCTACTAACAAACATCCTTCAAAAAATATATTAGCATCCTTAAAGCTTGCTAATGCGGAATAAGCCAAACCACCAATTTTTTGGCAGTCATAATCATTAGTTTTGTCTTTAATTTTAAAGATAATAATTTTATGCTTTTTGCCTTTTTCCCAAAGATCACCTATCGCATGGTCGTCTTTTAAAAAAGATTCTTTGAGCTGAATAATTTGATCTAATTGATTTTTACTAAAATAGTTTAAATAATTAGAAAATTTAAGATATTTATCAGCAAAAATTACAGATGCTGAAGCTTTTTTATTTAAATTGTATGAGATATTGAACATATGTAATAGTTAAAAAGAATTACTAATTACATATTTTATGTTTAAAAACAAGCTGAACAAATATTTTATTACTGAAATTTTAAGCTCATACGCCTTTGTTTTAGCAACCTTGTCTTTCTTGATTTGGATAACTCAATCAGCTAGGTTTTTGTATCTTATTACCGATATGGGACTCTCTATGAATGTCTACGTTCCATATGTTTTTTATCAACTTCCTAAGATTATATCTCAAATGATGCTCATAAGTTTTTTAATTAGTCTTTTTATTTCGATCATTAAATTTCAAAATAATAAAGAAATAGAAATTTATTGGCTTTCTGGAATAAGCAAAAAAAAAATAATTTGGACAATTTTAAAGATCTCTTTAGTCCCCACATTTATAGCATTATTTTTATATGTTTATTTGGCTCCTATGACTGGCTTAATTTCAAGAAATATACTTGCAAACTCAGAGTTTACTTTTGTTAATGCATTAGTAAAAAAAAATAATTTTAATTCGCCCTTTAATAACTTAACTGTATATGTAAATGAAAATGACAATCAGGGAAATCTAAAAAAAGTTTTCTTATTTGAAAATAATAAAACAATTATAGCTACAAAAGGAAAAGTTTTGAATGTAAATAAAAAAAATTATTTACAATTAATTGATGGCTTTATCCATGAAAAAGATGACCAAAACAAAGTAACAATAATAAAATTTGAAAAAACTTTATATGACTTTACCAAGTATCAAAGCAACTTAACGACTTTTCCCAAATGGTCGGAAAGGAGTTTTTTGTTTTTACTAAACTCATTCAAAATGCACACAACAGGCAAAGATAATATTCGTTTTGAAATTCACAAAAGAATATTTAAACCCTTATTTATTCCAATTATTGCTTTGTTGTGCTGTTTTATCTTATATGGAAATAATGAAAAATTTAATTTAGTTAAACTACGATTCTTTACATTTACCTTAGCAGTTTTTTTTATAATTTTTTTTGAAATACTTCTTAGCTTGAGTGCTTCAAGTATATTTTTTCGATATTTTTTATATTTATTTCCTGTATGCGGAGGAATTGCAATATATCTTATCTTACAAAAATTTATTCAAAATGAACCCTTACCTAAATGAAAACTTTCTATCCTTCAAAACTAATTCAATATTTTTCTAAAGAATTTATATCTTCTTTACTGATAGTCCTTTTAGTTTTCTTATCTCTCTCTCTTTTAACAAACTCTGTTAGTGAGCTTGTTTATTTAAAAGATAAAAAATTAGAAAATGTAATTTTAATGGCTACTATTCTTACTCTTGCAAAAACACCAAGTACAATAATTGAACTTTCTATTTTTATTTTTTTATTTTCGGGAATACTTTTTTTTGTAAAGATTCAAAAAAATAACGAAGTAAATACAATGTTGCTAGCAGGAATTTCTAAAACTTTTCCTATTCTTATACCCGCTATAATCTCATTTCTATGTGGTCTATTCATAATTTTTTTTCTCAGTCCTGTTTCGTCAGTCAGTTTAAATTTTTATGAACAAGAAAAACGATTATATTCTTCTAATGACAATTTGATTGTTATGAACAAAATGGGTCTTTGGTTTATGGAAAATTCAATTGATGGATATAACATTATTCGTGCTGATAAGATTGAAAGCAATGATTTTGCAAAATTAACTAATGTTACTATCTATAACTTAGATCAAAACTTTAATTTTATTAAAAGATTAGATAGTAAAAAAGTTCTTATTAACCAAAAAAAATGGTCACTGATTGATACCCAAATTACAAAAGAAAAAGAACTTTCGTCAAATGACAAGAAGAGCAATAATGATTTTTTAGTAAGTATCGATTTTAATTCATCAATTGTTATTAATAATTTAAAAAACTACTTTACTGATGTTAATACTGTTTCTTTTTTAGAAATGTTAAAAACTATAAAAACACTTAATTCTAGAGGTTATTCCGCTGATGAATTAAGAATAAAGTATCACAAATATCTATCTTTACCTTTTTATTTATTTGCAATGATTCTTGTATCTACTACATTTACAATGGGTGCCAATAAACAGTATAACACTTTTATGTATTTATTTTTTGGTACAATCCTAGGTGTTTGTATTTATTTCTTAAATGATCTATCGATATCGTTAGGCTTAAGTAACAAATTGCCATTAACCACTTCGGTCTGGTCTCCAGTAGGACTGGTAATATTTCTTAGTGTAATAAACTTAATCAGAATCAATGAACGCTAAAAAAATTTCATTATTTTTCATATTTTTCTTTTCATTTTTAATGAATTTATTTTCAGCATATGGTGATGATTCTCTTTATCAGATTGAAGGCAAGCAAATTTCCTATCAAGATAATCAAAATTTAATAATTGCGACTGGAGATGCATATGCAAAAAATCAGTTAGGTAAAGAAATCTACTCTGAAAAAATCATATATGATAAAAAAAAGCTCACTATAATGACTTTTGATCCCTCCACTTACCTTGATAGCAATGGAAACAGGCTGGAAGCTGAGCAATTTTTTTATGATTTAAAATTAAAAAAAATAAAAGCTAAAGGAAATGTTAATTTTTTTAACAAAGAGGGTGATCATTTTAAATTCTCTACTTTTGAATTTTACGAAAATTCTCAAAAAGGTTCTGGTCAAAATTTTAGAGGGAAGCTAGCTGATCAAAGCTTACTAGAAGGCCCGTCAGCAGACATTGATCAAAAAAAAGGAATTACAGTTGTTAACAAAAATAAAAATAAATTTTACAATTACTTTACAAGCTTGTTTAAAAATACAGAAAGAAACAGCTATACATCTTGCAAGAATTTCAAGGGTTTGGATTATTCTGTAAAAGAAAAATGTCCAGATTGGAGCATTACATCATCGCAGACAACGCATGATAAAAATGAAAAAATGATTTACCACGAAGGAGTTCTTGTCCACATTAGAAACATTCCAGTTTTTTACAGTCCTTACTTCTCACACCCAGATCCAAGTGTTAAAAGGAAAAGGGGATTTTTGCCAGCTTCAATTAATAACATTAAGCATTTGGGAAGGTCTCTCGTAACACCTTATTTCTTCCCAATTGGTGAAGACAAAGATATTACACTTACTCCTGTTTTTTATCTTCAAGAAAATCCCATTTTTCTGGGAGAATATAGACAACAGAATAAAAATAGCAGCATAACCGTAGATGCTAGCTACACTCAAGGCTATAAAAAATTAAATAAGAAAAGTGATGGCAAAATAATTGAAAGAACGCCAGGATCCAGAAATCATGTATTCTTTGAATTTCTAGGAAATTATAATGATTTGCTTTTTTCTTTTAATGATCTAACGATTAATATTCAAAAAGTTTCTCAAAAAAATTATTTAAAAGTTCATCAAATAAATACTAATTTTGTAACCCAAGATGTTACATCTTTGGAAAACAGTATGGTATTGGATTCTTATGAGGATAATAAGCAATTATCTATAGAAGCACATATTTATGAGAGCTTAGGTGAAAATAACCCTAGTAAAAAATATCAATACACACTTCCAAACATAGCATTCAATAATTTTTTTAGAAAATTTGACCAGTCTATTAGTTTTGGTAATGACTTTTCTGCAAGAAATTTAGGTGAAAATATCAACGAAGTAGCACAAAGAAATTATATTAGTACTACCAGTGATTTAAACGCAAATTTAATAAACGGAATGGGAACTATTTTTTCATCGTTCACTCAAAATGTAAATATTTATAATCAAAATGTTGCAGGTGCAAAGGAAAATCTAAATAGCGATAGTTACCTCACTCTAGCATTAAACAATACTTACCCATTAGTAAAATACGAAAAAAAATTAGAACAATCTATCACTCCTATCTTATTCTCAAAATATACTCCCGGTTCAATGGCTGGTACCTCTGGAAATAGAAGGTTAACTTATAATGATATTTACTCATTAAATAGAAGTGACTCAGATACAAATCCTGAAACAGGTGGAAGTATTGGGTATGGAATTGAGTATGATATCAATAAAAAAAATATAGAGAATGAAGTTTATACAAATGCAGGAATTTCTATTGGACAAGTAATAAGAGCTAAAAAATTGAAAGAAATGCCTAACAATTCATTGCGAGAGAAAAAATCGGACTTTGCTGGAAAAAGTTACTTTAAATTCAATAGTAACGAGTTTAATAATGCCAAATTCAATATTGACTACAACTATATCGTAAATAATAATTTCAACACTACTTTACAACATGAAATTAAAACTTCATTAGAAAATGATTATAATAAGTTATCTATAGATTATTATGAGGAAGAAGAAATAGGTTCGTCTCACTCTGTTTCAGCAAAATATAAAAGAAAAATTGGTGATCATTTTTCTTTTTTAATTGGAGCATCAAAAAACTTGGAAACTGATTTCACAGAATCAAATTCTATTTCAGCAAACTATAATAGTGATTGTTTAAAAATTGACTTCAGCTTAAGTAAGGAATTTTACGAAGACTCAGAAGTTAAACCAACTAATACTTTAACATTATCTATTATACTGAAACCATTTGGGTCACCTATTGCACCTGACCTATCAAGTTTCGTAGAGTAACATTTAAACCAATGAAAAAAATATTATTAATTTTTCTTGTATTATTTTCTATCCCTGCAAAATCAAATGAAAAAGTTATAACTTTAGCTACTGTAAATAATATCTCCATTACCAATGTAGATTTAAACCATGAGATGATAATTATTAGAGCTTTAAATGATTTTAGAGAAATAGATAAAAACACACTCCAGCAATCAGCTTTTCAGGGCTTATTAGATCAAGCTATTAAGGAAATTGAAATAGCAGCTAATAAGATTGAAATTAAAGAGGTAATCACCTCCCAAGCTCTTATTAATTTAAAAAAAAAACTTAACGATAGTGGAATTAAGTCAAAAAGAATTTACAATAGAATAAAAAAAAAGAGTCAAATAGACTATGCTTGGAATGTATTAATTTCCAGAAAGTATAGCTGGAAATTAAATATAAATATAAATGAGATTGAGCAAAAATTAATTACAATGGGATACATAGACCCAAATAATCCCGAAACTATCAAGGGGAAAAATAAGTTAATTGCTGAAGAAAAAAATAAAAAGTTTGAATTTTATTCAAGAATTCACCTTGAGCAAGCAAAAAGAGAATTGTTAATTAAAATAATTAAATGAAAAAAACAATTCTTATTTTAACGTCAGATCCATTTAGTGTTAATTACGAGATAATAAAAAAATCTCAAAACTTTTTTAAAAAAAAACTCAACAATACATACATATTTATCGGCGATCGAAAAGATGTTGGTCAAAATATTAAGGAAAGCAATAAATTAATAAATTTTGTAGACATTAAAAGAGATCGAAATACAAAACTTTATTTAAAAAAATGTTTTGATATTGCATTTAATTTGCTAAGGAGGAAAAAAGCACAAGGGATAATTAACTTGCCGCTCAATAAACGTTTTTTGCCAGGTGATTACCCAGGATTTACAGAATATATTGCAGATGCATTTAAGAAAAAGGGTAAAGAAACAATGCTTTTGTACAATCAAAATTTTTCTGTGAGTCCAAACACTACACACATTAGAATTAAAGATGTATCAAAAAATCTAACTAAAAAAAAAATTATATCTAATATTAATAATATTAATAATTTTTATAAAAATACCCTTGGCGTCAGAAAGCCCTTTATTGGTGTAATGGGTTTTAATCCTCATAATGGTATGGATTTTGAAAAAAGAACAGAAGAAAAAGATGTGATTGATCCTGCTATAAAAAAACTAATTAAAGATAAAATTAAAATAATTGGTCCTTTGGTCCCAGATGTGGCATTCAATAAAATTCATAAAAAAAATATTAATTGCTTAGTAGGTCATTATCACGATCAAGTGCTTCCAACTTTTAAATATATTCATAAATTTGACGCTATAAACATAACTCTAGGCCTTCCTTTTTTAAGAATTTCACCCGATCATGGCACTGCTAGTGACTTAAAAGATAAAAATCTAGCTAATCCAGATAGCTTTATTGCTGCTTTAAAGTTTTTTGAAAAGCACTATAAAAAAATATGAAGAAAAAGTTTGGTCAAAATTTTTTAAATAACCAAGCTATTATTGATCAAATTATAACGTCCTCAAACATCACCACAGATTCTCTGGTCTACGAGGTCGGCCCTGGAGATGGAGCATTAAGTAGGGAAATTGTTAAAATTAACCCCAAGGAATATCTAGCAGTTGAAATAGACAAAGGATTAATTCAAAAGTTAGAGGGTGTTTTTGTTAAAAAAGAGCATTCGATAATTAACGAAGATGCATTACAATTCGATGAGATATCCGTATTTTCAAAAAATGTAACTATTATCTCCAACCTTCCCTACAATATTTCTCTAAAACTGCTTCTTAAGTGGATTTATCAATACATTACCAACCCATGGTTTGATCAAATGATTTTAATGTTCCAAAAGGAAGTTGGGGAAAGAATTCTTTCAGAAGAAAATTCAAAAAAATATGGACGAATATCTCTGATTGTATCTGCCTTCTTTCAGAGTTCAAAAATTTTAGACATAAATAAAGAAGACTTTTTTCCTGTTCCAAAAGTTGATTCTGTCATGATTAAATTTACTCCATTAAAAAAGACTGTTATAAACGATAAAAATATCCATAAACTTGAGCTCCTATCTAAAACTTTATTTAACAATAGAAGAAAAAAACTAAAAAATAAGATTAAACAACTATTTGATGAAGAGACTATTAAAATAAATAAACTAGATCAATATTTTGACTTAAGAGCTGAGAATATAAGTAAAGAAAAATTTTACCAATTAGCCAAACTATTAAAAGATTAAAATTTTAAAATAGTTTTTCTAGATGATTTATACTTTTGTATTTCCAAAATTTTTTTAATTTCATTGAGACATTGTTGCAAATCTTTATTAACAACCGCATAGTCATATTCATTCCAATGAGCTATTTCTTTTTTGGCTTTACTCATTCTATTATTAACAAATGCTAGGCTAGATTCTCTTTTCATCAATCTTTGCTTCAATACCTTTAGGGATGGAGGTAAAATAAATATGCTAACCGTGTCAGTTGGCATTTTTTTTCTTACCTGCCTTGCGCCCTGCCAATCAATGTCTAAAAGAACGTTTTTTCCTTTACTTAATTTATTGGTAATTTTTTTTTGGGATGTCCCGTAAAAATTATCAAATACCTTTGCATGTTCTAGAAAATGTTTTTGCTTAATCTTGGTTTGAAAGAACTTCCTAGATACAAAATGATAATCTACTTTATTGATTTCATTAGATCTTGGTTTTCTAGTAGTTAAGGATACGGAAAGTTCAATGTTGAGTTTTTTAGAAACTAACTTTTTTGCTATAGTTGTCTTGCCCGCACCCGAAGGGGAGGAAATAACGATCAGAACTCCCCTTTTTTTTTCTTTTAACAAAAAGCTTATTTAGATGTGCTATTCTCAACAAATTTTATAGCATCACCAACTGTTAGAATTTTTTCTGCCTCACTGTCTGAAATTTCAGCTCCAAATTCTTCCTCAAATGCCATAACTAATTCTACTGTATCTAAACTATCAGCACCGAGATCATCGATAAAGCTGGCCTCATCTGTAACTTTGTCAGCTTCGACACCTAAATGATCAACAATTATTTTTTTAATTTTATCTCCAACTTCGCTCATTATTATCTTTCTATTTTGTTAAATGGTTATATTTTTCTTTAGATCAATAAATGAAATTAATCAAGCCATATACATGCCTCCATTCACATGTATTGTTTCTCCTGTAATGTAGCCAGATAGGTTGGATGCTAAAAACATAGCTATATTTGCGATATCTTCGCCGGTACCCATTCTTGCCATGGGTATGTTCTTTAATAGCATTTCTTTTTGATCATCTTTTAAAATTGAGGTCATATCTGATTCGATAAATCCTGGAGATATACAGTTTACTCTAACATTTTTTTTAGCATACTCCCTAGCTAATGATTTAGACATCGCAATAAGGGCAGCCTTGGAGCTTGCATAATTAACCTGACCTGCGTTTCCTAAGTGAGCAACAACTGAACTAATATTAACTATTGAGCCAGATTTTTTTTTGATAAGAACTTTGATGGCTTCTTGAGCCATTAAAAAACTAGAGGTAAGATTTACATCAATAACTTTTGTCCACTCCTCTTTTTTCATTCTGATAGCCAAATTATCTTTTGTGATACCAGCATTATTTATCAATACATCAAGGCCCTCTAACTGCTCAACACACTCTTTGAATAAATCGGGTATTTCAGCATGGTTTCCCAAGTCAAAAGCTTCTGTGATAATGTTTGGGTATTTTGCTTTTGTTTTTTCTAAGTTTTCTTTATTGGATCCAATGATTAAAACTTTAGACCCTATCGTATAAAGTTTATCTAACATTGAAAGACCAATACCTCTAGATCCACCTGTTAAAATTATTTTTTTATCTTTTAAATCTAAAAATGTCATAGTTCAAGGTCCTCTCTATTGTTGTAGTTTTTAATTTCAATCTCTTTTTTAAATCTTTTGAGCATTCCACTAAGTGCTTTTCCAGGTCCTATTTCTAAAAAACTATTATTAGAATTTTTAAACATATATTCAATGATCTCTCTCCATCGCACTCTTTTATAAATTTGCTGTGTTAATAACTTCTTAATTTCTTGAGCTTCTGTAACTGCCTCGGCAGTTACATTGGAAACTATAGGGATTAGAGGATTTTGCATAGTTAAATTCATAATCAAATCTTTAATTTCTTCTGCTGCAGGTTTCATTAGTTGGCAATGAAAGGGTGCTGACACCGGAAGTAGGATACTTTTTTTTGAAAGTTTTTGTTTTATGCTAACCAAACATTCGTCAACTTCTGTTTTTTTTCCACTTACTACTATTTGGCCTGGGCAATTATCGTTAGAAATTTCTACTGTTGAATAATTAGATTCTTTAATCAACTGTTCGATATCATTTATTTCTGAACCAAGAACAGCAGCCATGCTACCCTCCCCTGGCTTAACTGTACTTTGCATCGCCTGACCTCTAGCTCTTAAAATTTTAGTTGCGTCCGCTAAACTTAAAGATTCTGCACAAACAAGAGCTGTATATTCCCCTAATGAATGACCTGCACAAAAAGAAAAGTCTGTTATTTTAAGGTTATTCTTTTTTTGCAATACTCTAAATATAGCAACACCCGTTGCCATAATTGCAGGCTGGGTATTTGCTGTTAAGTTCAAATCTAAACCCTGCCCCCTAAAGATAATCTCGCTAAGATTTGTTTTTAAAACATCATCAACTTCCTGATATACCTCCTTAGCTTCGTTAAAAGCTTCATAAATATCAAGACCCATACCGACGAATTGAGACCCTTGACCTGGAAATAATATTGATTTTTTCAATGTAATAAGTTCTTTATATAGCTTGATATGACTAAGATAATATTATATTCAACTGTTTTTTTAAACACTTATAATTATTAAATGAACTACTACGAACATACATATATTACTGTCCCAGAACTAAATGAAGAAGGTTCTAACTCTATAAAAGAAAAGATTGAAGAAATTTTAAAGAAAAATGACAGTAAAATTGTCAAAGAAGAAAATTGGGGGGTAAGATCTTTGGCTTATTCTATTAAAAAAAATTACAGAGGAAAATATAGCAACCTTTACATCGAAGGAAATAGCAAAGTTATCAAAGAATTAGAAAAATTTGAAAGATATGACGAAAGAATAATAAAATTTCTTTCTATGAAAATTAAAAAAATACCAGAAGAAGAATCTGGCTTAACGGTAACTTCATAATGGTTAAAAGAAAAGAAAAAGGTAAAAAGAAATTCAATAAAGGTGGTAATGCACTTTTTAATAAATCTACGAGCAGACCAAACAAATCGTGTCCGTTAAGTGGCAAGGGTGCTCCTGAAATCAATTACAAAAACATTAAATTACTAAAAAAATATGTATCTGATACTGCAAAAATTTTGCCTAGCAGAATTACTAATGTATCTTTTGGAAAACAACGAGCACTTTCTAAAGAAATAAAGAAAGCAAGAGTTTTGGCCTTAATGCCATACGTTGGTAATTAACATGCAGGTAATTCTATTAGAAAATATTAAAAAACTTGGAGCTATTGGGGAAAAAGTGACCGTCAAAGATGGTTATGCAAGAAACTTTCTATTAAAAAATAAAAAAGCTCTAGTAGCAAATAAAAAAAATACTGAATATTTTGAAAATCAAAAAAGTGAAATCAATAAGAAAAATGAAATTGAAAAAAATAAAGCTAATGAAATATTTCAAGTGCTAAATAACGCTGAATTAGAAATCTACAAGGAGGCCATGGAAAATGGTCAACTTTATGGATCTATTAACATTAAAGAAATTGTTACCCTAATCAAAGAACAAAAAAACTTAGATATATCTGCAGAAAAAGTTGAAACAAAAGGCCAATTAAAAAATACAGGTATTTCAAAAATCTACATTAATTTACATGCTGAAGTAATCGCTATTATCAATCTAAATGTAAAACCAAAAGTTGAATAATTTAAGCATTTAGCTAACTTCTCCACACAACTTATTAAAAACATAATTGTTGAACCTTTACCAATAGGTAATACTATCACATTTCATGAGTTCTCTTAAAAATGTTGAGGTATTATCTGGATTGGACACATCTCCACAAAATCTTGAAGCTGAGCAGACAGTTTTGGGAACTATACTGCTCTCCAATGAAATATTTGATGAAATTTCAGATATTAATGAAGAATTTTTTTTTAATCCTATAAATAAAAAAATATATAAAATTATTAGCGACTTAATGGCCAAAGGCTTGTTAGCAAACCCAATTACTTTAAAGAACTTCTTTTCTAGTGAGGATGAGTTAAATGAAATAGGAGGTAGTGAATATCTTGTGAAACTTACTAAATTTTCTACTTCTAAACTTCAAATTAAATACTATGCTAATTTACTTCATGATTTAAAAATACGAAGAAATTTAATAGAAATATCAAAAGAAACTCTCGAAGAATCTCAAAATAAAAATTCTGAAATCGGGGCTGAACAAATCATAGAGTCAGCAGAAAAAAAACTATTTGATATAGCCGAACGTGGTAAATTTAATAAGTCCTATGTTGAGTTTAAAGAGGCTCTACTTGAAACTATTGCTGTTGCATCTTCTGCATATAAGAATGAAGGTGGAATTGTAGGAGTCCCTACGGGATTAAGAGACTTGGACGATAGATTAGGAGGTTTGCACAAATCAGATCTGTTAATCATTGCTGGGAGACCATCAATGGGCAAAACAGCTTTAGCTACCAATATTGCCTTTTACGCGGCAAGACAAATACAAGAGAAAAATAAGAAATCTACTGTTACTTTTTTTTCGTTAGAGATGTCATCTGAACAATTATCTACTAGAATTTTATCTGAACAATCTAGAATAAAATCAGATCAGATAAGAAAAGGAAACATTAATCAAGACGAATTTGAGAAATTTATTGAAAGCTCGAAAAATTTGGAAAACCTACCGCTTTTTATAGATGACACTCCAGCCATTACCATTTCAACCCTAAGCAATAGAGCAAGAAGAATTAAGAGACTGCATGGGCTCGATTTAATTATAGTTGATTACATTCAGCTAATGAAATCTGGTAGCTATAGGAATGAAGGTCGTGTGCAAGAGGTAGCAGAAATTACTCAAGGCTTAAAAGCATTAGCAAAGGAATTGGATGTTCCTGTTTTAGCACTGTCGCAGCTATCTAGGGCTGTAGAGCAGCGTGATGATAAGAAGCCACAACTATCTGATTTGAGAGAATCTGGATCTATTGAACAAGATGCTGACGTGGTGATGTTTGTTTATAGGGAAGAATACTATGAAGAAAAAAAAGAACCGAGAGTTGGTACGGCTGAACACGTTGAATGGCAAGAAAAAATGAGCCTAATCCACGGTCAAGCAGAGCTAATAATTGGAAAACAAAGGCACGGTCCAACTGGTATTATCAGGCTTGAATTTGAAAGCGCTTATACTAAATTTAAAGACGCCCAATCTTAAATTCTTGGTTACAGAAATAAAGAAATCCTTTATATAAATAGTCCTTAAAGCTATGAAATATTCTTCAGGACAAGTATCTATCAATTTAACATCCATTAAGAATAACTATTTATTTATAAAAAAATTTTGTAAGCCATCTGTAGTTTCGGCTACTGTTAAAGCTTCCAGCTACGGATTGGGTGAGGCTAATAAAATTGTTAAATCTTTAGTTAAATTAAAATGCAAAGATTTTTTCGTAGCTAATGTGAAAGAGGCTTTAAAGATTAGGAAGAAATTTAAATTAATTAATATTTTCGTGTTAAATGGACTTGGTATCAGTGAAGAGTCTATTTTTTTTAAAAATAAATTGACTCCAGTACTAAATACATATTCACAATTTGAAAAGTGGTCTAAATATCTTAAAAAAAATTATCAACGAAATATAATCATACATATAGATACGGGAATGAACCGGCTTGGCTTTCAAGAAAAAGATATTGATAAGTTAAAAAAAAATAAAAAAAAATTGTATTTATTTAAAAATATAATTTTTATGAGTCATTTAGCTTGTGCTGATGAAAAAAATAATAAATTTAATAATATTCAAAAGACTAGATTTGACAAAATCAAAAAAGAATTTCCTGATTGCAAATATAGCTTAGCAGCATCAGGTGGTATATTTTTAGGAAAACGATATCATTACGATATGGTTAGACCTGGTATAAGTCTTTACGGTGGAAAAAGAACTTTTCACAAAAGTATCAAACATGCGGTTTCATTAAAGGTCCCTGTCACTCAAATTAATCAAATTAAAAAAGGAGAATCTGTTGGCTACTCCAGGACTTTTTTCACAAAAAGAAATACAACTACAGCCACTATTCCTATTGGATATGCGGATGGATTAAATATTCGTTTAAGCAATAAAGGTTTTTTTCTTTTTAAAGGTAAAAAACTTCCAATTATAGGAAGAGTTTCAATGGATTTAATTATTCTTGACGTTACTAATTTCAAAAATAAAATCAAAGTTGGAGAAATGGTAGATATATATAATTCTGACTACACAATTGATGATTTTGCAAAACAAGTAGGAAGTATTCCCTATAGAATCATTACTTGCATGTCCCAAAGATATGATAAAAAATACACCTAGAAAATTATTTCTATATGTATAAAAAATTACTTAATTTCCCCAAACTAATTCTTTTAGGCCTGATTGTCATACTTCTAGGTTCATTATACTTTTCCAAAGATTTTAAATTAGATGCTTCCGCGGATACCTTGCTGCTAGAAAATGACCCAGACCTAAAATATCTTAGAGAGGTTAACGAAAGATATGGTTCGGAAGAATTTTTTATTTTAACCTACGAACCTAAGACCAGTATAAACAAAGATTCTATTTTAGAATTAGAAAAATTTGTCAGTAAAATCAATGGGTTTAACTGGACAAGTAAAACTATCAGTATTATTAATGCTCCGCTACTTCAAAGTACTAATGAACCTTTGATAGAGAGGATTCAAAATCTCAAATATATCACAAATCCGAATATAGATTTTGAAACTGCTATTAAGGAACTTACTAATAGTCCCATCTACAAAAATTTGATTATAAGCAAAGATTCAAAAACGTTTGGTATTGTTGTCTATCTCAAAGAAAATAAAAAATATTTAAATCTTATTTCTAAAAAATCAAAATTGCTAGAGGAAAAAAATCCTGATGTAAGCATTTTAAATAATTTAAAAATCACTAATCAAAAATTAGATTTAGAAAAGAAGAGGCAGGGCGATTTAATATCAAGCTACAACAAGGAAATTAAAAATTTAATCGTAAAACAAAAACAATTTGCCACTATTAGACTAAGTGGAATTCCAATGATTGCTGATGATATGATTACATTTATCAAAAATGATATTGTTATTTTTGGATTTGGAGTTTTTGCATTCATTATATTTATTTTATGGATGGTGTTTAGAAATTTGAAATGGGTAGCCTTTCCACTGATTAATTGTTTTTCTTCCATATTAATTATGGTAGGTTTTTTAGGAGCTCTAGAGTGGAAAGTAACAGTCATTTCTTCAAATTTTATTGCGCTGATGTTGATCCTAACAATTTCGATGAACATTCATTATTTAGTTCGATACATTCAGATAAAAAATGAAAATGAAAATGCCACACCCATTGAACTCGTTAGCAAAACTTCTTCCAATATTTTTTATCCAATTTTTTATGCAGTTCTAACCACCATCTGTGCATTTATGTCTTTGGTATTTAGTGACATTAAACCTGTAATGGACTTTGGATGGATGATGACCTATGGACTATTAGTATCGTTTGCGTTGTCTTTTTTACTATTACCTTCATTAATTCTTATTTTTAATCCAAAGGTATCTATTCGAATAAAAGAAAAGAAATCTAAATTTGCTGAGCTTCTTGCTTATATTTCAACTCAGTTTCCAAGACTTGTATACTCTTTATCCGTATTCTTAATTTTCTTTTCGATCTACGGAATTAGCAAACTAAAAGTAGAAAATAGTTTTATTAACTATTTTAGTAGTAAGACTGAAATTTACAAAGGCATGAAAAATATAGATGAAAAGTTAGGAGGGACAACTCCACTAGAAATAATTTTAAAATTTAAAAAAACAAGCGTTGAAAATATAGATGATGATTTTTTAGGATCTGCTGTAAAAAAAGATGATTACTTGGGTGAAAATAAAAAAGAAGCATATGACGAAAAATATAAATACTGGTTTACTAGAGACAAAATAGATAAAATTGTATCAGTTCATAAGTATCTTGAGCAAAATGAAAATATTGGAAAAGTTTTGTCCTTTTCTTCCATTTTAGATATTGCTGAAAGCTTAAACAAGGGGAAAAAACTTGGTTCTCTTGAAATGGGAGTGTTGTATAATAAATTACCTGAAGACATTAAGAAAAATATCATAAATCCATATATTTCTTTACAAAATGATGAGGCTAGAATTTCTATGAGAATTTTAGACTCTAAACCAGATCTTAGAAGAAAGGATTTGATAGAAAAAATCCAATCTGATTTGCAAACAAAGTTTTCGTTTAAACAAGATGACTTCAAAATTACAGGCGTGCTAGTAATATTTAATAATTTACTTCAGAGTCTGTTTGATTCTCAAATTAAAACTCTGGGAATTGTTATGCTAGGAATTTTTCTGATGTTTTTAATCTTATTCAGATCTTTGACCTACTCTCTCATAGGAACTATACCAAATTTTATTGCTGCTTTTTTTGTTCTAGGTTTTATCGGAGCTTTAAACATTCCACTTGACATGATGACGATCACTATCGCTGCGATTACTATAGGAATAGCAGTCGATAATAGTATTCACTACATTTATAGATTTAGACAGGAAATAAAGGAACATAAAAATAAAAATGACGCTGTTTACATTTGTCATCACACTGTTGGAAAAGCAATTATAAGCACTTCTGTAACAATTGTTTTTGGATTTTCTATATTAGGTTTCTCAAATTTCATCCCTACTATTTATTTTGGTCTTTTCACAGGTCTTGCAATGATCACAGCCTTAATTTTGGTTTTAACTTTATTACCAAGACTTCTTATTCAGTTTGCTCCTAAAAATAATGAGTAATTTTTTAAATTTCATTGAAATTTTTTCAACAATTGATTTTCTTTTTATTTTTTTTCTAATTCTAAATTCTATTTTGTCATTAAATAATGGTTTTGTTCTTAGTCTTTTATCTTTTATAAAATGGATATTATCTATCATTGCAGTTAAAATATTTTTGCCTATTGTCACTCCGTATACTGAAAACATAATTGAATCAAAATTTACTCATGACATGGTGTTTGGTGGTATAATTTTTATTTTTTTTTTATTTCTAACTATACTCATTTCAAAAGGCATGAAAAAAACAATGTCTTGGACAGGCCTTGGAGGAGTTGATAAATTTTTTGGTTTTATTTTTGGCTTTATAAAAGGTTATATATATTTTGTATCCATCTTTACTTTTTTACATTTTGTTCATCCCTTTCCTAAATGGAGTTCGAATCTAAATGAAGGAAAATTTTTTAAATCTATTGTGTGGGGTCAGGAATTCTTAGCTGAAAATCTTCCTAAAAGGTATGAATACATAGAAAAAAGTAAAAAAAATGTAGATAAAATTACTAAATGACTCTTTGTGTCATTTGATGTAATTGATTGCCTGTGCTAGACGATAGATTAAGAGAAGAATGTGGTGTCTTTGGTGTTTATAACCATAAAGATGCAGCAACACTCACAGCGTTAGGTTTGCACGCACTACAGCACAGAGGCCAAGAGGCCTGTGGTATTAATACCTTTGATGGTAAAAATTTTCATTCAGTTAAAAGAAGAGGTCTTGTAGGAGACAATTTCACAAGTAAGAAAATAATTGACCAACTCCCTGGTAATGCGGCTATTGGACATAATCGCTATTCAACGACTGGACTTCCAATTATTAGAAATATCCAGCCTTTCTTTGCTGATTTATATTTAGGTGGTATCAGCATTGCACACAACGGAAATCTTACTAATGCCATTCATATTAGAGAAAAAATGGTCAAAGAAGGAGCAATATTTCAAACAACATCTGATACCGAAACGGTTGTTCAATTAATAGCAAAATCAAGAAGAGCTAAAATCATCGATAAAATTATCGATTCTATTTTTCAAATTCAAGGTGGTTACGCAATGGTTATGCTTACAAATAAAAAACTTATTGGTATTAGAGATCCCTATGGAATCAGGCCTTTGGTCCTGGGTAAGCTTGGAGATTCCTATATTTTTGCATCTGAAACCTGTGCCTTAGATATAATTGGAGCAAAATTTGTAAGAGAGGTTGAGAATGGTGAAATAGTAATTGTTAATAAAGATGGCATTAAAAGTATTAAGCCGTTTCCTAAACAAAACTCAAGACCATGTATTTTTGAATATATTTACTTTTCAAGACCAGACAGCATTGTTGGAGGTAAAGGTGTTTATGAGTATAGAAAAAACCTAGGTAAACAACTAGCCAAAGAATTTTCTACCGAAGCTGACCTGATATCAGCTGTTCCAGATTCTGGTATGCCTGCGGCTATTGGATATTCAGAAGAATCTAAAATTCAATTTGATATGGGAATAATAAGAAATCATTATGTAGGAAGAACGTTTATTGAACCAACTCAACAAATTAGACAATTAGGTGTTAAACTTAAGCACAATCCAAATAGAGCATTAATTAAGAATAAAAGAATTATTTTAGTTGACGATTCTATTGTTAGAGGAACTACCTCTAAAAAAATTGTCTCGATGCTATATGAAGTAGGAGCAAAAGAGGTACACATGAAAATTTCAAGTCCTCCAATTAAATTTCCTGATTACTATGGAATTGACACGCCAAATGTATCTGAATTATTAGCTGCTAATAACACCATAGAAGAAATGAGAAAAATCATTGGTGTTAAAACGTTATCTTTTTTAAGTATAGATGGGGTTTATAAGGCGCTAGGATATGAAAAAAGAGATAATAAAAATCCACAATTTACAGACCATTGTTTTACCGGAGACTATCCAGTAATTCCTGAGGATTTTATAAACCAAACCGAAAAAAACAATCAATTATCTTTGCTTAGTAACTTTATAGGACAACTCTAACTAAAAGGATTTTCATTATTTACAAATTTAATAATTACTACCTTGTTATAAATGTTAAAATAACTTAAGAGTTGTTTTAAAAAATAATTTTTATAATCCTTGTTGACACCTTTCAATCTAGTTCCAAAAGCTTTTAAAATAATAGGTCTGGAGTTAACTTGTTTTAAAAATTTAATTTTAGGTCTAAAATTTCCTTTTTGTGGGGCTCTATGGGAGTTATTAGTTTTTTCTAAAAAAAAATTCAATTTACTATTACTAATCATTATTTTAGTAGATTGGTCTAGGCTACAAATTTTTCTAAGAAATACATCTGGGCTTTTTTCTAAAATAGAAGAAAAAAAGTGGGGCTTAATCAAAATATCTGAAAATAAGTTTTCAAAATAATAATTAAAGTATTTTGTTCTTGTTTTAATTTCATCTTTAATTAAATCAGCTTTATTAATAATAACTATTAAAGTTTTAAATTTATTTAAAATCATTCTGCAAATTTGTTTATCATTTTTGGTAAACTTGTCATTTGCATCCATCATAAAAATGACAATTGAAGACTTGTTAATAGCAGTTAAGCATTCCTTAGTAATGTAAGATTGATTATCATCTTTAGATTTGGCTTTTTTTTTTAATCCGCCGGTGTCATGAAATATCAACTCTTCATTACCGAATAAAAAAGATTCAGATATCACATCTTTGGTTGTTCCAGGCTCATCTGCAACCTTTGAGATATTTTTAGAAAAAATTTTGTTAAAAAAAGTAGATTTTCCTACATTAGGTTTTCCTACAATTGAAATATTGATAGTCATTAAGTTTTATAAATTTTATTATTGGCTATAAAGTAAATAAATCCATCTGAAATTAAAAAATTAGAAAGAGGTTTCTTGGAAATTTTTAAATAACTAATTGATTTTAAATCGTTAATGTTAATTTCAAAAATAAGGCCTCTGCTAGTAAAAATATAAATAGTGTCAGAAGTTAAAAAAAAATTTACAACTTGAATATCTTTTAATTTAATTTTTTTTGATTTTAAAATTGTAAATAAATTTTTTTTGAAGCGAATTTTTCCATCTTTTTTATTAAATATATTTAAAATACCATTTTTATTTACAAGAACGACGCTATTTTTAGTTACAATTGGTAGTATGCTTGAGTTGCTAATATTTGACCAAATAATTTTCCCCGATTCAATATTGATTTTAAGAATAGAGCCAAAACTAGATGATAAGAAAAGATTATTTTTTTCTATAACTAGATTGGATAGCTCAAAAAAACCTACATCACTATAGTTTCTTTCGCGCTCTAAGGTAATTCTCCAAGATAAATTTTGTTTCTTTAGATCTATACAGTAAAGATTAGCAAAATCATTTGAAAATAAAAGCTTGTCATTAGCAACAGCTAATTGATAAGCTTTATGAGAGCTTGTTCCAACAGTTCCTGTTTCATAACTCCAATTCACTTTTCCATTTGAGTGATTGAGGGAGAAAATTTTTCCATTTGAATTAGTAATAAATAGATTTTTTTTATAAAAAACTATGTTTGATAGCAAGGGTACACCCAACTCTATTTTCCACACTAATTTCAAATTCAAAATATCGTATGCTAGAATAGATCCTAAATTATCTGCTATATAAACAAAATTATCGTTTGATGAAATAGTGAACTTCAAAGGGTAGGTTTTAAATATTTTTTTTTTATAAATTTGAAACTTATTTATTAAATTTAGCTCTTCGTCTAAAATATGTAAGTTACTATAATCATCAACAAAAACTATCTTGTTATTTACTTTTATAATACTTTTTTTATAAGTATTTTCTTTTGCTTTTCTAAATTTGTGGCTTTTTTTAATATTAGCAAAATTACCATTAAATTTTGCATGCGGAATTAAATTCTGAGAATTGAAATATGGATGCTTCCAACTATTAAATTCATTAACATTTCTTAGATTAATCTTTGATATTAACGATTTGTCTTCATTTAAATTTTGTAATTTTTTTTTTTCTAGAACAACAATCCCATCTTTTTTAAGCTGCTCTATATCTATTCCTAGATCAATTTTTTTTGAACAATTTGTTAGAAATATACAAAGAAAAAAAATGAGACTAGTTCTCATCAATTAACCTCTTGAGGTCATTGGCTTTTAGGTTTTGTTTTTTGCTAATATAAAAATCATACATAATCTCAAAAGACATTTTTCTAAAAGCAGAATCCTTGCTCTTCAAGTCTATTAAATTTAACATCTCTACTTCAGATGCAGTGTCAAATATCAATAATGACTTTTTGATTTTTAAAAACTTTATATTTTTCTTAGAAAATTTATTGGCATTTAATAGCTGGTCAATAAATGAAATTGATTTTTGTTTTGAACCTTTGTTAATTTTAAGTAATTGGTTTAAGACAAGCAACGAAACAGTTTCGTTATTGGATTGTAATAATTTTTCTAGTTCAACTTCTTGTATTTTCTTATCCTTACTAAGAATTGTCTCACTATAATTTTCCAGCTCTTTTGAATTTTTTTTATTATCTAAGGTTAAAAATATCTGAAAACTAATGGGCACTAAAACAATCAGGATAGCTAAAGCTATTATATAATATTTTCTCTTTTGATAAAAATTTGAGATTTTATCATTAAAGACGCTTTCAGATACTTGATTGTCTAATTCGTTTGACATTTAATAAACATTTTTTTTTGATGGAAACTTTCTTTTAATTACATCAGATTTAAATTTTTTAATAGCTTTGCTGATAAAGCTATTTATATCGGCATACTTTTTAACAAATTTAGCGTTTTTACTAAAAAAACCTAATAGATCTTCTGTTACTAAAATCTGCCCATCGCATTTCTTGCTTGCGCCAATTCCTATAGTTTTAATTTTAGAGAATGTAGTTAGTTTATTAGCCAAATTCTCAGTAACAGCTTCAATTACTACAGAAAAGGCTCCAGCTTTTTCTACTGCCTTTAGATCGTTTATAATTAACTCATGCTCTTCTAACGACCTTCCTTTTACCTTGTAATCTTTCGGATGCTCTACTTGTTGTGGCATAAGCCCAACATGTCCCATAACTGGTATTTTATTTTTAACTAACAGCTTAATTGTATGTGAAATTTTTACACCACCTTCTAATTTAACTCCATCACAACCAGTTTCTTTTAAGATTTTTTTTGCATTTTTAAGAGCTTCTTTTGCTGTAGCCTCATAAGTTCCTTTGGGCATATCTACAATAACGATACTTTTGGAACATCCTTTTACTACAGATTTTCCATGTTCAATCATCGTTTGTAGCGAAATATTGTTGGTACTAATTTCTCCATATAGTACCATTGCCAACGAATCCCCTACTAACACTAAATCACAAAAAGGGTCTACGATAGTAGCCATGTGTTTATTATAAGCAGTAAGGCAAACTAAGGGTCGCTTCTGTTTACAAAAAATTTTTATTTTTTTGTTATTCATTATTCCCATTCTATAGTTCCTGGTGGCTTAGAAGTAATATCATAAACAACTCTGTTGATACCGCTAACCTCATTTACAATTTTGTTACTAATATCAGAGATATCCTTATAATTAAAATTATAAAAATCAGCTGTCATGCCATCAGTAGAAGTTACCGCTCTTAAAGCACAAACAAAATCATATGTTCTGCTATCTCCCATTACACCAACCGATTTTACAGGTAGCAATGCAGCAAATGCTTGCCATATATTTTTATATAAACCCTTTTTTTTCAATTCTCTTATGAAAATATCATCCGCATTTTGTAAAATTTTAATTTTATTATCACTAATAGAGCCTAAAATTCGGATAGCCAAACCTGGTCCTGGAAAAGGATGCCTGTCAAGAATAATGTTTTCGATGTTCATTTTTTTTCCAAGCTTTCTAACTTCATCTTTGAACATTTCACGGAATGGTTCGATTAATTTAAAATTCATCTTTTTAGGAAGACCACCAACATTATGATGCGATTTAATTTTAGAGCTAGGGCTTCCAGAGAAACTTTGGCTTTCTATTATGTCTGGATAAAGAGTTCCTTGAGCCAAAAAATCAATTCCTTTGTTTTGTTTAGAAAAATTTTCAAATACTTTTATAAAAGTTTTTCCTATTATTTTTCTTTTTTTCTCGGGATCAGACACTTTGTATAAGTTTTTTAGAAATAGTGGTCCTTCGTTTAAATAAATAAAATTTTTTTTAAATTTTTTTCTATAGATAGAAACAATTTCCTTACTCTCATTTTTTCTCATCAGCCCTGTGTCTATGTAAACACAATAAACCTTATTATTTAATGATTTTTTTAATATATGCGCCAATACACTACTGTCCACACCTCCTGATAAGGCACATAAAACCTTTTTCTTTCCTACGGTTTTTTTAATTTCAAAAATTATTTTTTCTAACTTAGATTCGTCTGTCCAATTTTTTTTACATTTACAAACATTAAAAATAAAATTTTTAAAAATAAGCTTTCCTTGATTCGTATGAACTACTTCAGGATGAAATTGAACAGTATAAATTTTTTGTTTAATGTTCTGGGTAATTGCGTACTTTGCGTTTTTGGTAGCAGCTACAACTGAAAAGCCATCTCCCATTTTAATCACTTGATCTGAATGACTCATCCAAACCGTATTTTTTTTGCTCTTAAAAAAACCTTTAGTGAGTAATGAATTAGATTTTTCATAAATTTCAGCTCTTCCAAATTCTTTTTTATTTGTAAAATTAACCTTACCTCCGAATTTTTTAGCTATTAGCTGGTGGCCATAACAAATGGCTAAGATTGGAATATTTTTTAAAAACGCGTAGTTCTTAATTCTTGGAGATTTAGATTCAGAGGTTGAAGATGGTCCACCTGATAAAATAACTCCCTTGGTATTTTCAATGAATTTAAGCTTATTAAAATTTTGAAAACTAATGATTTCACAGTAAACAGACTGCTCTCTAACTCTTCTTGCAATTAGCTGTGTAACTTGAGAGCCAAAGTCTACAATCAAGACTTTTTGGCCAGATGTTACCTTGCTCATGATTTGTTAAATTTTTTAATTGATTTATTTAAATCGTCTAGCTGGTCACAAAACTTAGAGCAATTAAGCTTTAAAATAGAATAGTTTTTTTCTAAGGATTTGTAATCCCCCTCTTTAATATTAAGCAAGGACATTAAGTAAAGAGCTTCTTCATTTTTAGCATCAAGTAATAAAGCAGTCGTTAAATTTTTTTTTTCCTCATCTTGTTTTTTTGTTTCTGAAAAAATTTTAGATAGGAAAATATAGCTATTAACGTGTTTGGGGTCAGAAACTATACTTCTTTCAAACTCAATTTTTGATTCTGTAATTTTTTTTTGATCAAATAAAGTTTTACCTTTAGTGAAAAAATTATTCTCTGCAGAATATGAACTCACACTATATAAAAAAAATACAATTATGATAAAAAACTTCATTTAATTTTCGGTTGGATAGTTGGGTGACTGTTTGGTTATTTGAACATCATGAACATGACCTTCTTTAATTCCAGAGTTGGTAATTTCAACAAAAGTAGCTCTTTTCTTTAACTCTGCAATAGTTTTGGCTCCAACATAGCCCATTGATGATTTTAATCCTCCTACCAACTGATTGATAATATTTCTTACAGGACCTCTATAAGGAACTCTTCCTTCAATCCCCTCTGGAACTAATTTTAAAGCATCTGAAACATCTTGTTGAAAATATCTATCGGCAGAACCTTTCGCCATTGCGGCTAGAGAACCCATACCTCGGTAAGACTTATAGCTTCTACCTTGGTAATAAAAAATTTCACCAGGTGCCTCGTCAGTTCCAGCAAATAAAGATCCAACCATCACTGTGTCAGCTCCAGCACCTATAGCTTTTGCGATATCTCCAGAATATCTTATTCCTCCATCTGCTATAATTTTAGTTTTGTAATTTTTTAATCCGATAGCAACATTTTGAATGGCTGTGAATTGGGGAACACCAACACCTGCAACAACTCTAGTTGTACATATTGAGCCAGGGCCAATTCCTACTTTAATTGCATCGGCTCCTAAATCAGCAAGTTCTTTTGCAGCATCAGCCGTTGCTACATTTCCCACAATAATATTTTTAAATTTAAATTTCTTTTTAATATTTTTTAATGCAGTCAGAACAGAAGATGAATGTCCATGAGCTGTATCTAGAATTAAAGCATCCACACCACTATTAATTAAATGTTCCGCTCTAACCAATCCTTCTTCACCAACGCCTATTGCGCCTGCCACTCTTAGTGATTGCTTACTGTCCTTTGAGGCATCTGGATACAATTGTGATTTTTCCAAATCTTTAACTGTGATTAATCCAACGCATTGAAATTTTTTATTTACTACAACTAATTTTTCTATTCTATGTTCATGTAGTAATTTCTTAGCATTTTCTAGCTTCACACCCTGATCAACGGTTACAACTTTTTTGGTCATTAAAGATTTAACTTTTGTTTTTGTGTCTTTGGCAAACCTTAAATCACGGTTCGTAATAATGCCTACTAATGTTTTGTTATTATCGACAACAGGTATTCCAGAAATTTTATTAGATAACATTAATTTAATAGCATCAGAGATATCGCTTTCTGGTCCTATAGTGATTGGGTTAATCACCATTCCAGATTCAAACTTTTTTACATTTTTAATCTGTAATGATTGCTCTTCAACTGACATATTTTTGTGAATACATGCCATTCCGCCAAGTTGAGCAATCGCAATTGCTAATTGATAGTTAGAAACCGTGTCCATAGCGGCTGATATAATTGGAATACCCAATTCAATATTTTTGGTTAATAATGCTTTAGTAATTGAGCGTGAGGGTAAGTGAGATGATTTTTTTGGTATTAGCAATACATCATCAAAAGTAAGGCCTTTATTTAGTTCCATAAACCTATTTATTTTGCCTACGGACAAATGTCAATAAATTATAAAATACAGTACAAATAGAGCTCTTTTGAATCTTTTCTGCTTGATTTTGGCTTAATAAAGATGTGTTTTGAAAAATTCTTCTTTGCCATCTCCACAACTTCTTCATTACCCACTCCTGAAAATGTCTTAATTAAAATCTTTCCATTTTTTTTT
>ENA-ORXF01000431-ORXF01000431.1-marine-metagenome-genome-assembly--contig:-NODE-431-length-31042-cov-9.807589_pt1 | contig 31042 bp, 34 predicted proteins | sample MGYA00237864_ERZ511476 | MGnify/ENA primary metagenome ERZ511476 (study PRJEB26306, sample SAMN06343908) | marine metagenome | isolation source: coastal waters | place: Atlantic Ocean: West Antarctic...
GCCGTGTATGGAGCGACATCAATCGTCCGGGGGTTATTAACCAATGTTTACCCTTATCCATTTTTGAACGTAGCTGACCTAGGCATTGGAAATGTATTATTAAATATGTCCGGGTTAGTTGCAGTTTTTGCGGTGGTTGGCCCTATTTTTATCGCGGTAGGACATCTTATTTCTGATAGAACCAAAACCTAGATATTACTGTATTCATCTTATTCCCACTCAATAGTTGCACGATTTGAAACCCTTACAAACAAAGGGTTACAGAGAGATAGAAAGTAGTTTGTCATATGTTTGTCACTAAATTTAGATTACTTAACTAGGCACTTCTCTTTATTCTGTAGAATATAACTAACTGTTTCTTCGATAGTCATTTTTGAATTATCAACCCACAAACCTTTGTCAGATACAGTTAATATCAACTGTTTTAGATGTTCCCACCATTGTTTTGGGTTAGGTAAAGGATTTGACTTCGTATCAAATTTTTCTTCTTCACTTCTTTCATTATCTCTTTCAACAACTATATGAAAAGGTGGATTTAAAGTAACAAAAAGTAAGTCATAACCTTCTAGATAGTCTTTGTATAAAGATAGTTCTTGTCTGCCAACTACTTCATCTAGAATAGGAGTAATACTTTTTTCTAGAATTGATTTTGCAAGATTGCTTTGTTTTCTTATTACCTTCTCACTATATTCTTTAACTTCTTCTTCTGTGTTTATGTAAGGCAAAACTTCATTATTAGTTCGGAGTTCATCAGCACTTATATAAACTGACTTATTCAAACTTTCTGCGAGTTTCTTCGAAGTAGCAGTTTTGCCTGAAGCAGGTATACCACTAATTAACCAAACTTCATTCATATAAGTTATTGATTTTATTCATTTTATTCCCACTCAATAGTTGCTGGTGGTTTGCTGGAAATATCATAAGTAACCCTAGCAACTTCAGGGATTTCATTGATGATTCTAGTAGAAACTTTTTCTAAAAATGCGTGGGGAAGGTTTGCTGCTCTTGCCGTCATAAAATCTATTGTCTCGACTGCTCTTAAGGCTATTACGTATTCGTACCTTCTTGCGTCTCCCACAACCCCTACGGATTTAACCGGTAGGAAAACAGCAAAAGCCTGACTCACCTTATGATAAAGATTAGCATTGGTTAGTTCTTCAAGAAAAATATCGTCGGCAAGCTGTAACGTTTTAACGTACTTAGGTTTTATTTCTCCCAGTATCCGGACTCCCAGACCAGGTCCAGGGAAAGGATGTCTGTCGACCAGTTCGCTAGAAAGTCCTAAGGCCTTGCCCAATTTTCTTACTTCGTCTTTAAACAATTCTCTAAGCGGTTCGATGATGGGCAAGTTCAAGTAGTCTGGAAGGCCACCAACGTTATGATGAGATTTTATGACGTGTGCCGTTCCATTCTTATTACCCGCAGACTCAATAACATCTGGATAAATCGTGCCTTGTGCCAACCATTTAACTTTCTTGTCTTTTTTTGCTTCTTTTAAAAACACATCGATAAATGTTTTACCGATTGCTTTGCGTTTGTCTTCGGGATCGGATTTTCCTTTTAAATCTTTAAAGAAGGCTTTACCCGCGTTTGCTCTTACCACCTTCATGCCAAATGAACGCCCGAAGGTTTCCATAACCTGATCGCCTTCGTTCAACCTCAAGAGGCCGTTGTCTACAAAGATGCAATGCAGTTGCTTTCCTATGGCCTTGTGCAACAGTGCTGCCACAACAGAGGAATCAACTCCTCCCGACAATCCCAGTAACACCTTGTCTTTGCCGACCTTCTCTCTTATTTCGGCAATCGATTTGTCTATAATATTTTTAGAATTCCAGAGCCCTTGGCAATTGCATATGTCTCGAACGAAGTTTTTAAGTATTTTTTTACCTTGGGGAGTGTGCGTAACTTCTGGATGAAATTGCAAACCGTAAATCTTCTTTTTAGGATGAAAGAATGCGGCTATCGGACTGTTGGAACTCTTCGCGATAATCTTAAAATCTTTAGGCAAGTCGGTTACGTGATCTCCGTGGCTCATCCATACAGAAGTTGTTTTGTCTTTGACGTTCTTAAAGAGTCCCCCGCCTTGATTGGATATCTTTAAGTTGGCATGACCAAATTCTCTTTTGTCGGCGAGTTCAACTTTTCCCCCAAGCTGCTTGGTGATTGTTTGCATGCCGTAGCAAATTCCGAGAACCGGAATTCCAAGATCAAACATTCCTTTTGGTACTTTTGGTGATCCTTTTTGTTTCACGGTCTCAGGACCTCCTGAAAGAATGATTCCTTTTGCGTCAAAATCTTTAATCGATTTTAAATTGGACTGGTGAGAATAGATCTCACAATACACGCCGAGCTCTCTTACTCTTCTTGCTATCAGTTGAGTGTACTGAGAACCGAAGTCGATGATTAAAATTTTATGGGCAAGAATGTTCTTTGCCATAGTGATTAACTTACTCGGTAGTTGGGTGCTTCTTTGGTGACGCTGACATCGTGAACGTGACTCTCGTTTACACCTGCTGTAGTTATTTGAACAAACTTTGGCTTGGTTCTCATGGTCTCGATGTCTTTGGAACCGGTATAACCCATACTCTGACGAAGACCTCCCATCATTTGATGAACCACGGCTTCCATCCAGCCTTTGTAAGGCACTCGTCCCTCTATACCTTCAGGAACCAATTTTTCATTCGCATCAGCACTGTCTTGAAAGTACCTGTCGCTGGAACCTTGATCGCCTGACATAGCTCCTATGGAGCCCATGCCTCTATAAGATTTGTAACTTCTGCCTTGATAAAGTTCTACGTCTCCAGGAGCTTCTTCTGTACCAGCAAGTGCACTTCCCAACATAACCACATGACCGCCTGCGGCAATGGCTTTAGCCAAATCACCAGAAAACCTTATTCCTCCGTCAGCTATCGTAGGGATATTTTTGTTTCTCAACGCTTCGGTAACATTTGCTATAGCAGATATTTGGGGGACTCCTACACCCGTGACGATACGGGTTGTGCATATGGATCCCGGTCCGATTCCTACCTTTACTGCATCTGCCCCTGCTTTAACCAAAGCCAATGCCCCTTCTCCGGTAGCTACATTGCCACCTACCACCTGCATGTCTCTGTAGTTTGATTTAATTTGTCTTATTTGTTCCAGAACTCCCTCTGAATGGCCATGCGCGCTGTCTACAACAAGAACATCAACTCCTGCTCTAATAAGAGCTTCCGCTCGATCCATGGTGTCTTTTTTAGTTCCAATAGCAGCGCCCACCAAGAGCTTGCCTTCCACATCTCTGGTAGCGTTTGGAAAATCTAAGGATTTATTAATGTCTTTTAAAGTGACGAGCCCGGTAAGGGAAAAATTTTCATCGACCAACAAGATTTTCTCAATACGGTTGTCTTGAAGAAGTCTTTTTATTACATCCAGTTTTTCTCCTTCTTTAGCCGTAACCAGCTTTTCTTTAGGAGTCATTATATCTGCAACTTTAGCCGAAGCATTTTGTTCGTTTCTAAAGTCTCTGCTGGTAACGATCCCAACCAATTCTCCGTCATCAACAACTGGCATTCCTGAAATATTTAGCTCATTGGTTAGCTGGATCAACTCGCCAACCAGATTGTCTGAACGAATGGTAATTGGATCTCTTACAATGCCACTCTCGTATTTCTTTACCTTCCTTACTTCAGCTGCTTGAGCTTCTATCGAAAGATTCTTATGAATGATTCCTATTCCACCCAATTCGCTCAAGGCGATACTCATTCTTGATTCGGTTACCGTATCCATCGCGGCAGAAACCAAGGGTATGTTTAAACTAAGCGTGTTGGTTAGTTTTGTTTTTAAATCGACGTCTTTTGGAAGAATGTCTGAATAATCAGGAACCAGGAGGACGTCGTCGAAAGTAAGAGCTGTGTTTGATAAGCGTAACATTTTTAAATTATACAGAAATGAATTAATTTATAAATAACCTAGAGTAAATTTTTAATTTAAATAACTTTACTTAAGGTGAGCCAGCCTCTACTTTGTATTTTTTATTAAACTAAAACAAGGAAAAAAATGACGATCTTAATAGCCCTTACTGCCCTGCTCTACTTTGTACAATTGATGCTTCCTTTGTTCTTAAAAGAAGGAAGTGGTGAGCGAGAAAGATCAACAAAAGCATTCAATAATTTAAGTGAATCTGTTGTGGTGTTCTTTACCCTGGCAATTTTATCGATAGTTCTTGGAATTGAAGAAAACACTTCCCTAGCTCTTTGTTGGTTAATCAGTAGAGTTATTTTTTCGATCTTGTACACAACAGGAGTGGGAAGGAAGCCTGCTAAAGAAGGATCCGATTACGAACCTCAAGTAGTGAGATCTCTGGCATGGTTTGTTTCTGTGGTACTTTTAATCTGGATGACGGTTAATATTATCTAATAAGACTGACTTGGAGACCCCTCTAAGTTGTAAACTTACATTTTTACTAAAAACAGGAAAATTATGATCTCAGAATCTCAAAAACCTACCAGCTCAGGCTTTGGTGCAAAAAGTGAACCCAATGAAATTTTAGATGGTGTGGATTTAACCGGAAAGGTGGCTGTGGTTACAGGCGGTTATTCAGGAATAGGTCTTGAGACTGCAAGAGGTTTAGCGTCTGCTGGTGCAAGAGTAATCGTTCCTGCAAGACGGGTTGATGTGGCTAAAAGTCAGCTTAAAGGAGTTGTGAAAGACGAAGACGTCCTTCCTCTAGACCTTGCCAATCCAGCTTCCGTCAACGGGTTCGTGGATAAGTTTTTACAAACCGGTACGGGAATTGATATTTTAATAAACAACGCTGCCGTCATGGCCTGTCCTCAAATGCCTACAGAAAATGGCTGGGATTTGCAGTTTGCCGTTAACCATATTGGTCACTTCATTCTTACAAAAGGATTAATCCCTGCTCTTAGTAAATCTGGGAACTCAAGGGTCGTCACCCTGTCTTCAACAGGACACAAACTTTCTGGAATACAATGGGACGATATTCATTTTGATAATTCTTACGATAAATGGAAATCTTACGGTCAATCAAAAACCGCTGCAAGCCTCCTCGCTGTTGAAATTGATGCTCGGTTTAAAGATAAAGGTATAAGAGCTTTGGCTGTCCACCCTGGAGGCATATTTACGCCTCTGCAAAGACATCTTGAAAACGAAGAAATGATTGCCCTAGGATGGCTAGGAGAGGATGGAGAAATTTCTGAGTTGGCAAAAGGTGCTTTCAAAACACCTTCACAAGGCGCAACGACCAGTCTTTGGTGTGCCACCAGTCCAGCGCTTGAAAATATAGGAGGCGTGTATTGTGAAAATTGTGATGTTGCACCTCTCCAAGAAGAAGGTCCGAGTGCAAGATATTCAGGAGTTGCAGATTGGGCGGTTGATACAGAGGAAGCCTCAAAATTATGGTCTGAGACCGAAAACATCCTATCTGGAATTAATTAATATCGTACGTCGTAATTTAGGTTAAAATCACCGACATCAAAAATTTAGCAAGCAAAACAGAAGCATCATTTTTTGGCTGGAAAATGGTGGTTATCGCCATCGCGATAGATTTCTTCTCAGTTGGATTTGCCTTCCAAAGCTACTCTGTTATCCAGATTCAAATTGAAAATGAACTGCAACTCAGCAGGTTCATGACCACCCTCACCTTGCCCATCTTTATGTTGTGCTCTGCGCTGTTGTATCCGGTTATTGGAAAATTATTAGACTCGTTCTCAACCAGGGATGTTCTTTGTGTGGGGGGTCTGATATATGCTTTTAGTCTTATTTCTTTGTATTTTACCAATACTTATTTAAGTTTTATTTTAGTGTTTTCATTGCCCATTGCTTTGGGAGCGGGTTTGTTGGGCAATCTCTCAACTTCAAAACTTGTTTCAAACTGGTTTAATCAAAAAACAGGGAGGGCTTTAGGCATCGCAGCGGTTGGAGTTTCTTTTGCTGGCTTTATATTTCCTTTAGTAACTCAGTATTTTCTTATGGATACGTTGGGGTTTACTTGGAGAGAAGTTTATCTGGCTTTCGGAATCTTGTTGTTAATAGTAATAACCCCTGCAATCTGGCTATCGGTTATAGACCACCCCGAAAAAGTTGGTCAATACGTCGACGGCATCTCAATTAGTGAGGAGGAAAAGGAAGAAGCCGAAGCTGAAGGTCAAGACTGGCAAATTGCCTCATTGCTGAGAGATAAAAACTTTTGGATCTTGTCTTTCGTATTCGCTTTGCAGTTTGCTGCAATGTTTTCAATTTTAAGTCACATAACCTTATTTGCTAAGGACATGGGCTGGGCCAGCCAAGCAGCATTTATTTTTAGCATGTACGCAATTCCTGCAATGATCAGCAAGGTGTTGTTCGGGTGGCTGGTTGAAAATAAGTTAAATCCAAAGGTAGCGGTTTCCATTTCTTTGATATTGCAAGGGATTGGCATAATACTAATACTTTACTCCAACACTCCCTATCAACTGGCTTTTGTAATGGCGATATTTGGATTTGGTGGAGGAGCGGCTTTGCCTCTCAGCAACATCCTGTTCGCAAGAATTTACACGCCAAGAAGCTTCGGGAGATCACGAGGTTTGGCTCAACCCTTAATTGCGGTGTTCCAAGCCAGCGGTGCGCCGATTGTGGCTTTGATGTACCAAGCTTACGGTAACTACAATTTAGCTTTCTGGTATTTAACGGTTTTATTGTTGCTTGCCTTGGCTCTGGTATGGATTCTGAAATTTGAAGATGAACCTGTTAAAAATTAAAGCTTTATTCTGCAATAAAGAAATCTATTAATTTTTCAAGTTCCAACACAAAGTCTTCAGGCCTGTCCAACATGAGGTGATGTTGAGCATTTTCTAAAGCTACTATTGGTGAACCCTGTGGCATAAGATCTTTCATTCCAGAAACACCACTCTTGGAATTAAATTCAACCGTATTCTCTCCATAGAAAAACCCTACCGGGCATTTCAGGTTAGCGAGCATCTCTGCGTGGTCAGCTCCAACACGAAGCGTGTCGTAAGTAGAAGGATCAAATGTCCAGCTCCAGCCGTCTTCTGTTTTTCTTATTGACCGATCCGATATGAAATCAATAAGGTATTGATTTACGCATTCTTGAGGAGGCATCAATCTAAATCTTTTTGTGAAGTCTTCTTTGTTTTCTCTTATTTGAGGAGGTCTTGATTTTGGTCTGTTTTGAAACCATTCCTCATGTTGTTCGGGAGGATAGACCACAAAATCTACCAACAACAAGCCTTTCATAAATTCGCCGTATTTTGCTCCCGTTGCTAGAGAAACCATACCACCAAAGCTGTGGCCCACAACTATTGGGTCTTTCATATCCGTCGCATTAACAACTCCCCAGACGTCTTCTACAAAAGTATCTCTTTCGTAACTGGACCTCCAGTCGCTTTCCCCCATGCCACTGAAACTCATCACCACAAAGTGATATTTGTGCGAGAGCATTGCTCCAATAAATTGAAACCAATGAGCGTGTGCATGATTTCCATGCAACATGATTACACTTTGGTTTTTTGGGTCACCCCACTCAAGGAAATGCACGTTAGCACCATTTATATTGGTTTTAGTGCTCTTGTGTTCTACGTTTAAAGCATCAGTAAACCACGAAGGTCTTTCTATTATTTGATCCATCCTTGCCTTTTTCTAGTTTTAAAAAAGAAGGGATAGTAGTGTATTGTGAATTTAAATTAAATCTTTTTTTAATCTATTCCCATGTACTTGTGGGTTTGCAAACTTAATTTCCACGTAGGATTTTCTAAACAAAACTGAATGGTCTTTTGTGTATTGGTATCTTTGTCTTGATTGTCCATGGGTTGAAGATAAAAATTTTCAAAATTCATATCTTCAAACTTACCAGGCTCATTATCAATCTGAGGGTAAACCAGCTTCAGTTCATTACCGGTAATAACTTTCAAAATAGAATCGGCTTTAGGACTAACCGTAAGCCAATCTATGCCAGAAGGAAGGTTAAGTGTGCCATTGGTTTCGACTGCTATTTCAAAATTTTTCTTATGCATCGCTTTGATTATTTCATCATCGAGTTGCAAACCCGGTTCGCCCCCAGTAAAAACAACGTAACGGTTTAATTCATCTTTTGGCCAAAAGGATTCCAAGGCATTAGACAATTCTTTAGCCGTACTAAATTTACCGCCGTTTTGTCCATCCGTCCCTACAAAATCGGTATCACAAAAAGTACAAACAGAATGAGCACGATCTTTTTCTCTACCAGACCAAAGATTGCATCCTGTAAATCTGCAAAAAACGGAAGGCCTGCCTGCTCTGGCGCCCTCCCCTTGGAGCGTGTAAAACATTTCTTTGATTTGATACATAAATATTACAAGTATTGAATAGGATCGGTTGCATTTTGATCTGCAAAAGATTCCAACCTTTCATGACAGGCGCCACAAGTTCCACAGGCCAAATCCCCTCCTTCGTAACAAGTCCACGTTAGGCCATAATCCAAATTCATGGATAAACCAATTTTTAAAATTTCGCTCTTACTTTTTGAAATGTAAGGAGCTTTTACTGAAATAGGTTCGTAATTGGAGATCTTTGCAACAGCATCCATTTTTTCAACAAATTCCGGTCTGCAATCTGGGTATATGGCGTGGTCTCCTGAATGAGCACCGAACCACACTTCTTTTGCTTCTTTTGTTACTGCGTATCCGAGCGCCAAGGAGATTAAGATCATGTTTCTGTTCGGGACGACGGTTGATTGCATGGACTCGTCTTCGTAATGCCCTTTAGGAATCTCCAAATCGTCGGTTAATGAAGAACCTGAAAAAATTTCTTTGATTGAAGAAATGTCCACAATCTTGTGGTCTATAGATTCTTGCAAACAGAACTTTCTTACTGAATCCAACTCCCTCTTGTGTTTTTGGCCATAGTCAAAGGAGATTGTAGAAACATCATGCCCCATATCAATAGCTTCATTAAGAAGGGTGAAGGAATCTAACCCTCCTGAATAAACAACGATAATCTTGGTCATGACGTTATTACTCAGTAGTGTAAATAAGATCCGTTTTAGCAGCAGCTATAAAATCATTCTTGTGCAAACCGCCAATTTTATGTGACCACCAAGTCACCTGAACTTTTCCCCATTCCAATAATATTGCTGGATGATGATCTTCTTCTTCTGCGAGGACGGCTACTTTATTAGCAAAATTCAACGACGAGACATAATCTTTAAAAGCAAATACCCGATTCAACTGGAGAATGGAGTCCGACGTAATGGGTTGCCAATCAGGAATTTGTTTTATTAACTCTGGCAATTCATCGTCGGTGACTCTCGGAGCATCCGCACGACAAGCAACGCATTTTTGTTCTATTAATTCATTCATCTATTTTCCTATGCCCCCCAGAGTAAGTTTCTTTGGGTCTAGCAGTTTTTTGAGTTGCGCTTTCGTTAGATCGGTCTCTTCAAAAGCAACGTCTATTATTGGCCGCTTATCTTTGTAGGCTTTTTTTGCTATCTCGGCTGCTTTCGCATAACCGATTACAGGGTTAAGGGCCGTGACCAAGATTGGGTTCTTGTCCAATGAGGCTTTGATGTTGTCGTGATTTATTTTGAAGGTTTTTATTGCTTTAGGACCAAGGACTTTCATGGCACCGGACAGCATATTTACACTCTTAAGCACGTTGTAAGCGATGACAGGCAACATAACATTCAGTTGGAAGTTACCGGATTGTGCTCCAACCGTAACGCTCACATCATTACCTATTACATCAGCGCAGACCATGGCAACCGCTTCAGGAATAACAGGATTGACCTTTCCAGGCATGATGCTGCTGCCTGGCTGCAGGGCTTGAAGTTCTATTTCGCCCAAGCCAGCCAAAGGCCCACTGTTCATCCACCTCAAATCATTTGAAACTTTCATCAAAACAACTGCAAGATTTTTTAATTCCCCAGACAATTGAACCGAAATGTCTTGAGCACTGAGGCTGTTAAAGAAGTTTTTACTGGGCTTGGCCTTGCAACTTGTTCTTATTTTTGAGACTTCTTTACTGAATTCCTTTGCAAACTTTGGATGCGCATTTATTCCGGTACCAATAGCCGTTCCGCCTTGAGGAAGATAAAGTAATTTTTCTATACACAGATTAAGAGATTCTTGAGCTGTGACCAATTGAGCAGACCAAGCAGAAAGTTCTTGGGATAGGTCGATTGGCATGGCATCCATTAAATGGGTCCTGCCTGTCTTTATCGTTCCTTGTACACTCAATGCTTTGTTGTCGATTGTTTCAATTAACTTTGCCAACGTTGGCATAAGTTTTGTGGTCATATCAAAATGACACGACAGGTTAATGGCCGTTGGAATGACGTCATTTGAACTCTGACTCATGTTCACATGATCGTTAGCATCAACTGCTTCGCCTGCGTATTGGCTAGCCAGATTAGCTATCACTTCGTTGGCATTCATGTTCGTGCTCGTACCTGAACCGGTTTGAAATACGTCTATTGGAAATTGGTTTCCGTGTTTGCTCTGCCAAACTTCTTTTGCAGCTTTTGAGATGGCTTTTTGTTTTTTAGCATCAAGCAAACCCAGCGTATTATTGGCTTTTGCTGCTGCGTCTTTAACCACACCCAGGGTGGTGATGAAGCTATCCGTGAAAGGAAAATCCATTGTGATTCCACTTATAGGAAAATTCTCTACGGCTCGTTGAGTTTGAGCTCCCCAGAGTGCTTTCTTAGGTACCTTCACCTCTCCCATGCTGTCCTTTTCTATTCTAAATTGCTTTTTAACCATAATTAATTCTCAGTAAATTCAATAAAAAAAATTTAATATATTTATATTTTATCAAATAAGACTAGAATTTAGTTTTATAAGAGCAATATTTTATAAAGGGGATAAAATGAGTAAAGAATTAGAAGAAATAATTTCTGGAAGCGATGCCAATTCCGGCGACAGTTTGGCGAGAAAGATAGACGTAAATTTAGGAAAATTGCCTCAGAAAGAAAGGGGTTCTTTGATGCCAGTTGAATGCAAATCCATTGAAGAAGAAAGAAGACATCAACTCGAGAGGCTGGCTAGTGGTTTTAGATTGTTTGCTCATTTTGGTTTTGATGAAGGGCTAGCAGGCCACATTACCTTGAGAGATCCAGAATTCAGCGACCATTTTTGGGTGAATCCATTTGGTGTTCATTTCGATCAAATGCGTGTTTCTGACTTGATACTTGTGGATCACGACGGAGAGATAGTCATTGGCGACAGGCCTTTAAATAAGGCTGCTTTTGCAATTCACTCTAGATTGCACATGGCTAGAGAAGACCTAAATGCTGCAGCCCATTCTCATTCAATGTACGGAAAAAGTTTTTCAAGCCTTGGTCAACTTTTAGACCCAATCACGCAGGATTCTTGTGCTTTTTATGACAACCATGTTCTTTTTGATGACTTTACAGGAGTGGTCCTTGATACGGACGAAGGAGACAGAATTGCTAAAGCTTTGGGAGATAAAAGAGCTGCAATCCTTAAAAATCATGGACTCTTAACAACGGGTAAAACCGTTGACGAAGCCATATGGGGTTTTCTTACGATGGACAGATGTTGTCAATCGCAACTCCTTGCAATGACCGCAGGTCAGGTAGAAAGAATAGACGATGACGTAGCGGAAATGACCAGAGAGCAAGTTGGATCAGCTTTTGGTATGTGGGCAAGTTACCAACCCATGTATGACCTGATGCTGGCTAAGGATGACAGTTTCTTAAACTAAGTTTAATCTGAAACGAATCCCCAGTTGCCCATGTAGGTAACAAATTTTTCTGAAAGACCCTCTTTAAGAAGGTACTCTTTAGTCACAGGAACTTCTACGGGAGTAAAGTTCTGATTTGCTTCGTACAGCTTTGGAAAGTCGTGATGCAAAATTGCAGCTCTGCCCAGCATTACCCAATCCACTCCTTCAGAGAGCGCTCGCTCCGCATCTTCCGGGCCTCTTATGCTTCCTGCTACACCAAGCTTCACTTCTCCTCTTTCGAGTTCTGTAAAATAGGACATTAACATTTTTCCTTTAAATTCCTCTTCTTCCGGTTCCTTAAATACATCCCACAAAGACATGTCCAGAAAATCTATTTTTCCTGAAGACATCAATTCTTGTGCCATAATCACAACCTCACCAAGCTTCATATCAAATCTTTCAGCTGAAAGTCTTACGCCCAGCATAAAATCTTGACTGCATTCGCTTCTAATACCGTCTATGATTTCATTAAGCAATCTGCAGCGATTTTCAAGATTTCCTCCGTAAACGTCCTCTCTTTGATTTATTCCAGGACTCAAGAATTGACCGATGATGTAACCGTGCGCTCCGTGCAACTCAACTCCATCAAACCCCGAAGACTCAGAACGAACAGCGGCTTTAATAAAGTCGTCTCTCAATGCTTCAACTTCTTCGGTGGACAATGATCTTGCCTTAAATTCTTCATTATCTGAAGGGCATACGGGCGCCTCCCCAATGATGTCTTCCGGAGACCTCATTCCTGCATGATGCAATTGACAAATCGCTACACTCTCGTGTGATTTAATCTCTTTAGCCAATCGCTTCAAACCTTCAATGTGGTCATCAGAAAAAACTCCCAATTGTCCTGGGAAGCCTTGCCCTATTGCTTGCACGTGAGCAGCACAAGTCATGGTTAAACCAAAACCTCCTTTTGCCCTCATCGTAAGCCATTTAAATTCTTCATCAGAAAGAATGCCGTCGTCATGACTTTGAGTATTCGTCAAAGGAGCCAGCATAAAACGATTCTTCATATCCGGTCCTCTAGTAAAGCTCAGAGGTTTAAGTAACTCTTTCATTTATTTTCCTTAATTTTTCTAGCCAAGAAGTTGACTAGAATTGATTTGATTGTCTAAGAAACGGCTTCTTCAACCATCCAAATGGTATCTTTTCCGAAATACATTTCATCGTCCACAAAAAAGGTAGGGATGCCAAAGACACCTCTTTTAACTGCATCGTCGGTATTGGATATAAGCTTTCCTTTAATTTCAGGATCTTGCATCTGCGACATTAATTTTTCTGCGTCTAAACCAGATTCCAAGAAAGCAGCGTGGATGACTTCAGGATCGTCCATCTTTTTTGGCTCTTCCCACATATGGACTAAAACTTTTTCGATAAAGTCTGACAAATATCCATCTTCATTGGCTGCTATTGCGGCTCTCATGATCTGCAGAGTGATTACTGGAAAGTGAGGGTTCATCTGGAAATCTTCGATGCCATGTCTTTCAATAAAACGGGTCATTTCTAGAGATTGGTATTCGTTTTTATTCAAGATTCCAGCAAATGCCATCATGGGCGGCTGATTGTTGGTTAATTTAAAAATGCCACCCAACAGGACAGGAATGTAATTTATTGTAGCTCCCGTTCTTTCAACAACATCTTTCATGACCTTGTTGCTTAAATAGGCATTTGGGCTCGCAAAATCAAAATAAAAATCTATTTGTTTAGTCATACTCTTCTCCTTTTTAATTGTCTTTTCTTTGACTGCTTAAGTCCTCTTCTAAAGTATCATTTTCTATTAGGTTCAAGAGATTTGTATAGTCTTTATTTGCACACCTTCCATCCCAGAAACGATTAAATTCTTTCTTGGTAACTCCATTTCCATCACCGTAGGAAAGGCCATAGAGCACTTCGCACTTCTGCATTTCATCAAGCCTATCATCTTTTATTAAACGACTCAGCAGATAGTCTTTTGTGTACTCTATATCTGACATATAAATACCCTGATCATTCTCAGAATCCAAAACTAAGTACTTATTCCCCTCTCCCAAGGACCAAGAACTCCATTCTGGTAAATTGCCATCTCTTCCTCGACCGGGATTACCCGTATAAGCAAATTCAGCCCAATACGATTGAATTTGGTTAGACAGTTTTTTTGCTGCAGGATAGGCTCCTTCACCAAAAAGAAAACTTTTAAACAACCTGCCTTCCATAGTTCCCATAACAAAAAGTATCTCCATCGCGTGAGCAGAACCTATGAGCAAGGACAAATCCATGTCATTAACTGTAGCAAGCTCATCCCAATCAAAACGATAAGCAAATGTGTCTTTATGACCTGAAGCAGTCAATTGACTGGAGGGATTATCCACAGCTCGATGCTTCCAGAAGGCTGTTCCATAAAAACTTAAAGCTTGGTAATAATCTAAATCAATTATTTCAGTTGGCATTTCATCAGTAACCAATTTAAAAAGACCCGATGCAGGCTCCCACTTAACAAAATTTCTATTCATAGCATTGAAGAACTTAGTTTCATCTTTGTTGGTTCCAAAAATAATAGGCACCTTTTTAAACTCCTTATTCGTAAAGGCCTCTTGTATTCCTCCTCTCAAGACAACGTGTCCATCTGGATAGGCTCTAGTCATGCCGCCTCTTTTGGGTCTTGAATCTGAAGAAGCTCTTAAAATAACTTCTGGAGATTGATTAATAAGTAATGATTTTTTTTGTAAGGGCGTCATAGAATCTTGCAGCACCTTTGCGCTCTCTTCATCCTTTGCAAGATCATTGGCTATAAGAATCTTATTAAATACTTCTAAAGCACTTATAGAAGGAGCTATGCCTTCCTCTGATAGATAACTTTCAGATGCTTCTATTGAAGAATCGGAAACAATTCCACTCTCGGATATGGCACGATGGAAAAGTCCTTGAGCAAGAGGAGACGCATACAAGGCAGTGACATTATGGGCACCAGCCGACTCACCAAAAATTGTTACGTTATTGGAATCTCCCCCAAATTGTTCTACATTTTTATTTATCCACTTCAGAGCCATGATGTTATCCAAGGTACCAAAATTTCCTGATCTTTCTTCTTGAGAGCTGCCATCATTAAATAAACTGGGGTGTCTAAACCAACCAAGAGGACCCATGCGGTACTGAACGGTTACGACTATTACATTGTGGGTATCTGCCAACAGACTGGGGTCATACATCACCGCACTGCCAACCGTATTACCGCCACCATGAACCCACATCATTACGGGCAATTTTTTATCCATATTGATAATTTCTTCTTTCGAGAAATTAGGACTCCAAACATTTAAGTAGAGACAATCTTCGCTTCCTGACCACTCTTCCTCTGATTCACTTTCAAGGCTAGACGTTCTTTGAAAGCAACTTGATGCAAAGGAATTAGCTTCCAAGAGACCCTCCCAATTATTTGCTTCAACCGGAGGCTTCCATCTAAGGTCACCCAGAGGAGGTTGAGCAAAAGGAATTCCTTTCCATGCGTAGGTATTATTATTTCCTTCTATGCCTATCACTTGTCCTTGAGCTACTTCTCTTAAAGAATCAGTGGGTTGATTCTCTGAACATCCAGAAATTAAAAGAATTGTTAAGATAAAAAATGAAAAAATTCTAGTCATGCCTTTCCCCAATAACATAATTTATAATTATGCGAGTGTTGTTTTCAGAATGGTTAATATTCTATACAAATTCTAAGAAGTCTCAATCAACAGAAGGTGTAAATAAATTTTAAATATGATTTTATTTTTTAGTGAATAAATTACTGTCTTCGATTACTATCTAAAAAAGAAAAAAACTAAAATTAAGAGTTAAAGGAGAGAAAAATGCAGATATCACCAATACCAACTTTGTCTAAAGAAATTAATGACATTCGTCTTAGGACGGCTGACATAGTTGCTAATAGAATAATTCCGAACGAAAAAACAATCTACGAAGGCGGAGAGAAATCTAAACAATTAAGAAAAGAAATTAATGAAGAAGTAAAGAAACAAGGTTTGTGGGCACCTCATCTTCCAGAAGAATATGGAGGAATGGGAAATGGCTTTCTCGTGCATGCATACATGAATGAGATTCTTGCTTGGTCGCCATTAGGTAACAGACTTTTTGGTGTCATTGCACCTAATTCAGGGAATCAAAAAATACTTGTTAAATATGGAACAGATGAACAAAAGAAAAAATGGTTGATGCCCTTAATTAATCAAGAAATGGAATCAGGATTCTCCATGACAGAGCCGGATTCAGCTGGTTCAGATCCAAGGTCTTTAAAAACAACAGCTGTAAGAGAAGGCGATGAGTGGGTAATCAATGGTCATAAGATCATGACGTCAAATGGACAGAAAGCTGATTTTTTAGTTGTTATGTGTAAAACGGAAGAGGACGGAGATGATGGCAATGCTAATCTCAGGATGACTCAGATCATCGTCCCTACAGACACTCCCGGAGTTAATAGAATAAGATCAGTCCCAATATGGGGCCACACTGGTGGCGATCACATGGAAATCAAATATGAAAATGTTAGAGTTCCGGTAGAGAATGCATTAGGAGCTAGAGGCTCAGGACATCAAGCAGCACAAGACAGGCTAGGAGCTGGTCGCGTTTATCATTGCATGAACACAATTGGTCAAATGTGGAGAGCTTTTGACATTATGGTTAAATATTCCACAGAAAGAGAAGTTCATGGTGGAAAGCTTGAAAGCAAACAATTTATTCAAGGATTCATTGCTGATTCTTATATGGACATCCAAGCATCCAGACTGATGACGATTCACTGTGCAGAAGTTATGGACAAAGAAGGAGATGCCAGAGTAGATATTTCAGCGATAAAAGTCTTTGTTCCAGCAGCAGGCGGAAGAGTAGTTGATAGAGCCATTCAAATTCATGGTTGGAGAGGAGTTTCAGGCGACACTCCTTTAGCAGGAATGTTTCAAGGCTTCAGAACTTTAAGACTAGCAGATGGCCCTGATGAAGTTCACAGAATCCTTATTGCCAAAGAGATCCTTAAAAAATACCATGATGGGCTTTCATGGGACTTTGGAATTTAAGATTACTTTACGGGCACTATCCTTACTGTAGAAGTAGCCGTGGCTACTAACTTGTCTTTTTGGTACAAGCGACTGGACATAAATGCTGTGCTTTTACCAAGCTGAACTACTTCAGCTATACAATTTAATTTACCTGGTCTCGAGGGAGCCAGGTAACTTACGTTTATATCCAAAGTCATAGGGATAATCGGTTCATCGTATAGACCCATTAATAAATGAGCCATTGGTGCATCTAACATAGCAGCCACAAACCCACCTTGAACCACCTGCCCTTCTGAGTGAGTAAACTCATATTTGGCATCAAATTCTATTTCTATTTCAGGCGGGTCAGTCTGAAATCTAATACAGTTTAATCCTAGAGTTTCTCCGCAAGGTGCAGAATGGGATTGGAGTTGTTTTAATTTTTCTAAATCATCCATAAAATTATATAAGAATTATATTTATTAATAAGAGGAATGGAATTATATAGAAGTGAATCTGAATGTTTAGAGAAAATGGTGGCTGATGAAACTCTGTTGCGCCCAACCAAAATTAAATTTTATGAGCTTCACCCGCCTTAGAGTCGCAGGATGCAGAATTAAACTTCAGCTTAGAAAGCTAAATATGGGTGTTTTCTGCATCCCACTATTGAACTAAGAAGGTTTACCTTGGAGAGGTTTTCTGGGGAGAATTTAACGCCTCTTAGTTACAATTAATAGCAAAGAGGTTTACCTTGGAGAGGTTTTCTGGGGAGAAATCAACGCTCTTTGCTATTGATAATAATTATATAGAGTTATAGATTATTTGTATAGTACTATTTTAGAATATGGTCGGGACGGCAGGATTTGAACCTGCGACCACTTGACCCCCAGCCAAGTGCGCTACCAGACTGCGCCACGCCCCGAAAAATTTTTAATTTAGTTCTGCTAGAATTTTTTCTAGATCGCCTACTATCTCATCGGTAACGAAGTCTTTAGAGGTTGAATGTTTTGATTGGGTAAGCATATTTTTTTTTGCTCCAGCAATGGTCAACCCATCATTCTGAAGCAAAGCTTTTATCTTATTTATCAATATGATGTCTTCCCTTTGATAAGACCTTCTGCCTCCCTTTCTGGTTACTGGGGTAAGTTCTTTAAATTCTTTTTCCCAGAATCTTAGAGTATGTGTTTTTAAATCACATAGCTTAGAGACTTCACTTATCGAGAAATATTTCTTATCTGGTATTTGTAGATTGTTAGACATCTTGAGAAGATATATTTTTTCTTAATTTTTGTCCCGCCCTAAAAGTAACTACTTTTCTTGCAGAAATTGTAACCGGCTCTCCTGTTTTAGGATTTCTTCCCGGTCTCTCTTTCTTATTAAGCAATTCAAAATTACCAAAACCTGACAATTTAACATCTTCATTTTTTATGAGGGCTTCTGCTATTCCAGCAAAGAAAGTTTCTACAAGTTCCTTGGATTCTGTTTTGTTCAGGCCAAGTGTGGTGTGCAGATGCTCAACTATGTCTGCTTTTTTAATGGTCTTGCTCACTATTCTCTTATCTCCGCTTTTATTTTCTTATTTAAAAAATGCACAATATTTTCTACAGCCTCATCCACTTCACCATCAACTAAGGTTCTTTTCTTAGATTGCCATCTAAGCGTGTAAGCAATACTTTTTTTATCCTCCGGAATACCTTTACCCTGATAAACATCAAAAATAATTAAATCAGTTAAATCTTTACCAGCCTTACTTTTTATTAACTTAGTAATTTCTAAGTTTGATACGTCTCTATCAACTAAAAAGGCTAAATCTCTTTGAGATGAAGGAAAGCGTGAAAATTCTTTGTACTTAATGTGATCATTAAGATCAAGAGACCCTAGATTAAGTGAGAACAAGTAAACTTCATTTTTTAAACCTTTTAAATCAACAATCTTAGGATGAAGTGCACCCAGGTAACCTATTTTTTTATTATTTAAAGTGATGGAAGCTGTTTTACCAGGATGAAGGAAAGCAATACTCTTTTCTTGAAAAGAAAATTCCAGTTTCAGACTTGAACTCAATTTTTCTAAGTCGCCTTTCAAATCAAAAAAGTTTAAGGGTTCAGGTTTTCTATCCCAATGTATGGAGTTTAGATTGCCTGAAATCAAACCAGAGACTTGGTTAACTTCGTCCACCTCACCTTTAGAATCTGTCAAGAAAATGGACCCAATTTCAAAAATCTTTTGATCTGATTTCCCGTTTTTGTAGTTTTTAACGTAAGTGTTTAATAAACCAGGCCAGAGACTTGGCCTCATAACACTCATGTTCTGCGAAATGGGGTTGCTTACTTTAAGTTTATTTTTCTTATTCTGAATTAAGTCAGCATCGTTTTCATCGATGAATGAATAAGTTATCACTTCGTTGTAACCTTGAGAAACAAAGAAATTGGATACAAGCCTCTCTGTTGAAACTTTTTTTCTTCCTAAAAGAGGTTGAAGAGATCTTTGAGGAAGCTTGTCGTATCCTTCTAGCCTAGCCAACTCTTCAATAAGATCTGATTCTATATTAAGATCGTATCGCCAAGAAGGGCATGTGGTGTTTATCTTTTTACCTGTACTTTTTGGATCTAAACCCAAACCTTTGAAATACTTCTGAGCTTTTGAATTGGAGAATTTATAACCTAAAAGGTTATTCGCATTCTCTATATCAAGAGATACCTTTATTTTCTTAGGGAGATTTTTCTTTTCTTGAACTATTTGAATGGGTGCGTATTCTCCTCCTACGGTTTCATTTAAGAGAGTGCTGGCTCTGGCGATAGCAATTTCCTGCAATTCATAATCAACCCCTCTTTCAAACCTCATAGATGCATCAGTCTGCATCCCATAACGCCTAGCCCTGCCTCTAATTACTTCAGGTTTAAAAAAAGCACTTTCTAAAAAAATAGATTTTGTATCGCTGGTTACAGAAGAATTAAGCCCTCCCATGATGCCAGCAAATGCTATTGGTTTCTTTTTGTCCGCTATAACCAAACAATCTTTTGATAAGGCCACTTCTGTTTCATCTAAAAGGGTCAAATTTTCTTTTTCTTTGGCGTATCTGACTCTTATATCTCCATCTATCTTTTCATGATCAAAAGCATGTAAAGGCTGGCCAAGTTCAAGAAGGATATAATTTGTTATGTCTACAACAGGATCTATAAGTCTGTGATCACTTGTTTCAAGACGTTCTGCGATTAAAGGGTTCGTCTTTGCTAAAAGATTGATATTTCTAATGTATCTTCCTACATAAACAGGTGCCACACTGCAGACCTTGATGTCGGTTGGACTTGGTAAAGTGCTTTTGATTGATTTTACCGAAGGCATTTTTAGTTTCAGGTTATTCGCAATAGCGACTTCTCTTGCTATTCCCAATACGCTAAAACAGTCTCCTCTATTAGGCGTTATGTCTAATTTTATAATTGCGTCTTTGCCTGAAATTTTTGAATGGTACGTTTCATATCCATCGACTTCCAGACCGGCCATGGTTAACTGACCACAAAGTTCCTCAGTAGATATATCTACATCAACAAATTCATTAAGCCAGTTCTTACTAAATTGCATTTTAAAATTGTTTTAGGAATCTATGATCATTTTCGAAAAAAGCCCTTAAATCTGGTATGTCATATTTAAGCATGGCCATTCTCTCTACACCTAAACCAAAAGCAAAACCAGAATATTTCTTTGAATCAACACCAGCCATCTTAAGGACATTTGGGTGGACCATCCCACAACCCAAAACTTCCAGCCAGCCATCTTTCCAACGAATATCTACTTCTGCTGAAGGCTCGGTAAAAGGAAAGTAAGAAGGCCTGAAGCGCAATTCCATTTCTTGACCGAAGAAATCTGTTAAGAAATCATTTAAAAGCCCTTTCAGTTGTGCAAATGATGCATTTTTTTCTAAAACCAATCCTTCAATCTGATGAAACATAGGTGCATGAGTTTTATCAGCGTCCTTCCTATAGACTCTTCCAGGACAAATAATACGAAGAGGAGGGTCTCTCTGTTCCATAGTTCTTATTTGTACAGGAGAAGTATGAGTTCGCAATAAATCTCCATTATTCAAATAGAAAGTATCATGCATGTCCTTAGCCGGGTGATCTGCAGGGACGTTCAAGGCTTCAAAATTATAATAATCTTTTTCTGCTTCTGGTCCTGACTCTACATCGAAACCTAAAGATTCAAAGAATGTACTTATAGAATTGATTGTTTCGGTAATGGGGTGAAGGTTTCCTTTTTCTTTATTTAATCCCGGTAAGGTTACATCAACCCTTTCACTGTCTATTTTTTCTTGAGCTGCAAGGGATTGGAGTGATAGCTTTTTAAGAGCATAACTCTCTTCTATTTCTTTCTTTAGGAGATTAAGAGACTGACCAGCTTCTTTTCTTTGATCAGAAGGGAGAGAACCAAGAGTCTTTAACAAGGAATTGAGCTCCCCACTTTTTCCTAAATAGGATTTAAAAACCCCTTCCAGAATTTCAGCATTTTTAGATGCAGAAATTTTACCCAACGCTGTTTTCTTTATAGAAGTTATGTCCACCTATTTTCTCTCTTTATAGAAAAATTCTATCATAGATAGAAACCCTCAAAGTTAGGGATTTCAGATATAAAAATTTAGGCCGCTAATTGTGACTTTGCCTGCTCGGCTATAACCGTAAAAGCCTCTTTATCGTTTACAGCTATTTTAGCAAGTGTTTTTCTATCTAAGTCTATGCTAGCTTTTTTTAGTCCTGCAATGAACTTACTGTAAGTAATTCCATTATTTCGTGCTGCTGCATTTATGCGAACAATCCAAAGCGAACGGAAGACTCTTTTCTTAACTCTTCTGTCTCTATAGGCATATTGACCTGCCTTCATCACAGCCTGCTTAGCTACCTTATAGGTTCTGCTCCTAGCTCCTCTAAAACCTTTAGCTTCTTTTAATACTTTTTTGTGTCTAGCTCTAGCTTGGACGCCTCTTTTTACTCTTGCCATTTTTTTCTTCCGATTACGTGTTTGTTTTTAACATACGATCAACGAGTTGTTGATCACTTTTAGCTATAGGAGTCGTTCCTCTAAGTTGTCTTTTTCTTTTTGTGGTCATCTTTGTAAGTATATGACTTTTATTGGCTTTCTTTCTTTTCAAGCCATTACCTGTTTTTTTGAATCTCTTACTGGCACCACTGTGCACTTTTAATTTCGTCATTTTTTTCTCTATTTTCTCTTTTTTTCTCTTATTTTCTATTTGGGGCCATCATCATAACCAATTGTCGTCCTTCAAGTATCGGAAATTGTTCAACTTTCGCTATTGATTCTAAATCCGCCTCTACCCTTTTCAGTAAAGCCATGCCGATTTTTTGATGAGCCATCTCTCTTCCTCTGAACCGCAGAGTTATTTTTGCTTTATCTCCTGCCTCTATAAAACTCTTTATCCTATTAACTTTAATCTGATAGTCATGCTCTTCAGTTACAGGTCTAAACTTTGTTTCTTTAATTTGTTGCTTCTTTTGTTTTTTCTTAGAAGCAGCTTTTGATTTCTTCGCATCAAAGACATGCTTTCCATGATTTAACAACCTACAAACTAAAGGGTCGCCATCCTTTGCCATCTGGACTAAATCTAAAGATGCTTGCTCTGCTTGCTTTAAAGCATCTGCAAGACTGACAATTCCTAATTGCTCTCCTGTTTCGCTGATCAACCTAATTTTATCTGATTTTATTTCACCATTAATTGGTAATCTCTTTTCAGGTTTTCTAAAAGACTTTCTTACTGCTATGTGCTACTCCTAAATTATTAATTATTGCTTGGCATTAACTTCTTCTAAAAGTCTGTCTTTAAATTTATCCAAAGACATTGTACCAAGATCCTCTCCACCTCTTGCACGGACCGAAACTGTATTATTTTCTACTTCCTTATCTCCTACTATTAAAAGATACGGAATCTTCTGCATAGAGTGGTCGCGAATTTTATAAGCGATCTTCTCTTTCCTCAAGTCACTTTGTGCTCTAAATCCACTTTTTTTCAATAAATCACGTATTTTTTGGCTATATTCGGCTTGTTTGTCCGTAATATTCAAAATAACAGCTTGAGTAGGTGCTAACCATGCTGGTAAAGCTCCGCCGTGATTTTCAATTAAAATGCCTATAAATCTTTCAAATGAACCAAGAATTGCTCTGTGAATCATCACTGGTTGATGCCTCTCTCCGTCCTCGCCAATGTACTTTGAGTCTAGTCTTTCCGGTAAGATAAAATCTGCTTGGAAAGTTCCACACTGCCATTCTCTTCCTAAAGCATCTGTTAAAATAAAATCTAATTTAGGTCCATAGAATGCTCCATCGCCCTCAGCAACTTCATAAGGTAAGTTTAGATTTTTTATAGCTTCTTCTAGTGCAGCTTCTGCTTTGTCCCAAACTTCATCAGAACCCACTCTTACTTCGGGTCTAGTTGAAAGCTTAATATCAAATTTTACGAAGCCTAAATCTTTATAAATATCAGACAAAAGCTCTATAAAGTCTCCCGTCTCTTTCTGAATCTGGTTTTCTGTACAGAAGATATGGCCATCGTCTTGGGTGAAGGCCCTTACTCTCATTAATCCATGAAGTGTTCCCGAAGCTTCATATCTATGACAAGAACCAAACTCTGAAAATCTAACAGGCAAGTCGCGATAAGACTTTAATCCTTGATTGTAAATTTGAACATGACAAGGGCAGTTCATTGGCTTCAGGGCATTTGTTCTTTTATCATTTGCATGCTCTTCATCGATCTCCGTAATAAACATATTCTCTCTATATTTATCCCAATGCCCAGATTCTTCCCACAATTTTCTATCTACAACCTGAGGAGTCCTTATTTCTTCATAACCAGATTCTATTTGCTTTCCTCTAATATAGTCTTCCATTTCTCTAAAAATAGTCCATCCTTTAGGGTGCCAAAAAACCATTCCAGGTGCTTCTTCTTGAAAGTGAAATAAATTTAATTGCTTACCTATTTTTCTATGATCTCTTTTTTCTGCTTCCTCAATTTGGTTTAGGTGCTCTTCTAATTCTTGAGAGGTTCGCCAAGCCGTCCCATAGATTCTTTGAAGCATTTCATTATTAGAATCTCCTTTCCAATAAGCCCCTGCTAATTTTGTTAACTTGAAAGCATTAAGATGTTTTGTATTAGTAACATGGGGCCCTCTACACATGTCTACGTACTCTTCATGTTCATATAGAGCAATAATTTCATCTTCAGGGATTTCCTTTACAAGATTTTGTTTGTAAGGCTCATCTCTGTCTAAAAATACAGACAACGCTTCTTCTCTTTCCACAACCTTCCTCACAACAGAATAATTTTTCTTTGCAAGCTTAGTCATTCGCTTTTCTATATTAATTAAATCTTCATCTCTTAGAGATTCGCTTAAGAGGATGTCATAGTAAAAACCATTTTCTATAACCGGACCTATGGCCAATTTAACACCTGGATAAAGTTGTTTTAATGCATGAGCTAGCAGGTGAGCACAAGAATGACGAATAATCTCAAGACCTTCCGTATCTTTAGCAGTTATAATTTCTACGGATGCATCTTCAATAATTTCTTCAGAAGCATCTACCAATTTCCCATTTATTTTCCCTGCTATTGTAGCCTTGGCCAATCCCGGCCCTATATCAAAAGCCAACTCTTCTATTGTAAGAGGTACTTTAAAGTTTCTTTTTGAATTGTCAGGGAGTGTTATTTCAGGCATTTTTTTCAGTGGTGTCCACTACTAAAGGACACTTGTTAATTTTTGATGATTCTATTTACCTTTATGATTAAAAGCAATGTTTTAAGGAGATAGAAGCGATTCTTCCCACTTTCCCTCCTTAAAGATAAATAATTTTCGCCTGTGTAGCCTATTTTTTTGATCTATCCAAAACTCTATAAGTTTAGGCTTTATAAGAAACCCTCCCCAACGAGCAGGCCTTGTAAGTGATTTATCAATAAACTCTATTTCTAAAGCCTGAGCTTCTCTAACTAAATCTTCATAACTCGATATTTTAGAGCTCTGATGAGAGGCTGTAGCCGATATTTGAGAGCCTCTTGGTCTCTGTTGGAAATATTCATCAGATTCCGCTTCAGGGACTTTATAACAACTTCCTTCAACTCTAATTTGTTTATTGGTTTTAGCCCACCAGAAGTTTAAAGCTACTTTGTTATTATTTAAGATGTGCTGACCTTTCTGTCCTTCATAATCTGTAAAAAAAACCAAACCATCATCAGAAAGGCTCTTCAGTAAAACCATTCGAGAAGAAGGCTGACCTTGTTGATTTGTTGTTGCTATATTCATAGCATGAGGGAGGCCAACACCCGCCTCTTTAGCTTCTTGTATCCAAGAATGTATCTCTAAAAGGGGTTCTTGAGTGGTACTAAGTAAATCGTATAAATTCATTTATTTCTTACTTGATACCCAATAGTCCAGACTTAGATAACGCCCTCCTCCAGAAAACAAAAGTATCAAGAGCATTAAAGAATAAATAGCGGCAAATTCAATTCCATTATTCTCGTAAGACCAACCGTTATCTATATGAACTAAGTAACCGGCAAAAAACATAGTAATTAACAATGGAATAGAAGCCCATCTCACAAAAAGTCCGACTAAGATAAAAGCCGCACCCCCAGCTTCTGTAAGAATAACCATCCAGGTCATTATTTCTGGAAAAGGTACACCCAGAGTTCCCAACCATGCAGAAAACTTGTCTATATTTGCAATCTTACCTGTACCTGCGTACCACATTACATTAAAAAGGTAGATTCTTATTAGGAATAACCCAAGGAAATCTAGATTTTGAAGACTACTTAAAAAAGTATGAATTGAGCGTATTATTTTCATTATTAAAACTAAATTTTTTGAACTATTATACTTCCTGCAGAATATCCGGCACCAAAAGAACAAATGACACCTATGTCTCCAGCATTTAAATCGTTCTTGTATTTATGTAGTGCAATTATTGACCCAGCTGAACTTGTATTTGCGTATTGATTTAATATTATAGGCACTTCTTTTTCTGTAGGTTCGCGACCCAAGATCCTCTTTGAGATACTATTATTCATTTTTAGATTAGCTTGATGCAACCAAAATCTAGAGATGTCTTCAGCAACAAGTTCCAATTCGCCTAGGTGAGTATTTATCATATCCACAACCATAGGGACTACTTCTTTAAAAACACTTTTACCTTTCTGTATAAAAAGTTTATCAGGGTCATTAGGATCTGAATCTTCAGGCTTATTTAAAAAACCAAAATTATTTCTAATGTTGTTTGAGAAGCTGGTTTTTAACTTAGTACCCAATATTTCAAAAGCAATATTAGATTCTGAATTTTCTTTTTTTTCTAAAAGAATAGCAGTACATGCATCTCCAAAAATAAAATGTCCTGCTTTATCTCTAAAGTTTAAATGACCACTGCAAATATCCGGATTAACCACCAGGACACTTTTAGCAACGCCTGATTTAATATCATTACAAGCATTTTGAAGAGAGAAAGTAGAAGAAGAACAAGCTACATTCATATCGTAAGCATAGCCTTCTATACCTAATTCGTTCTGTATTTCTATAGCTATTGCTGGATAAGCTCTTTGAAGATTTGCGCATCCACATATTACAGCATCAACATCTTTTGCGGTCTTACCTGCCTGAGTTAAAGCCTCCTCGCATGCAACAATTGAAATTTCTGCTTGTATTGAAATTTGATCATTGGGTCTTTTGTTAAGGCTGGGTCTCATTCTGTAAGGATCTAGAATGCCTTCTTTGTCTAAGACAAATCTACTCTCTATTCCTGAAGCTTTCTTTATAAATTCAGCATTGGATGGTGTTAAGGCTTCCACCAAGCCGTCATTGATATTATCTTGATTTTCAGAATTAAAGATTTCTACATACTGATTGTAACTATCAACCAACTCTTCATTTGAAATAGATTCTTTAGGAGTAAAAAGACCCGTCCCACTTATTACTATAGACATATTTTTTTTATTTATTTAGATAAACTTAACATAAGTAGATTTCAATTAGACTTTTGTTTTCTCTATCTCTTCATAAGCTTGTTGAATTTCTATAAACTTTTCTTTGGCTTTTTCTAATAGTTCGTCAGGCAAACCTTTTGAAATTAGAGTATCTGGATGAAACTCTCTTCTCTTCCTCTGATAAACCTTCTTGATTTCTTTTAATGGCATATTTCTTTGAACACCCAGTACTTTGTAAGGGTCGGTTGTTTGATCAAGGAATCTTTCTTTTAATTGGTTAAAGAGGTTCTGATCTATTCCAAAAATATTTGGGGTCTTTCTAAGTAAGTCCTCTTCTGTTGGATCTAGTATTCCATCCGCCATAGCAAGCTCAAAAAGTAATTCGTAAAAAACTACAAGAGCGTTTTTATTACCTGCCAACAAGGAGCTAAGTTGTTGTGCATACTCCTCATATGAAACATCATCATCTTTTGCTTGGTTAAAGATTTGAATAGCAAACTGACGCTGATCAGGAGGAAACTTAAAACGGCTTTTAATGAAATCATCAACTTTCTTAACTTCTTCTGCGCTGACTACTCCATCTGCTTTAGCTATTTTGGCTAAACAAGCAAATAGTGCAGCAAAAAAAGCAGCTTGTTGTTGTTCATTGGAAGTAAATCTTTTTCTAGAAGAATATCCGGAAGTATTAGAACCTAACTTATTTCCTATAACGGCACCTATCAGGCCGCCAATAGGTCCACCTATGGAAAATCCTAACATGCCACCTATCATTGAATTTAAAAAGCTCATAAAATCCTTTAGATTAAAAAAATATAACTCTAAATACTATTGTAATCTTCTTTAATCTATAAGAAACTGGTTTGATTAATAATTTAAATAATGAGGAACCAAATGGCTTTACCAGTAGTTGATTATCTTAAGTTACCTGAAGGCGAAGATCCTTATCTTGAAGGACATAAGTGTTCTAAATGTAGCTCAATATTTTTAGGTGAAAGAAAAGTTTGTTCTAGTTGTTTCTCTAGAGATGGCATGAGTGCTGTGAAGCTAGGTAAGACAGGAAAACTTTATTCCTATTCAATCGTATTCAGATCATTTCCAGGAATAGATGTTCCTTATATCTCTGCTATTGTTGATCTTGATGGAGGAGGTACTGTTAAAGGTAATTTGATAGATGTTGATCCAGACCCGGAAAAAATTAAATTTGATATGCCTGTTGAAGTTATCTTTGATGATGCTTTAGGCAGGAAGGATGCTGAAGGTAATTCTTACATCAGCTATTTTTTTAAACCCACTTCTTAAGGAGAAAATTATGAGTGATGTATATGTTTTAGGTGTTGATATGATTAAATTTGGACGTTTTCCTGATAGGACTGTTCCAGACTTGGGAGCCGAAGCGGCTTTATTGGCTTTGGATGACGCAGGTTTAACAATTGAAGATATGGAAGCTTTTTATTGTGGTAACTTAGGTCAGGCCAGCTCTATGGTAGGGCAAAGAATACTTCAAGAAATAGGTCAAACTGGAATACCTGTTGTGAATTGCTCTAATGCTTGTGCAACTGGGGCAACAGCCTTTAGAGAAGGATGGACAGCGATTAAAGCAGGACTATACGATGTTGTTCTTGCAGTTGGAGTAGAACAAATGGGTTCGGGTCTTCTTGGTGGTTCAGGTGGAGGAGTGGGAATTCCAAGAGAAGGGCTATTGGGATCCGGAACCATGCCTGCAGTTTTTGCAGAGGCTGGTATGGAACATACCAGAAATCATGGAACTACATTTGAGCAATTCGCTAAGATCTCCGTCAAAAATCATCATCATTCAACGATGAATCCTAAAGCCAGGTATCAAATTGAAACTCCGCTTGAAGAAGTTATGAATGCAGAAATGATTTCTTATCCTAATACCAAGCTCATGTGTTCTGTGAACGTTGATGGAGCGGCTGCGGCTATATTAGTCTCAGAAAAGAAAGCAAAAGAACTAGGTATGGCTAGGGCTGTAAAAATAAGAGCTTCAATTTTAACAAGTGATCCCTATCAAGAAAGAGATTTGGTTATGCCTGACATTAACTCTTGTACAAGGAAAGCTGTGAAAGAAGCCTATGAAATGGCAGGACTGGGTGCTGAAGATCTAGATTTGGTTGAGCTCCATGACTGTTTTGCAACAGCTGAGATGCTGCACTATGAGAATCTGGGACTTTGCGCAGACGGAGAAGCAGGCAGGATGATTGATGAAGGAGAAGTTGCCCTAGGAGGAAAAATTCCTGTAAATGTATCTGGAGGATTGCTCTCAAAAGGCCATCCCTTAGGAGCAACAGGAATAGCTAATATCTATGAAGTCTGTACTCATTTGAGAGGAGAAGCTGGAGAAAGACAAGTAGAAAATGCACGAATAGGAATGACACATGTTATTGGGCTTGGGAGCGCTTGCGGTATTCATATTCTAGAAAAAGTATAACTTAAAATTATGCGTATTGGCGTCGTAAGCGATACGCATAATAATGTTAGAAATATTAAAAAATTAATACACATCTTCAATAAAGAAAAGGTTGATAAAGTTATTCATACTGGAGATATCAGCAAGGCTAAATCTTTAGAATTATTCTCGAAGCTAAATGCCCCATTGCTAGGGGTTTATGGAAATAATGACAGAATAGAGAGCGGGCTTGAAGAAATTGTCCTTAAATATAATTTTTACTTTCAACAGCCGCCCCTTTCAGTAGCTCTAGATAATAAAAAAATAGTTGTATTCCATGAACCGGATGAAATAGAAGATTATGTTAAGCAGCATAATGACTTAGATTTAGTTCTTCACGGTCACACCCATAGATTTAGGCAAGAAACAAAGGGGAACACCCTATATTTTAATCCAGGAGAATCGGCTGGATTTCTAGAAGGAAAAAGTGTCTTAGGAATAGTAGATTTACATGACCTAAGCATCAAAAGAATCTTTTTCTAATCTTTAAAACTACAAACCCGATAAAAAGACTTGTTGGGATACTCAAAATTAGAGGACGAAGGACTCTTAAAGAATAATCTTCCTCTAATATTAAATTGAATACGAAAGTAAATAGAGCTGGAGCATATTCTGAGGAACCTTTAGAGATCTGAGCTGGTGTTAAAAGAACTATTAAACTAAGAAAGATAATTAATTTTCTATTTCTGTCATTAAAAAAACTCCCGAGAAGGTAGCTAACGCTAAAAGTAGTGATTAAGTAAAGAACAAAGAACAACACTAATACTCTTGAAGAATATCGCTAAGAGGATCAAAGATCAGACCGGCCCTCCAGTCTGTAATTTTATTAGAAGCTTCTTCGATTCCTTCACTAAATGTTAATCTGAGGAAATCTTTCTGACTTTTTTTTGAAAAAAATAGAGTTGGGTTAATTTCTTCTGCCTCAGAAATATTGAGCACAATTTCATGGAATTTATTTAATAGATTCTTTTCTTCTGCTTTTGTCAGTCCTTTACAAGTTTCGTCAGTTTGGATATTCGAAGAGAATATTCTAGAAGAAAGAAATTTTAACTCTTCGTCGTGCCATAGTAATTTATTAGATTCGATTAAAGCTTGCTTTTGATCTTCATAGAGATCGATGAGGAATTCAACATCTGAAGCAGCATAATTTAACTGCGAATCTGTTAGTGGTCTTCGTATCCAATTTGATCTTGTTTCACCCTTATCTACTGTTATCCCAAGCTTTTGTTCAACTAAACCTTGATATCCAATTGAATAATGCCCGTCTAAAAAAGCTTCTGCTAACTGAGTGTCAAATAAATTTACCATAACTTGGCCGGTCCATGAATAAACTGCTTCAATATCTTCTTTGCATGAATGGAATATCTTTGTGACAGAATCAGAAAACAAGAAATCACATTTACCCTTCGGATCACCAATTAAGACAGGGTCGATGAGATATATCTCTTCTAAGTCATTAATTTGAAGTAAAGCCAATTTCATATTATCCTTAGTGGTCCTCCTAAATTCAGTGTCTACTCCTACAAATGACTTATGATTAAGTTCTTGATTAAGAAATTCTAGATCTTCAATGGAATCTATGTAAGTAAACAATTCTTTAAGCCTCTTGATTAATATTTTTTTGCATGTGAACAACGTCAACAATTTTATCTTCAGGGATAAAACCATGGACCGCTATTTCTAGGATCCTTTTTAATTCAGGCACATCATTTGTTTTTTCTGCCTGTTTCAATAAATCCATAAATTTTTCTAAATCATCCTTTTCTAAAAAATCTTCTTCTGCTCTGAGAATTTGTTTATGCAGTGTTGTACTTACATTATTTCCTATTAATAATTCTTCATATAACTTCTCTCCTGGCCTTAAGCCAGTAAATACTATTTCTATATCTC
>ENA-ORXF01000434-ORXF01000434.1-marine-metagenome-genome-assembly--contig:-NODE-434-length-30951-cov-4.391786_pt1 | contig 30951 bp, 30 predicted proteins | sample MGYA00237864_ERZ511476 | MGnify/ENA primary metagenome ERZ511476 (study PRJEB26306, sample SAMN06343908) | marine metagenome | isolation source: coastal waters | place: Atlantic Ocean: West Antarctic...
TTTTTATTGGCAGCAATGACTCTACGTCTTGAAGAACTAGCTCTACGCGCTATACTAGCTCTACGTCTTGAAGAAATAGCTCTACGTACCACACTAGCTTTACGTGCGGCACTAGCTCTACGTCTTGAAGAACTTGCTTTACGCGCAGCAATGACTCTACGTCTTGAAGAACTTGCTCTACGTACCGCACTAGCTCTACGCGCTTCACTCGCTCTACGTCTTGAAGAACTAGCTCTACGTCTTGAAGAACTCCTGTTAACTACATGTTTTACTGATGAGCTTTTCTTAAAGATTTTGTTTAAAATTTGTAATCTCTTATCTACAATAGGATTTAAACATTCCCCTTTATCCTTCTTTTTTTTTATATATTTTTCAAGAGACACATAAACATCTCCTTTTTTTCCTATTTGTTTTATAAATTTTTCTCCATTTAAAGTATAAATTGTTTTATCTTTACCACATACTTTTTCTTTTTTATCTTTGATATACATGTATAGTATATTCTATACATTATAAACATAAAATATTATTTTAAATACAAAATAATGTTTTCAAAAATCTTCATTATTTTTTCAGGTGCATTGTCTCTATATAAATTATAATCTACTGAATTATCTATTTTAAAATTTATAATTAAATTTTTTAATTCTTGTATATTTTTATACCACATGCCTTTATCTTTTAATATTTCAACATGAGCTAAATCACCTGTTTTACAAGCTATTATTGGTTTATTACATATTGAAAATTCAGCTATTGATAACCCAAAGGTTTCTCCATCTGACCTTGCCCATAACATCCCATCACATGTATTTATGAATTTTCTTTTATCATCTAAATCTATAATTGGATCTAAATGTATAATATTGGGTAATTTTTTACAGAATTTCTCAGTATTTAAAAATAAAAAATATATTTCATTGTTATTTAAAGCAATATCATATACTACATTTTTAACTACATTGATATTAAAAGTATTATAACCACCGTGTCTACCAAATACTTTCGCATCCACGGGTATATTCAATTCTTTTCGCATATTGTTATTATGCTCAGGCAATGATACTATATGTGGTAATGTTAAAATTTTATTTGCATTTATATTACCTCTTTTATTATTCTTAACCCAATCCGATACAACACAATATACATCTCCATGTGGTTCATTACATGTAAATACACAATGAATAATATTTTTTGCTACATTACTTAATCTACCATCATTATGTCCAGATTTGATAATATAAATTATTTTAATTTTATTTTCAATAAGATAATTGTCTACATTGCTAAAATTATCAACACCAATAATCTGAAAATATCTTGCAAACTTATTGATAACTTCCACATTATTATTTTCGTTATTTTTTTCATAAAATATATATGACTTATTGTTTAATATTGTTTGATTATAATATGCATAATCATACATTGCTATTTCTGTTCCTCTTTCCCCCAATTGATTAGACCAAAATGCAATATTTATCATAATTATATGATAATTAATTAATAGTTTTATATATAAAAAATATATTATTATTATATATTAAAATGATTAAACATATTATATTATTATCACTTTCTGTATACGGTTATGCTTTTTCGCAGATTAATACTATTAATCATTATAAATTGAAAAGAAACCAACCCGATATTATGAAATTAAAATCTAGGTTTTCAAATGATATTAGTAGGAGAAATTTAATTAAAATAACACAACCAGCTTCATATACATTATTAACTATTTTGACAAATCCTACTAAGACCAATGCTATTCCAAAAAGAGCTGTTGTTTTTGGTGCTTCCGGATATACCGGTGGTGATACAGTGAGAGCTCTATTAGAAAAAGGTTTTGATGTTGTAGCTGTTACGCGACGTAAAGTTAATATTGTTGATAGAGAACATGCTAAGATTAATACATTAGTTATTGATAATATTAAAGATAAAAATAAAATTACTTCCGCTATTGCAGATGTAATCAATGAAGATAGTTTAAAAAATATTATGAAAAAAGCTGATTCAGTTATTTATTGTGCTGCATCGCGTCCAAAAGTAAAACTAACTGGTACTCCCGGGACAAAAAGCTATGATGATATGAAAAAAAATGAAGATAATAGCGATGTTGCCGAACCAAGTTATAATGTTGAAGATATTGGGTTGGTAAATGTAGCAAAAGAAGCTATTAGTTGTGGTGTTAAACAATTGGTTATTGTTTCGTCTATTTGTGCAAAATGTCAAAAAGGCAAACAAGACTATGGAGAAGCAATTGACAGGGGATTTGCAAGTTGTGATAGTTGCTTTAAGAAACAAGTAGGAGAAGAGCGTATACGCATATTATATGAAAATACCCCGAGTGATATGACTTATACAATTGTTAGACCCGGTATGTTATCACCGGGTGAGCGCAGAGGTGTAAAAGAAGTAGAATTTAATCAGGGAGTATCTAAGAGTGGGATAATTTCACGTATGGATTTGGCTGATGTTCTTGTAGCCGCGGCTGATACAAATAATGGATCTAAGAAAACATTTGAAGTGTATTACAAAGATACAGCACAGCCCGTAGATATGTATAAATCACTCAAAACATGCAAAGAAATGGGGAAGAGTGTTAAGGAATGTTTTTTTGGCGAAGACTACAAAAATAATAATGAACCGCTGTCAATTGATAAAATGCTTAAAAATCCTGTTAAAGGAGCGATCTTTCCATCAGGAAATGAAGTTAGTGGAGAAGATTACAATAGTATGCTCAAAAATCTCAAAATAGATGTAAAAGAAGAATATGATATCGGACAATTACGTTCTTATGATATTATGTAAATATATATATAAAACTTATTTTTATTTATAATATAAATGTTAAAGAATATTATTCTTAGTTTATTGTTAGTAAATTTTACTTACGGGTTTACATCAAATATGAAATTATTTAGTAATGATAAAAAATGTAAATCAGTCATTAACTTGAAACGAAAAGATTGTTTTAAATATATACCATTTATAATAAGTCCATTATTTATTAGTTCTGTTTGTGCAGAGGAGAAAAGTATTGAGATATTGAGAGAGGAAGCAAATCGTATTATTGAAATTATAGATGCACAAAAAGAAGCATTTGATTTTCCCAAACTTGAGAAAACAGAAAATAGTACAAAAAATACATCAGAAAAATATATAAATGAAGATAAAGAAATTAAAAAAGTTCTAGATAATGTTTTAACAAGTTTTAAAAATAATAATCCAATTGATTCAATGGGAAATTTAAAATTATATTGTGCACAATCAAATCCTATTAAGTCTCAAAGCGTTGATAAATTAATTGAAACATTTAATAATAGTAAATATGGTATTCTTTTAGCTAAATTTCATGATTATAGTATTATTGATTACAATGATAATTATTATTTGGATACAGATTTTAACATATCTTATTATAGTGCAGATGTAAAAGTCCATGCAGATTATAAAACTATGATTTATAATAGTATTCAATTTAATGATATGTATTATCCTAAAACTAATAATAATATGTATTATGTAATATATCGTTGGGTATTCAAAAAAGTTGATAAAAAGGTACTAATCGATAGTTGCTATTTATTACCAAAATAAAAATCAATTTTTATTTTAAATTATTTTAATATGTATCATAATATTTCCTTAAAAGATCTTGATATTCTGGCATTACAGCATATAACTATTAATTTAGATAATTTGGAAAATATTATAAATCTTGCATTGACTTGCAAAGAATATTATAATGATTTACATTATTTATTAAAAACATCAAATTCAATATTATTTAAAACATTTAATCAATTAAATAAAAAATCATTTGAACTCACAATTCGCGATAGTTATTATAAAATTTCTAATTTAAAGTATTATTTTAATACACATATTATTCCTTTGCCAAATAATGTTAATGATATCACATATAAAAAAATTAAGAATACTGAAATAATTTATAATCATTTCTTTTACGAACACAATAATAAATCTGATGAAATTACTTATAACTTTTATGATAAATTATTCTTTATGAAATATGGTGATAAAGTACCAAAAGGAACTTTTATAACTAAATGCAAATAATATTATTTTGATTTTAAAAAAAATATTGATGTCTTTAAAGACTATTATAAATATATAGTATATGATTCAAATCTAACAAAATTTAGAGTGTTTAATACACCATTATTTAACGATGATGGTAAATACTCAAGCAATATTGTTAATTATCGCTATAATTATATTATATCACATTTTTGAGTTATATTCTATCAATATATTCTTGAATAATAATAAATATTTTGATGTTATTCAAATTTTAGAAAAATTAGAGTTTAATTATACACATAGAATTGGTATTAATGATATTGTTAAAAAAAATTAAACATACTATTGATATCGATTGTTATCACAATACAAAAATATTTATCAAATTAACTATGTTATATTTCATGTATTGGAGATATTATAGAATCAATTAAAAAGTATTATTCCCACGAAGCCGTATACAAAGGTGGTTATAATATAGGTTATCCTAAATATTTCTTTGATTATATGAGAGTTGAAATTTTATATTATTGTATCAATTTAATTTAGGCTCTATTTTAGGTTCCAAATTTTTAAGTGGAATATTAACTTCATTTCCTTCTTTTTTTGCAAATTCATTTCCACGTTCATTCTCCAATTGTGTAAATGTTGTTCCTTTATAACTTCCTAGTTTTAGTTTTGTTTCTTTTTCTTCTTTATTTCTTAGATATCTCACATTTACCATATCATCTGGTTTATAATCTTTAAGAATTTTATTTAGATCATTCGGATTATTTATAGCTTTATTATCTATCGCTATAATAATATCACCAACTTGTTCTACCCGTTTCGTTTTTTCATTCCTTGTTACACCCCTAATACCTGCATCAATTGCAGGAGAGTCTGATGATACATCCAGTACTAATACTCCTTTGTCAATAATTGGCACACCACTTTTCTCTGACTCTACAACTGTTGGGTTGCGTTCCATATAAGATATTCCTAAAATAGCGCGTTTTACAAATCCAGTATCAATAATATCTTTAATAGATTTTACGGCTTGTTGTATTGGAATAGCAAACCCTATTCCCGATGATACACCCATTCCAAGTGATGCTGTGTTAATTCCAATTATTTCTCCATCACAATTCAATAGAGGACCTCCGCTATTTCCAGGATTAATTGCTGCGTCTGTTTGAATAATTCCAGTGATTTTTCTACCAGTAGGTGCTGTAATTTCACGATTAGTTCCCGAAACAATTCCCGTTGTTAATGTATGATCTTGACCAAAAGGATTACCAATTGCAAATGCAAATTGTCCTATTACTGGTTTAACATTATCATTATATCTAATAGATTTAAGCTTTTCATTGTCTTTTAAGTCAATTTTGAGAACAGCCAAATCTGTATCTGGATCTACACCAGTTAATTTAGCTTTATACTCCTTCTTATTATTATCTTTATCAGTTATAGTTACAATTGCACTATCAACTTTATTAATAACATGAAAATTTGTAATAATATGTCCAGAATCATCCCATACAAATCCCGAACCTACACCATTTGGTAAATCATCTTTATTTAAATTATATTTATCTGCCATACTACCATATTCGGTACTAATATAACAAATTGATGGCGTTGCATCTGTAAACAATCTATTTTGCACATTTTCTAAAATTTTTAAATTATTTTGTGGATTCTTAATGCTTTGAAATAAGTTTAAAACACATAATGATGAGGTTGTTCCATATAATAAAGCATATCTTCTTGGTGTATTATATTCACCATTCTCAATTGCCATTTCAATATTTCCTATTTTATTATAACTATTTACAGTTTTCCTGATTTTAATTGTATTTAAAGCACTTAGATTATTTATAGATGTAAAACAATCTACAATATTTACTAAGAATAGTAAAAAATATATTATTTGTGACCTCATTTTTATATTTATATTATATTATTTTTATATATTATTATGAACAAATATATGATTGGTGTTAGTTTCCTTGCTTTATTTAGCTTTCTTACTGCTATATATTTAGGCAAATATTATGCAAGTATTCCTGCAATATCAGTTTTTATAACATCTATATTATTCTGGTCTAATCCAGATGAAAAATGGCGTATGTACATTGATATCGTAGTAGTACAATTGGCATTGTATTATTCTATTTTTTATTCATATTACAATATGGACCTAAAAAGGTTCCGTCGCTACTTTACTGTTTTAGCTGTATCTTTAATATACTTTGTATTTGCTATATTATCCTGGAATCTTAATCCATATATAAATCAAACTAATATTAGTTTCTTTAAGACTATTACAATAATGCTACATAGCATGGCTACTTTTATTACCAACTGCTCTAATATTATTATGTATACTTCTATTTAAAAAAGAGTACATAATTCTCTAAATCTCTTGACTTTCTTAAACTTCTTGAAAATTATAAAAAAATAAGATTATGTACTCTTTTTCTTCTTCTTTGGTTTAGATTATTTTTTAGCTTTTTGTTTCATTAATGCTTTATAATCTCTGATAGTAATTAGCTTACCTTTATGCTTAACATATTCTTTGCGTTCTCCCTTTATTTTATAGATTACCATCATTTTACCTAGAACTTCTTTTTTTGAATGTTTTTTGCCTCCTTGTATTCCATCGCCTTGTGCTCCATCGGTTTGTGCTTCACATTTTTTCAAATCGTTTATAATTTTTTCAAATGCTGATGGGTTGAGTCTAACTAAGGATCTCCAAGACTGCTCTGAGCCACCATATTTATTTGATAAATAGGTAGTAAAATCTGATATATAGTTTTCTTGTTCTTCGGCTAGTTTTCTTTGGTTGGCTCTTTTTTCATCCGATATTTTTAACTCAATAATTCTAATTTCTTCTTTTTTTAAAGAATACTTTTCTTTTAAGTCTGTAATGGCTGAATCAATTCTTTCAGCAATTTCACCATTAATATATGTTGCGAGAGTTAGTAATTCATCAACTGTACTACTGCCTTCTGTTTGAGTTAATTCAAATATTAATTTTGTTGGGAATGTAATCTTATTTCGGTTCTCTATCTCCTCCTCCCCCTGCCACCTACCATGGGATATTTGTTCCGTTTCAGTTATAGCAAAAGTATTTAAATCATTTATATCAATATTTTTAATATTGTAAATTGGTTTTATTCTCTTAATATTAGTTGTATCTTTATCTTTGGTCGGGGACGGGGAAAAGCAGCTGTGGTAGTTGTCGGGGACTTTCTCTATCGAAGAATTTTCTACATATATAATACTTTCATACTTATCATAATGATCTAGTAAAACTTCTAATATTTGTTTAGATAAAAAAGTATCAATATAATAATCATTATCATGTGGTTTTTTATTAAGATTTTTTAATTTTTGGGCATCTGCCCAAAAAGTATGAAGATCATCGCTATATTTGATTAGTTTGTCACTACAAATAATCTCAATTTTGTTATTATATATTGGCTCCTGTTCAAGATTCTGATGGTTATCTGCGATTACACCGCCATTTTTTGAGAATCCCTCTGTTTTTATATCTGAGCTCTTCCTTAAAAAAATGTTTTTAAAGTTTTTAATTCTTTCTTTCACAATGGCAACAGGACCCCCCCCCTTTTGTTGTTTATCTTTTTTAACTTGTTTACTTACATTTTTTTTAACATTACCTTTTTTTGGCATTGTTAGCTATTTCTCTAATATGTATAGATATAATATTTTATTTTCATATAGATTCTGGCTTAACCAAGCTATCCAGAACAGAATTGTTCTGATTTTTTAAAAAATTGATAGCTACTCGGGTATACTCGGGTATCACACTTTCAAGTATGACTGAACAAAACAAGTTCAATCTTTGTATCCTACCTACCCAGATGGGTAAAACCTTTGTTACCATCAACAAAATCTTAGAGGAAATTAAGCATGATCCCTTGAAAGGCAGGAGTGTTCACTTTGTTCTCACCATGAACACTCTCCTTAACAATAAACAGTTCGCTAACAGACTTAGTGATATTAAAGATGAACATGGCGAAAATTCCGTTGCTATTTTTGCTTCTACCTATAAGGGAGATTTAACTCATATTGATAGTCTCTGTAAGCTTATGAGCTTTTCCAAGGATCCTGTCAAAATGCCAAAGATTATAGTTGCATGCAGTAACCATAGGCGTTTTAGTGATTGCTTTAATTATATTGATTTTCTCAATAAAACCGAGACATCTGTTAAGCGTAGCTTCATCTATTTTGATGAACTTCACAAGTATATCAAAGCTAAAAATACAGATATTCGCGGTAATATAAAAAAATTGGATAATTATGATATTGTTCACGGTATTATGGCTATGACAGCTACTCCCGATGTTCTCTGGAATAAATCCAACGAAGACCCAGACGACTATTGGAGCAAAATAACCATTATCAACATAGCACAACATAACGAAAACAACTATTTTGGTTGGGAAGATATGGCATTTCATCACTCCAAGTTTGTTCTTGAAGATGATTCAAATGAAGAAGACCTTTATTATAATGAGCTATACAACATTAAATATGCAGAAGAGATAATTTGCAAGAATCCTGAAATCTTAGCAGAAGGTTCTCGTAGTTTTATTCCAGCTACACGTAAACGCAAAACTCACAACATGATTCGTACAATGGTAATGAGTGTAAATCCCAATACAGTGGTAGTTACACTAAATGGGGTTGAAAAAAATATATGCTATCTTGACAAAGAAAGCAAATGTGTAAAGATTGATTTAGTCCTCAAATCAGGAGAATTAGGTGATTTAATAGCATTACACCTTCATGAAAATATGATATTCGATAGACCATTGGTTGTGACAGGATATCTTTGTGTGGGAATGGGACAGACACTTGTTTCAAAGGATCTTGGTGCTTTTACAACAGCCATCTTTGGATATAGCAAAATTACTAATGATAATCTATACCAGTTATTCGGTCGTATCACAGGTCGTATTAAGAACTGGGTTGATAATACTGTTAAAACTCAGGTATTCTGTTCTAGGATAAATAGCACAATCTGTAAGAAAATGGAAGAATGTGCTAAGAATATTGTAGCTAAGTATAATGGCGAACAGCTATGTAAAGATAAATATCGTGAGCCGATTAACGAAGATAAGGACATCATCAAAAACTTCGCAGGTATCAATATTCTTATAGACTAATACCTAATCGCAAACAAAGGAGCTGTTGATTTATTTGTAGGTAATATGTATTCTATGTTTTTATTTATTTATTCTAATAGAAAAGTGCCCGTATAGTATTTTATATACCCATCATCTTATTATGATAGTTTATATTCGTTATATTTTATTTTTTGTACTTTATCTATTTTATCAGATTCTTTATCTGAACATTGAAATATACCTTCTTTTATATCATAAGATGATTGTAGCTTTTTTTTATTTATTGATTTGATGCTTTTATTTTTAAGAGAATTCCATAATTTGATTAAAAAAAATCCGTTTTCTTCTTCTAATTCATTGTTTGAATTATGCGTTACATATATGTTAATATCTTTCATACAATTCAACTACTTATAATTAATATTATAAAGTGTTATATGTGTTAATTACCACATATTCTATATATTAAATCATTTTTTTAACAAGATATTAAAAAAAATGATGATAAACATTTGTACCAGTATAAAAAAAAATTGATATCAACAAGTAGCTTATATATGTAACATAAATCATGTCAGCTATCTCTGCTACAACTATTGATACCGTCACCATCACCAAGATGGAATGTCTTCTCTGTGTTTCCGAAGTATCCGAAGCGCATATCAAAAAATGTTATCACTGTGATTTTGAGTGCTGTACTAACTGCATCAAGTATCATATCAACACATCACAGAAAACAGAGAAAAACTGTATGAACTGTAAGAAGAAGATTCCTAGGTCTACCCTGGTTAGTTTCCTCGGAAAATCATTTGTTGACAAGCTTTATCGCAATGACATTAAGGAACTTGTCTTTAAAGAAGAGATGATTCTTGTTCCACGTTCTCTACCAGAGGTCAAAAAGCGCAAGGACATTAGGATTATTAAAGAAAAGATTTTAACAATCCAGAAAGACTTTGATAAGGATGTAAAAGAGATAAAGTTTAGTGTAGGAACTCTTGAAGATTTTGAAAATAAGGCTCTATTTAAAGGTCGTATTAGCTTCTATAATTCACAAATTGCGGCTATGAAGGATATTAACGTCCATCTGCACTCAATCATGCAATACAAGTATCCTTGTGAAAACAATGACTGTAACGGATTTGTTGATGCAAATTGGATGTGTTCAATCTGCGACAAGGAGACTTGTAAGCATTGTCGTACAATCAAGGAAGATGATCATTTATGCAAACAGGAAGATATCGATACGACTGAACTCATCAAGAAAGATAGCAAACCTTGCCCTAAATGTAATATATCTATAATTAAATCATCAGGATGTGATCAGATGTGGTGTGTATCATGCCATACTACATTTGATTGGAAGACAATGCATATTAAAACTTCCGGAATCTTTCACAATCCAGAGTATTTCAGGTATATGCGTGAGAATGGGATCGCAATCCCTCGCAATCCCAACGATAACCCGTGTGTTGACGAGTATGAAGAGGCATACAGAACTCTTACAACTATCAACTCACATTACTTCAAAGAACTAAAAATACAAAAAGAAATGGCTGGTCACTTCACAAGGTACAGTTCATTTGCTGAGTCTTTATCAATCACCGACTTTAAAAGAAGTTTCGGGATCATTGGCGAAAAGCATCTGCAATCAGCAATCGAGTACGAAAAAAAGTATACCATACTCAATGTCTTGGATAGCGAGAATATGAAAAGCCTTTTCACATTTTATCGAGATATTAATCACCTTGAATCTGTTGAGATGGTATATATGCGAAACAAAATAAACAATGCAGAATATAGTAAAGACATACTACGTGAGGACTATCTTGACAAAAAATTACCGGAAGATAAGTACAAGTCATATTTGATTAAGCAACATAAGGAGTTGGAATATCTCGAAGAATCTATGGGATATCATGCTACTATTGTCGACGCATCAAAGGCCTACTTCATCAGTAAGATGAATAATCTTCAAGAAGAAATCGATGCTTCTATCAAAAATAAGGAAGTCATAAATATTAATGTTTGTGACCGACTTGGAAGACTCAAAGAGTTTATCAAGGAGGTATTGCTTAACAGCAATAAAATGAAAAGAGTATATGGATATAAGAGGAACGACTTCATTCCACGCCTCTTCAATACAACCGAGCTCGTTTGGTCACCATTGATACACAGATATATATAAACATACCACAAATATACCACAAATATACCACAAATATACCACAAACATACCACAAATATACCACAAATATACCACAAATATACCACAAATATACAACAAATATACCACAAATATATCGTTTATATATATTTTTAATAAAAATTGAATACATATTTTTTATATTTATAAAGAAAGAGCAATGCAACAAAATTGCGATAAAGGCAAAGAAATAAATCCAAAAACAGGTAGGTGCGTAAAAATATGCAAAGAAAACCAAAAAAGAAATCAAGAAACAGGTAAATGTGAAAAAGATGGATGCCCAGATGGTAAAGTAATAAATCCTAAAACAGGTAGATGTATAAATGATGTAGAAATAAAAAAACCTAAAATAAATAATAAGGTTGAAATTATTAAAAATCTAAAAATTCTGGAAGAATATGAAACATTAAACAAACAACCTTTTAAAGCACGTGCATATAATAAAGTAATAAGTTCCATTGAACTATCTACTGATAATCTTGACAATATTGAAAGTTTTAGTAATATTAAAGGTGTTGGTGATAAAATTAAAGATAAAATCAATGAATATTTTGAAACTGGTAAAATGATTGCTGTTGAAAACGCACTAAATGATAAAACATTTTCATTAAAACGTAAATTATCAAATCTTTATGGTGTAGGTCCGGTAAAAATAGTTGATATTATGAAAAAAGTGAATTCATTTGAAGAACTTAGAGAGAATCCAGATATACTAAATGATAAACAAAAAATAGGATTAAAATACTATGATGATATGTTACAAAGAATCCCAATGTATGAGGGGAAAAAACATTATAGTATAATTAATAAAATATTTAATAAAACCTATTCGAATATAGAGTTTGAATTGGTAGGTAGTTATAGACGTAAAAATATTGATATGGGTGATATTGATATTTTAATAAAAAATAGAGAAGAGTTGGAGCTTAAAAATCTAATAAATGAGTTAAAATCATCAGGGTATATTATAGAAACATTAGCAAACGGTAAAAACAAATTTATGGGTCTATGTAAAATATCACCAGAGTTACCAGCTAGACGCATTGACATATTGATTGCAGATCCATCGTATTATTATTTTGCGTTGCTTTACTTTACAGGTTCATATCAATTTAATATATATATGAGGCGCATTGCTTTGCAAAAGAAATTATCATTAACGGAATATGGTTTCAAAGATAAAAATAAAAAAATTATTGACACAAAAGCAGATATAAAATCAGAGAAAGATATATTTGAATATTTAGATATACCTTATGTATTGCCAGAAAATAGAAACATTAAATTATAGTCATAGATATTTGCTGAAAATAAATAAACATTTTTTTCATATGTGTTATTATTATAGAAAAGTATGTTTGTTTACTTTCCATGGATGAATCAAAAAAATAGAGTTTTATCTTCAAGAACCTTAGAATATAATAATTTGGATAAATTAAGAGAATGGGTAATATCACAAAATCCATCTAAACACGAGTCGACACATTGGTGGTATAGTAAATTACCAACAGATATATCAATGACATTTTCTAAAATTGCAATGAGTGGTAATATTATTAAGATGTTCAAAGATAATTTAAATGAAAATTATAATATTGACATCTTAAACGATATGAATGAAATATATGTCACAGCACCTACGTCAGTTAAGGATAGTAATACATCCGATACAATATTCTATACTCGCCATATAGATGGTCCATATTATCTTTTTCCATTTGCATCTTGTTATAGATTAATTATAGGGTTAGATGATAATAGCAATGTAATAACTTGTTTTAATATGATACCTGAAAATAAAATTGTTAAAAAAGGGGATATTGTAGCATTTGATTTTCATCGTGAATGCCATTATATATATACGGATAATGATAATATTAAAGATGAATTAAGAGTTATTATGAAAGTACATTATTGTGTTTATCCACGATGGGCATATTATTTCGGAAAAAGTCTTGGTATATTATCAATATATTATAATAAATGTTTTAGAAAGTTATTCTTGTTTACACTTATATCTAATAAAACTTATAAAAATAATTTATCTTCATTAATGATAATTACTACACAAATAGTACATGATATAGAATATTATATAGGTTATAATAATATATCATTTATATTAATATTGTATTATTTATCATATCTGACCGATTATACCGTATTTTTGTTTGGTAGTAGCTTTATACATTATTTCCGCAAAATAGATAGCATAAAGAATAATTGTGATAATTTAGTATTAACTCGTGATATTAGATTTTATTATACTATATATTCATTACAATTGTATTATATATATTATAATAGTATAAATGCGAATACTTTGATATTTTCACAATTGTTAAATACTATATTATATTTTTTGAAGGTAAATAGTTTAAGTAATATTTTTAAGATATATGAACTATTTACATTATTATTAATATATTATGCTAATGATATTGGTAGTGTAAATTATATTTTTTTTCATTTACATCTAATAATGAATTATATGGAATATCAAATGATAGTATATTAAAAAAGAGTACATAATTTTATTTTTCTAAGGATTTTATAAACTTTAAGAGATTCAAGAGATTTTATAAATTATGTACTCTTTTTTAGGAAATTTAAATACCTACTTAAAAATAAAAATTTATTTATAATAATAGTATAATTAAAACTTCAATGGAAATTCTAAAAACACAACATATTATAAACGATGATTGTGTTAAACGAATGAAAGAAATGAAACCTGATAGTGTTGATATTATAATTTGCGATCCACCATATAATATTGGTAAAGATTTTGGAAATGATAGTGATAAACAAGATATGGATAAATATCTTAGTTGGTGTGATGAATGGATAACTGAATGTGTTCGTATCTTAAAACCAAAAGGAACATTGTATATCTATGGTTTTAGTGAAATATTAGCATTTATTAGAGTAAGAATAAATATAAATGTTAGGTGGATTATTTGGCATTATACCAATAAAGTAACACCATCTCTTAATAATTGGCAAAGAACACATGAAAGTATATTATGTTGTAGTAAGGAAAAACCACATTTTAATCGCGATGATGTTAGAGAACCATATACAGATACATTTTTGAAAAATGCTGCTGGTAAGGTTAGAAAAGCAACAAAAGGCAGATTTAGCACCGGAGAAAAAGAAACTATATACAATGCTCATGCAAATGGTGCTCTTCCAAGAGATGTTATTAAAATATCAGCACTTGCTGGTGGTGCTGGAAAAAAAGAAAGAGTTAATCATCCAACACAAAAACCATTAGAGTTATGCGAAAAGTTGATTAAAGCATCTAAAAATGGTAATGATACACTATTGGTAGTACCATTTGCAGGTTCAGGTAGTGAATGTGTAGCTGCTAAAAAAGAGAATATTAATTTTATAGGATTTGAAATAAATACCGAATATGTTAAATTATGTAATGAAAGATTAGATACTATTACTAAATGAGTGAAATATTTCGTCATAATCTATTTTAGATTTACCATTATTTATTTCAGTAGAACAGACTTTATATTTTTCAATATCTTTTATATTAAACTTATACCATAATTGTGAAGACATTGAAAATGTAATATCACTATATTTTGCTTCCCAACCAACAATTAAATTTGTTTTCTTTCCCCTTTTTCCTATTTTTGGTGTAAGTTTATCGGTATTGAATACATAATAATCTTTTGGAATTATATACCACATATACTCAATTAATTCTTTTTCTAATCATCATTGAATAATAATCAAATAAACTATCTCATTTTTTTATTTCTTTTAAAATTTCTGACGGGTTTCCATTCTATACTGAAATACAGTTTATCGATTGTGGTGAGTGTAGTTGCTCCTTCTTAGTCAATAGTGTGTTTGTTACCAAAGTACTTGTATAAAAATAATCAATTATTTTATTTATTAGCACATTTGTATTATTTAAGTAAAGAGTACATAATTTATAAAATCTCTTGAATTTCTTAAAGTTTATAAAATCCTTAGAAAAATAAAATTATGTACTCGTTTTTATAGATGTATGGATATAAAAATCAAAAAATATGTATTAAAAAATGGGATAAAAGTTATGATAATACCATTAGATACTAAATTAACACACATATCTGCAAATTTCTTACTTGGATTTAATCATGAATCAAAAGAAATCTCTGAATTAACACATTATTACGAACATTTATTGGCTAGACTAACATCGAAGAAGTTTAAGAATTCGCAAAAAGTATCTAATGAAATATCAAGAAGAGGAGGTAATAGTAATGCTTATGTAAGTAGTTATGAAATGTGTGTATATATAAATGGTTTGTATAATGATCTAGAATACTATATGGATATATTATCAAATAGTATAAATAATTTTTATATAGATAAAAAAATAGCAAAAAAAGAGAAATATGCCGTAGTACAAGAATTAAATAATATCATATCTGATGTAGAATATGATTTTGATACTAAAATATTCAAATATTTACATCCTAAGTATTATTATATGCGTGACCAAAAGTATCATATAAAAACAGTTAAAAAGTTTACATTATCTGATGTCAAAAAATTTATTAAAAATAAAGTATGTTCAAAAGATATAGTATTAAGTATCACTTGTCCTTTAAATAAAATAAAGGAAACAAAAAATAATATTGATAAATATTTTGGAAAAATTAAGAGAAATAATAAATGTAAAAGTATATACCCAATATTACAACATTATAATAAAGAATTAAAAATAATACATGTAGAAAATAAACATAATGATAATGTAATTGTTAGGATTTACGTGTATAAAAATATAGAGTTCATGTCAAAAGAAAATATTATATTAGGTTTATTAAAAAATATACTGTTTAATTTTCAAACAGGAATATTTTATAAAATACTAAGGACAAAACTGGGATTAATATATAACGCAGGTATTTCATATGATATAGATATCATGAATTCTAAGGCATCATATTATTATTTATATACACAATGTGAAGCAAATAATTTACCGTTATTAATTAGCGAAATAATAAAAATACTAAGTACTTATAAAATAACTAATAAAGATATTAGTGATTCAAAGAATAGTAATAAGGTATCATATGAAAATAAAAAGTTTTATGATTTAACATCATATAATAATGATTATAAAACTCATATGATATATAATAAAAAGTTTATAAGTAATGAAGAATACTTTAAAATGGTAGATAATATAAGCGCAAATGATGTCAAATATTTTTTTGATACTTTTAAAAACGATATACTAAGTAAAGGAATATTATTTTACTATTCAAGAAAAAACATTAATAAAAGTATTGATAAATATGTTAAAAAAAGTGTAATTAAAAATAAATATAAAATGCTATATATATAGAAAAGAAAATGAATACAATATATTTTTATATGTATTTGACAATAGTTATACTGTCAACATTTACATTTACATTTTTAAGATGTATTCATGGACTAACTTATTTTGACGAATTTTTCTATCCAAATCCTAATAATAATATATTTGAAAATAAGATATATTTAATATCACATATTATAATTAACTTTGCGATTGGATATTTGTTTGGATTTGAAGTGATATTAGGAATGTTAGTAAAAATATCTATATTTGAAGTTTATTTATATTTTACAGAATATTGTGATGTATTTAAAACAGCTAAATTAGCTAATTTAATAATTATAGTAATTTTATCTTTACTGTCTTATACAACAGGAGCTTTAACAAAATTAACATTAACATAGATTAGCCGATATCATGTTCTATTTTAGCCTTAGCATAAGCTCTCATTACATTTTCAGCAGTTGCAATTGGTAATATATAGTCTTTGGCAGCATAAAATTCTGGATTTTTTCTTGAATCTCTATTTATTAGAGATCTTAATGCATTAATATCGTGTAACTTATAATGAACATGAATAACTTTATCATTGTTATCCATTAATTGTAAAAATACAGAAGATACAATTTTATTTATACCATCAGGCATATAAAAACTATTAGGATATATGAAAACATTATTTATAACACCTGAACCAGATATATCAACTCTATTTGGTGTATTCTCGAACGCGATTTCGTTATTAGGAAATGGTAATCCAGAACCAGAATAATTTGACATCCTATCAATGGGATTTGGAGCCATTAATACTATATTTTTGTATTGTCCAGGATTTTTAACATTTCCGGTAAGTTTAATTTTGGAATAATCTTTATAATATGTTACTTTTAAGTTTATATGTTGATCATTAAAAATCATTATTATATCTCTATAATGTATATATAGAATTATTTATGATTTAATTAAAAATAATTTATAGATGTACTCTGGTGCTTGTACCAAGACCAAATTTATTAATTTCAATCTTTTCACAGCTTGTGGGAGTGCATTTAACAACATATCTTTCCGGATACATTGTACCCGGATCATCAAAAGGTCTATTACATGGTGCACAAGGAGCTAAGCGTTCAAATACATTTAATCTATTGCGTTCCATTAATTTTTCGGCATTCTCTTGTAAAAAAACTCTGCTTTCATAGCTACTTTTTATCATATTATTTTTTGATAAATCAGTCATTAATTCAGAATTTACCATGCATCTTGGGCGATAATCAGTAAAAGATCTTCCGTCCGCCATTTTTATTGGACAATGAGGTTTTGGTTCCGTAGTAGAATGAAAACTCATTATTATAATTATCTATACAATTACAATATTTTTTATTTTTGCTTTTTAATATTATCAATAATACGAGATATTAATATAGATTTTGTACCTTCGCAATTTAATGAATAAATCTTGCATTCTTCGCGTAATTTTTCTAAATTCATAGCCTTATATTTTTTACTTAATATCTTATCGTCTTCGTTATTGAAAGTTATATCAGAAGTTATTGATACATTATCATTATTATCGGCTAATTCTATATTAGAAGCTTCATCGGTTTTAGTTATATCTTCTATATGTGAAACTAACTCTAATTCTTCTTCTCCATCATCATTGTCTTCTTCATATTCCTCACCTCCACCTATTTTTATTGACTCTTCATCACATACATCAATAACAGTTATATCAATATTATTTTCAATATCATCCATAATATAATCCTCTTCATCATTATTCTTAGGAATATTGCACACGGTATCATTATTATCACAATTAGTTCTTTTTATATTATTTTTGAATACTTCTTTCATTATTGCATCTGATTTTTCTAAATTTTTAGATAGTTGTTCTGACCTATCTTCCTTTTTAATTATATTAACACGTTTTTCTAATAAGAAATAATTACCTTCTAATATAGTTATTTTTCTCCATAAAAACATCAATAAAAATACTAGTAGCGCAATAACAAATATACTTATATAAGTTTGATTAAATAAGAAACTATACATTATTTATTAAAATTATAACATATTTTGTTTTTCATTTTAATCGCATTATCTATTATTTCTTTCGGGAAATCCTTAATATCTAGCAATTCAATTGCAATACATAAATATGAATGTCCGTTTCTAATTTTATAAGGAAAGTAATATCTATCATCTTCGGGAATTGCATCAACCGATAAATTTATAAATTTATTTGGATATATCTTTTCTAATTCTACTAATTTATGAAAATGAGTTGTTATAATTAAAGATATACCTGATATTTTACTTAAATATTCTATAACAGCATATGCTGTTGCCATACCCTCCATCGGTGGTGTTGAGTGCATTGGTTCATCCATTAAGAATAACCCCTTTTCACCATTTTCATTAATTAGCTTGGCCTTATTTATCATATTCAAACAATATTCTGCTTCTGCCTCAAAATAAGACTTATTTCCCAATTCATCAGATACTCTCATAAATGAATTTATGGTATCATATATTATCATATTGGATTTTAGACTATATGTTATACCAAATGTCTGACTTAATATAACATTGGATAATATAGTTTTCACATATGTTGTTTTTCCACCGGCATTAGGTCCAGTTACTATTATGCTCTTATCTAAATTTATTGGATTACTAATTTGTTCGTTATTTAATATTGGATTTTTAGCTCCCCATAATGTCGTATCATTATTATATTTGGGTACAGACCAATCGTTTGATAGTAATAAATTGTTAATAGAATATAAAACATCTATACCATATATTGTTTTAAGTAAATCTGATAACTGAGTTTTTATTTTTTCGTCTTTCCATATTTTATATATATCTGTCATGCTGTTATTTATATCAATATTATAGAAACCTTTATCAATATTAAAAAAAGGGTCTAATAAAGTTTTAGAAACATTTTTAGTAATATTGAGGGAATGTTTAACAAATTTAACTAATCCGTCCATCTTTTCATGCAATTTTTGTTTCGTGTTGTATAAAAATACAGCGATTTCATATGTTTGATACATATTGTAGAGATAAATACCTACATATAGAAATAGCGTTACAAATTTAGTTAGATCTTGGCGGAAATTACCTGTTGTTCTTAATAAAACAGATATTACATAATATATTGTATTAATATAGCTTGAAAAACTAATATCCAGTTTCATATAATTTTTTAAATAAAAATATGGAGCAAAAAATGTTGACACTGGGTATAATATTGATGTTATTGGTATAAAATATATTTTATACATATGATATGAATCTAATACAAATTCAAAATAATTTATATAACTTATTATGAATGATGATGGGAATAAAATTTCTATTGATGAATTATCGTTAATCTCTTCTGATATTTTATAAATCCATAAAATATCTTCCTCATAATCTTTTAAAATTTCAATATCAATATCATAATCTACAAATGCATTTTGGCGCTGTATTAATAATTCTTTATTATTTATAGGATGTTTAATTAATTTATCAATTAAAATTTTACTACCTTCCAATATAGGTATTTTAGTAGCCCAAATGTCAATATTGGTATCTTTATATACATCATTAGATATATCTATTTTCTGACCTGTTATTATATCGTCGGTAATAATCTTATCCAATATAACATTTTTTTTAGCTTTATCAAAATTAAATAATTCACGGAACTCTTCTATAATTTCTTCATCCATTTTTTAATTATTAAATTATTAAAAAATGATATAAAATCTCGCACTTATAATGTAATAAATGAAAGTAGATAATATTATAATATATAATAAAGGGTTATTATTTACAATTGATAGGGAACCTTTTGAAACAAACGCCAGTGTGTATAAGAGAGGATGGTATATTATCAATAATAAAAATAATGAAACTAATAATAATAAGCTTATTAGTGATTCTATAATAAATATTAATAAAAATAAAGGTATGATATATTAATCATTCAAAGAATTCTTGACTACCACCACCTTTCATTTTTTTAGCTTTACTTTCTGTATTAGGTTTAGCTTTACTTTCTGTATTAGGTTTAGCTTTACTTTCTGTCTTAGGTTTAGCTTTACTTTCTGTATTAGGTTTAGCTTTACTTTCTGTCTTAGGTTTAGCTTTACTTTCTGTTTTAGGTTTAGCTTTACTTTCTGTCTTAGGTTTAGCATTTAGTTGAAATACTTTAACAGTATTTAATAATATTTTTTTAGGAACTCGTGATGATAATTTAATACTTTGAGATAATAGTTTTTTCTTATCCATTGATAATCTTGCACTTAACAATATCATTGATGATATCAAAGGAGTTATATTTGTTCCCCCTGATTTTTTATAATTCATTCTACTTTATAATAAATATTTAAATACAATACATATTGCTATTATTGTTGATATAAAATTCATAAATATAATAAATAGTATAAATGGTATCAAATAATATAATAAATAAATTAGAATAGGTTTAACTATTTCATATCGTATATTTGATTTCAATAGTTCGTCTTTGATATATTCTATTAATATATTTATTATATTATTATTTATATCATCATCATTATTTATATCATCGTCTTTATTATAATCATCGGTATAAAAAGACATTTTTTTTTGTGATATTTGTAATAAGTAATAATTTCCTATTATAATTGTAGTAAATACAATGAAATATACTGACGCGTTAAAAAAATAAATAATAAATAAATATCATTTACCTATAAAGGTATATATATCATAAAGACATATATAAATATCATATATAAGTGATATCTGATTAGTAGTTTTTTTTTCATATACTATTTTTTAGAAAATGTGGTAAGGGCTTCTGAAAAATCCATATTTAGATGATCGTTGCAATAAACATCAAATTGTTTTTTAATTTTAGTTACATCCAATTCTTCATCAATAATATCACTAATATTTGGTAAAATAATATTAAGAGTATTGTAATCTTCATCCATGGTTTCGTTGATATCTACCCAGTTGTAAGTCATTGTTTAATAATATTAAAAAATATACTTAATCATTTTTTTTATAAATCATCACAAATATATTCATGTATTAGTGTTAAATCGTTATTAATTACTTTTTTAAATAATTACCTTTTATTATAATAGTAAATACGATGAAATATACTGATGCGTTAAAAATATATAATAAAAATAAAGATAAATGGTGTTTTCCAAGAAAAGGTTCAGTTGATTATAAAAAGATAAGAATAATTCAAGGTAAACCGGTTGGAACAAGTAAAAAGGTTGATAAGAAGGTTGATAAGAAGGTTGATAAGAAGGTTGATAAGAAGGTTGATAAGAAGGTTGATAAGAAGGTTGATAAAAAGGTTGATAAAAAGCTATCTAAAAAGCTATCTAAAAAGCCTAAAAATATACATGTAAATGTTTTTTTAAATGATGTTGTAAAAGCTGAATCAAAAATATCAAAAAACTCTATACATTCTTTTTCGCATAATAAAAAGGATACCAACGTTAAAATATCAAGAAACTCTATATTGAAAAAAAATTCAAAAGCAAATAAAATACAAAGATTCCTTAAAAATAAATTAAATTTAAATAAATTTACACTTGATAACCGTGTTAATTTTTCAAAATATTTACAATCACGTTTAAAGAGTATTAATGATAATGATTGTTTAGAAACGAAGACTTTTAGTGACGGCGAAAAAGGATATACTATTAAAAATATCATTGATTTAGTAATAAAAATAGGTACAGAAAGTGTATATGGTGCCATATATCTTTCAAATATAAAGGAAAGTTTAGGGGGGTATTCAGTTATATCAAAAGTCATGGCAGCATCAAAAGATAATTTACAAGAAATTAATTTAATGAGACAGATAACAAATGAAATATTAATTACCAAGAAATCTAAGCATTTTGCCGCTGTTCATAAACACGCTATATGTGATAGTGTTGTTATAAAAAATTACGATGGTAAGAAAATAATTATGCCCCCTAAACTAAAATTAGTTTCAATTAATGAATTAGCGCACGGAGATTTAAAAACATTAGTAAATAATCCTGTCGTAGCTGGTAATACTAATCTAATGTTAAATTTATTATTTCAAGTATTTATATCTATTGGAACATTTCAAAACTTAGTAAAATACGTTCATAATGATGCTCATTACGGAAATTTTTTATACCAAAAGAATAATGAAAAAGGTTATTACGAATATGAATTTAATGGTAAAAAATACTATTTGAAAGCATGTGGATATAATATGATGATATATGATTTCGGTTTATCTAAAAATATTAGTACATCTGCACAATTAAAAAAAAATGATAATTTTATTATCCAAGATTATTATCGTATAATCCACGCATTTTTATCAAAAAAAAATGGTTGGGGTAATTATTATCATTTGCCCCACGGACAATGTGAAATGAAAGTTAAAAACATACGTGAAAAATTGATGAATATAATGGTAGAATGTAACATGAATAAAATAAATAAAACACCAAAAGATATTTTTAAACATATATTAGAAAATGCATTAATACCATTTTCTCATACTGATATGTTTTTAACTAGCAAACCTAAGGCAAATATAATAAATAGTATTCCATATAAAATTAATTAATTTTTTTTGTTTGTAAAATATCCATATAAAAAAGTGTTTAACATAAATATAAAGGAAGGGAGATATGTTAAAAACTCCTTATAAAAAAGATAATAAATTTATATCCTTATCAAAGGACATTATTAAACTATCAATTACAGATGTTAAAATCAAAGGTATTAAAAAATTATTGAATGGTAGAGGATATAGTTTAATATTATTTTTATCAGATGAAACTAATAACGACACTATAAACGAATTGATAAATATTGATAATAATATAGAAAATAATATATTAAAACAATCATTTACATGGTTTAATAAAAGTTTAAATGAAACTGATGTTAAAGAGTTATATACGAAAAGTTTTTGTAATCAGACAAAAACAATAAACGTAATATTAACAAATAAAGAATTCATTAGTATAAATTATAATAACAATACTATAAATGATATTGATAAAGTAATACAAATGTTAAAAGAAAATAATAATTATAAAAAATGTATTATTAATTTATCGATAGAATATATGGGATTATATCTTTATAGCGAATATACTTCAAATAAATGGTTAATAAAGTCGCTAGATGTAACGGAATTACAAAATGATAGTAACGAATGGCTTTATATAGATGATATTATTGAAAAATTAGATGATAGAATAAAAAATTTAGATAAAAATACAAAATCTAAAATTAGCCAATATAATAAGATAATTGAAGAGTATAAAAGTGATTACTATAATATTGCTAATAGATTTAAAGATAAAGATAATGAAAATACAAAGGATATAAATAATATTTTAAGTAATATCAATGAGTTATTAATATCACAGGAAGAAAAAATAAATAGGTTATTATAAATTATATTTTAAATTATATTTTAAATATAATCTATTGTAAATAATAGATAGATATATATAGTATAAATAAATATGGGTGCTAATAAAAGTGTGGTTATATCGTTTTCAATAGCAATTTTACTGCTTTTATCTTTATTATTATTATTAACCTATAATTCCAAATGTAATAATCCTCGTTCAACGGGAATGAACGGAGTATCAGGTAATAGAAATATTCCCGAGCCTTTTTACTACGAAAAATTTGCCAATAGTAGAGGTTCGGTAGCTGACGTCGACAATATGCAACGCGATCCTTCTATGGCTTCAGCAGGCATTGGTGACTATGCAGCATCTGACCCGAATGGCAATGAAGTTTTTAATCAAAACTTACAACAAGGGCAAGATTCAGGAGCATCAATGAATTCCGAAGGAGGTGATGGACAATACGCTTCTTATGATATGGAAAAAGATGATTCTCAAAATATGCAAGCTTGCTATCCAAGAGATAGATTAACAGCCGATGATTTATTACCTAAGGATGCCGCTGATAGTAAGTGGGCGCGTATAAATCCATCAGGTGGTGGAAATGTTAGTGATCAAAATTATTTAACAGCTGGATATCACGTAGGTGTCAATACCGTAGGGCAATCTCTGAGAAATGCCAATTTACAATTAAGATCTGAAATACCTAATCCCCAAAATGCGGTAGGACCATGGTTAATAAGTACTATTGAACCTGATTTACGCCAGAATTCCTTAGAAATTGGCGCCTCATCGTCATATTAAGTTTAATATAATCTTTTTTATTACTATTTATTACTTAAAGAATATGCAATAAATAATATTTAAGATATGTGTGATTTGGGTCAAAACCTATTATTATCATCATTAACAGATTTTTATAATAAAAATCATAAATATAAAACTTTGTTAAAGAATATTATAAATGGAAATCATAAATTATCATTGCGTATAATTGAATGGCTTGTTACTCACTATTCTAAAAGCAATAATATATATTATTGGATTGATGATAATAAAAAAATTTATGAAGATTATCCCGATGATACAAATGAATGTATTAAAAATACTCGCAAAATTAATTTATATCAAGATTATCGCGCTCAGTTAAAATCATATAGTAAGTTTAACTTTGATTCGTTTAGGAGACATCACAGAATTACTTTTTTCATTAATGATGATAAGTCAGAATATATTGAAACAACTGTTGGTCAACTTAATTTTTTTCGATGGATATTCAATAATAATATAATTACATATGCTATAAATAATTATGATACTATTTATAAAAAAATGATTGAAAATAATTCATGTAAACAAAAGGTTAATATTAACATTAACCATGATATAATTAAAACAAAATGTTTGTTAACATTTTATTAAGCGCTTTTTTTTATACCTTCTTTCAAGTGTTGATTTTCTTCTTTTAATAATTTTATTTCATTATTTAATTGTTTTATAGATTCTATTATTACGGGAATTAATCTTTCATATGAAATAGTTAAATAATTTTCACCTGATTTAGATACTATATTATCATTTTCGTCTCTTATTGTATCAAATGGGGCTAAATCTACAAGCTCTGGTAATACTTTATTGACTTCCTGTGCGCTTAAACCAATTTCTTTTTTATTAGTTTCTATTCCAAAAGACTCAGCTAATTCATTTGCTTTATAATAAAATCCATTTAGTTGTTCTATAATATTAAGAGGTTCATGTATTAATTCTATATCAGTTTTAAGCCTTTCATCGGAATAAAAAGATGTGATTTTATTGGTTGCTAAAATTTGACCATCAACATGTAAACTTTGAGCTGGACTTGTAATCCCCCCTGCACCTATACGTCCACTTGTAACTATATTTCCACCATTAACATGTAATTTTTGTACTGGATTATTAGTTCCTATACCTACATTTGCCGCAGTATAATATAATTCATTATTTCCTGCTTTTTCCCAATATGATGATTGAAATTCTACACCATTTTGTTTTAATAATCCTGTGAAATTTATATCTCCACCAATATGTAATGTTGAGTCAGGAGCAGTTATTGCCGTCCCTGTCCCGATACCTATATTACCATTACTATCTATTAACATTCTGGAAATCCCGTCTGAATAAAAATTCAATTTATCTGTGTCTTCCAATGAATTAATAGATGTGCCTTGTGAAGTAATATATGTATCCCCGTCTATGTCCTTAACGCCACCAAGAGAACCCCATGCACTTCCAAAACCTTCAAAATTAGCTGTATCATCATTATATCTTATTGTACCTTTTTGAGGAATAGTTGGTCTTTGATTTACAGTACCAATCGGTATTATAATACCATCAGTATCATGAATATGTAAAGCTACCAATGGACTTGCTGTATTAATACCTATTTTTCCATCATTTTTAATAGTAAATATTCCAGTAGAACCATTCGTAAAACTGACTATATCGCTCTGACCGTGATTTTGTACAACATTTAATGCTACTCCAATGGCACTGTTTTGTATATCTACTTGTTCAGTTGAATATAAGTCTGTATTTAATGTTGTTGTAGTACCATGAACTGTTAAATTTGATGTAATTAATTCACCCGTAATAGTTACATTACTTGTTATAGATACTTCTGTGCCATCTTGTGACCTCAACCAATATGAAGTAATAAATTCGCTATCACCTTGATATAATTTACCAGCAAATATAATATCACTACTTGTTCTAATATCTCCAAATACGTCTAATTTCTTACCTGGATTAGTTCCGATACCGATATTTCCATTGCTTTTAATTTTAAATATTTCCCCATCTAAATTTGATGCATTAAACACATCATTTATAGGGTCATATTGGTTTACACTAAGAGCTATATTTTCTGTATCATTTACTATTTTTAATAAATTTGATGAATATAAAGCAGAATTAATTGTTGTATCTATTCCGTTTATTGTAAAATCGCCAGAAACTGTTAAATCTTCTGAGTATATATTATCTACAATATATTTATTTGTTGTACCATTTACAATATTATCAGCATTTAATTCTGTTATTCTATTACTAATTATATTTGATGTAGATTTTATATAATTTGACGAATGTTCATTCCCTAACGACGATTTAATAGTGGCAATATAATTAGAAGTATTTTCATCTAATATATATGTGTAATTAAATAAAGTATTTGAAGAGTTCTTAGTATAATTTGAACTATTACTATCTATTCTAATGATATCATTGCTTATTATATTTGATGTCGATAATACATAATTAGATTGATTAATATTATTAGAATCTATTCTTGTTTTGATATTATAATCTATATTATTCAAATGTGATAATTCGGTTGAAGTTATACCATTTATTGTTCCTGAAAACAAAATATTTCCATCTATATCTATTTTTTCAGTTGGTTCAAGTTTGTTTATACCAATATTTCCATTAGATGTTATTATAAAAACACCATCATCTCCCTTACAAGATATTTCCATAATATTTGAATAGCCAACATTATGTTCTATTTTAATACTTGGTCTATTTGATGTATCGTCAACATTTGTAATATCAGTATAACCAATATTATAATTTGATAAGTGTCTATGATATTGTGTTATAAATGGGTTTTCTACTGTAATATCACCAGATACAGTCATATTACCATATACATGCAAATTACCATTTGGATTTTCTGTTGAAAAATATTTACCAACATTAAAATTTGAAGCTACTGATATAGTACCATTATATTGGTCATTTATTATATATTTATTTGAAGTTCCATCTGTAATATTATCTAAATTGAGTTCATTGATTTGTTCTTGTACATTTTTATTAATACCAATCAATGTATGTAATTCATTTGATGTAATTTTATTTATTTTATCTGTAAAATTCATAGACGATAATTCAATACCTCCATCTAATCCTGCTGATAACTTTGTATCACCAATATGAATAGTATCTGCCGCAACATATAAAGACCTCCATTTATGTGTTGGTGAACCTAAATCGTATGTTTCATTTTGTGATGGTAAAATATGACCTGAAACTGTTAATGGTGCATTATATAAATTATCAACTATAAATCTATTACTCGTACCATATGTAATTATATCCGTATTTAATGATGATGAACCTGTGCCTCCATTTGCTTTTCCTAATATACTTGATATACTTGTTGCACCCAAATCCAATTCTAGTTTATTATTGGTATCAAATGACAATCCACTATTTGGTTTTGTATCAATTGATAAATTTATTGTTGATTTTTCACTATTGGTTCCTGATATTGATATTCCATTACCTGATGTTATATTTTCAACATAATTACCTGTTGTATGAGCACCCAATGTTATTAAATTATTAAAATTTATAGCCCCAGTACCTCCCTTACTAATTGGAAGTTTTCCAGCGATAGCACTTTTTTCTAAATTGATTGAAGCTCCTGTATTATCAGATACAATTCCGCCATTCGTTTTAGATTTTAGTGATAATATATTACCGTCTTTAAAAATACCATTACCAGCATATAATTGTCCAGCACTTGAAAATTTAGAAAATGTAATTGGGTCTGTATCAATAGTAGTTATAGCAGAACTTATATTACATACATAACCCGAATTACCATTTACATTACCATTTTTAATAAATATAAAAGAACCACTTGTTATATTTGTAGTTGTATTAAAATCTGTTGCTCTTATCCATGAACCACTCGCTGATATATATATACCATTCTCTGCTTCATTCGTTTGACTAAATACTAATATTCTATCACCAGCAATAACACCAATACCATCTACATCATTTAATGTAGATAATGGTGAATTACTAACAGTAGCAACCTTAACATCATCTTTAAACTTTAATCCCGATGAAATACCATCTACATATTCTATTGTTGCGTAATTATCTAAATTAATTGATTGACTACCACTTATTACACCTGTTTCACTATCAATAGTAATCGTACTACCATCAACGGCAACAGCACCTAATTCAGTTGTGGTAGATATTGGTAATACGTCTTGCCTTATTTTAGAGTTTGTATCAAGTAAAGTGTTATCAAGATTTTTAACACGTGTAGTTAAAATATTTGATGTTATTATAATAAAATTAGAAGTTTCCTGAAATTTATCAACACCATCCACTTTGATTTTTCCAGATATTGTTTCGATATCATTTAAAATCCTTATATTTGATGAATCAAATTCTAATATATTATAATTCATCTTTTTATATATCACTCTATTTAATATCTTATATTAATTATATACAATTAAATTAACTATTTTCCAATATCTCTATCCTATATAATAATTCATTTATTTTATTTATTAATGTATTAGAAGTATTTTGAGTATAATTAGATGAATCTTGTGTTACGTTTTGCCCATCAATATTATATGTACCATTTAGTAAATTAATATTACCATTTACTGTCAATTTGTGTAAACTTGTTGATGGTGATGTATCTATTCCAACGTTATTATATTCTGTATTAATTTGTATTTGATTACTTTGTGGTGGTGGTTCATAAGAAAATCCTTTATTCCATATTTCCACTGCTGTCCAACTTGATGACGGAGCAGGATAATTAATATTATACATATTTTCAGACCTATTTAAAAATAATAAGCCATTATTCAATTCACCAACCTTATTTTTCCAATATATAGTGTAATATACTGTATCTAGTGTTTGTGGCTCATCTTGGTAAGAACCTGAAACATTTGTTATAGAATGAGAATATATACTTGATTCGGCACCCAAATTATGAGATATCCAACAACCAGAACCATTTACACTACCGGACCCAATACCTGTTTTTGTACCATTTGCACCAGATAATTCATTCCAACTACCATTACCTATCTTTCTATATAATTTTAATCCCCACCATCTTGAATCAGATGAGTATTCCATACCTATATGGCATGACATAGATACAAGAATTTTAGATGTTATATCGGCTGGTTTTATGGATATTATAAAACCATTAGTTATATTATTATTAACTGGCTCCCAATCGTTCCCATCGCGAATTTCCATATCAGTATAAGTATTATGTTTTGTTTGTATAACCATACCTTGCGAGAATTCAAATTTAGTTTGCAATACATAGTTGCTTGTATCAAATATTGCAAGATTTAAATTAGAAGATATAATATTACTTGTGTTATCTACATGATTGCTTGTATCAATAATAGCATGATTTAAGTTAGCAGATATAATGTTACTTGTGTTATATACATGATTACTTGTTTCTTGAATAATATCACGACCATCAATACTATATATATAATTATTACCATCTGATACGATATTTACATTACCTTTAACATCGAGCTTGTTATTTGGTTCTGCAATACCAATACCAATATTGCCGTTATTTATAATTGTAAATACTTCGTTTATGCTATTTGATACATTCAAAATATCATAGAACATATCATTTTGTATAATATTTAAAGATACACCTGTGCTATTATTTTCAACCTCTAATTTTTCTGTTGTATATACATTCGTATTTAATATTGTTTCTTCTCCTAAAACTATTAAATTACTGTTGATGGTCAAATTACCATTGACGAGTAAATTATTATTATAAATATGATCAACAATAAATCTATTACTCGAATGTGTTGCTTCGGATATAAAATCTGTTTCCAAATAACTTATTCTATTTGATATAAGATTACTTGTGTTATCTACATGATTGCTGGTATCAAAGATTGCAAGATTTAAGTTAGCAGATATAAGATT
>ENA-ORXF01000436-ORXF01000436.1-marine-metagenome-genome-assembly--contig:-NODE-436-length-30799-cov-7.581212_pt1 | contig 30799 bp, 43 predicted proteins | sample MGYA00237864_ERZ511476 | MGnify/ENA primary metagenome ERZ511476 (study PRJEB26306, sample SAMN06343908) | marine metagenome | isolation source: coastal waters | place: Atlantic Ocean: West Antarctic...
TTTTGGTCAGAAGAAGTATACAAAAATCTTAAAATCAATTCAAGAAAATAAATCAGTTTATACAACTGTTGCTCAGCAAATTTGGTCTTACGCAGAAATGGGTTATCAAGAAGAACAGAGTAGTGCGTTACTTCAAAAAACATTAAAGGCAGAGAGATTTGAAATAACTACAGGGGTCGCCGAAATTCCTACGGCTTTTATTGCGAGTTATGGATCAGGAGGACCTGTAATTGGGGTCTTAGGTGAATTTGATGCATTACCTGGATTGTCCCAAAAAGCGCTTCCATATAAAGTTTCTAATGATGCAAAAGCGGGACATGCTTGCGGCCATCATTTGTTTGGAACTGCCTCAGCTGCAGCTGCAATAGCTTTGAAAAATTATTTAATTGGACAAAACATGCCAGGAACTATACGTTTTTACGGTTGTCCCGCAGAGGAAGGTGGTTCAGGAAAAGTATATATGACACGTGCAGGTCTTTTTGATGACGTTGACATAGCACTTCATTGGCATGCAGATAGTAAGAATTCTGCCGGAATACGACCTGCCTTAGCTAACAAATCAGCTAAATTTCGTTTTTATGGTGTCTCTGCACATGCAGCTGGTGCCCCTGAAAAAGGACGTTCCTCTCTTGATGCCGTTGAAGCTATGAATAATATGGTAAATATGATGCGCGAACATACTACGGAAAGTACACGCATTCATTATGTAATTACAAAAGGAGGAGAAGCACCTAATGTTGTGCCAGACTTTGCAGAGGTTTATTACTATGCCCGTCACTCTACTAGAAATGAAGTAGTTAATGTTTTTGATCGTATTATTAATGCTGCAAAAGGCGCTGCATTAGGAACAGGAACTTCTATGGAGTATGAAATGATCGGAGGCACTCACGAACTTTTACACAATGAAATTCTTCAGAAAATAGTACACAAAAACTTGGAAACCGTTGGGGGTTATTCTTACACACCTGCAGAAAAAGTATTTGCAACAAAAATATCAGAAAGTCTTAGGCTTGTTTTAGACACAAAATTTACAGAAGGTATTGAACCATACAATGATACAGGAAAAGCAGGAGGATCAACAGATGTAGGTGACGTAAGTTTTGCAGTTCCTACGGTTGGATTTAGAGCAGCTACTTGGGTTCCTGGCACATCAGCTCATAGTTGGCAAGCTGTTGCTGCAGGGGGTACTGACATTGGAAACAAAGGAATGATGGTTGCAGCAAAGACCCTTGCATTAACGGGAATGCAACTTTTAGATAATCCTAAAATTATAAAAGCAGCAAAAGAAGAATTCATTAAAAAAAGAGGAGTAGATTTTAAATATTCCCCCATGTTAGGTGACCGTAAACCAGCATTAAATTATAGAAATTAAAAATATGAAATACACTCAATTTTTATTTCTTTCTTTTTGTTTTGGCTTAAGTTACTCACAAGTTTATACATTTAAAAGTCAAGACAATGGCACTATAATTGTCCATAGAATTTTGATAGATGATGAGTATCTCATTGAGACTCAATATATTGAAGAACCCCCACAATTTGTACTAACCAGAGGTGGATCTTATGAGTTAAAGGATAAGCAGTATGTGGTAAGTTTAGAGTTTAATTCTAAGTTTGAACAGGACGGTATGAAACAAATGAAACTTCAATCCACAATTGAAAAATGGAATAAAATTTCAAAACCACAACTTGAGCTCGATGGAAAGTGGCTTATGGCTGGAAGGGTAAGTAAAAATAAAGAACAGAGAAGGGATATTACCCGACCAAGAAAAACAATGAAGTTTTTAAAAGATGGTTTTTTTCAGTGGATAGCTTTTAACACAGAAACATTTCAGTTTTTTGGATCAGGAGGGGGCTATTATTCAGCTGAAGAAGAACGTTACACGGAATATATTGAATATTTCTCAAGAAATAATACAAGTGTCGGAAGGGTTTTGCCTTTCGAATACTCCATTTCTGGAATAGATTGGCATCATCAAGGTTTTAGTAGTAAAGGCGATCCAATACATGAAATATGGAGCACACGTGTAGGGCTTAAAAATGAATAAAATAATTTATGATTGATCTTAATTCTTTACTGGATTTACTTACGCTTGAAAAAAAAGATACCTATCATTTTGTAGGTGAAAATTATAAAACAGCATGGGGGCGAGTTTTTGGCGGTCAAGTATTGGGGCAATCGTTACATGCTGCATATCAATCAGTGCCAGAAGATCGAAAGGCGCATTCTATGCATGGCTATTTTATTTTGGGAGGAGATATTAATATGCCCATTGATTATCACGTGGATGCCATTAGAGACGGTAAAAGTTTTACTACTCGAAGAGTTGTTGCTTTTCAAAATGGAAAAGCTATTTTCAATATGGCAGCATCTTTTCATTTAGATGAAGAGGGTGTAGATCATCAAATTACAATGCCTAATGTTCTAACACCAGAATTATTACTTACTGATATTCAACAAGCAGAATCGCTTCAAAAATTAGATCCCATTCGATATCAATATTTAATGAAGGCACATCCACAAATATTTGAATTTAGACCTGTTGGAAAAGCAATTTATTTACAAAACCGAAATACACCACCTCTTTCACATATATGGTTTAAAACTAAAGAAAAAATAAAAATAGCTAGTATAAAATTAGCAATAGGTCCTGCGGCTACAATCATAGCTCTTTGATACAAAGGCTTTGTTGTTAATAACTTGGAATGATCTTTGGAATTCACTTCATTTAACTTAATAGGCTTACTAGCAGAATTGCTATCACCAAAAAATTTAACGTATCCACCGAGTGGAATTAGACATACTTTCCATCTAGTTCCATCTTTATCAAACCATCCAAACAATTCTTTTCCAAAACCAATAGAAAAATCAGTTACAGTCACTTTGTATTTTTTAGCAAAATAATAATGTCCATACTCATGGATAAAAACAACAACAGAAATTAGTAAAATAAAATAAAAAGCGTTTTGTAAAAAAGATATCATTTTAAATAGATATAATTAAATAGAGGCCAATGCAAAGGATTACTAGTCCAGAAATCATATTAATTCTTTTGATGATCAAATCGCTTAAATATTTTTTAAAATTTAAACTAATATTAACTAAAATAATCCACCACAACATAGATCCAGAAAAAATTCCAAGAACTATAAGTGTAGAGTGAAAAAAATTTATTTTTTCAAACAAGAAATTAATATTAGATAAGGCCGCGACAAAGGCAATCATGGTAATAGGATTGCTTAAGGTAATAAAAAAAGTAGAAATAAAATCTTTAAAATTATTTTCGTGGGTAGTAGGTATAACTTCAGCTGACGATTTTTCCCCAACCATCATTCTAATTCCAATAAAAATAATACAAAGACCCCCTGCTAATCTCAATACAGGCTGATTCACTAAAGCTTGGCCCGATATGGCGGTTAAACTATAAATTGCGATCAAGCCGTAAATAAGATCTGCCGCTGCCGCCCCTATGCCCGAAAAGTATCCGGAGACTTTTCCATATTGCAAAGTTCGGTTGACACAAATCATGGCAACCGTACCTACCGGTAACGCAACTAAAAAACCTACCAATAGACCTGATAAATAAGTAATCAAATATTCTCCTATGGCTTATAATTTACTGTAATTTGAAAATTTTTTGAAAGTATTTTTAAGATTAAATAGCTGAAGGACCAGTTTCACCTGTTCGAATTCGAATTACTTTAGATAAATCAGTCACAAAAATCTTACCATCACCTATTTCTCCAGTTTTAGCTGCTGCTTGTATTGCAGTAACTACTGCTTCTAGATCCTCATCCTTAACAGCAATTTCTAATTTAGATTTAGCTAAAAAAGAAACCTCAATTTCAGTTCCTCGATATACTTCTTTATAACCTTTTTGACGTCCAAATCCTTTCACTTCTGTAAGGGTTATTCCGGAAATGTCCATTTTAGAAAGCTCATTTTTAACACTTTCTACTTTATTAGGTTTAATAATTGCGGTTATTAATTTCATAATTCATTCTTATGATAAATGATTTTACATTTCTATGCAATTGGTGAAATGAATGTTTAAAAATCTGATTGTTTTATCTTACTAAAGATAAAATCTCTAAAGGCTGCAACCCTAGCAACATTTTTTAAAGATTGAGGATAAACAAAATGGGCTTCATATTTTGGGCCGCTTGTTTCTGGCAACACTTTAACTAAACCTGGTTTTCCTACCACCATATAGTCTGGCAAAGCTGCAAGGCCTACTCCACTTTCTACTGCAAGCAACAATGAATAAATATTATTCACTTTCATTACAGCTTTTCTTTTTGATTTAGTTCCTATTTTTAGAATCCATTCTTTTTGAGAAAGAGGTGAGGGCGTTCCTCGTCCGTAGGTAATCAATTTGTGTTTATCTAATTCTTTTTCTTTCCTAGGTACTCCATTTTTTTCTAAATACTTAGAAGAACCATAAATATGATAATTAATATCAATCACTTTTTTTTGAATATAATTAAGCTGCTTAGGTTGTCTCATCCAAATAGCAATATCCGCTTCTCTTGTGCTTAGGTCTAGCTCCTGATCTGTTACAATTAATTCAACTTCGATATCAGGATTTTTTTCCATAAACTCCTGAATTCTTGGTGTAAGCCAAATTCCTCCAAAACCAACTACCGTAGTAACCACAATTTTTCCTGAGGGTTTGTCTTTTTTGTCTGTCAGTTCAGATTCAACATCTTTAATTTTAGTAATAACTTCATTTGCAGTTTTATAAAGTACCTCTCCGTTATCTGTTAATGACAATCCTCTAGCATGCCGTTCAAACAAAGTGCACTTTAATTCATGTTCTAAAGATTGAATTTGTCTACTAATTGCAGATTGACTTAAGTTCAAAACTTCTGCGGCTTTCGTAAAGCTGCTAGCTTGGGTTACTGCATGAAAAATTTTTAATTTGTCCCAGTCCATATTTACTTATTTACATCCACAATAATTCTTCCCGATATTTCTCCCTGGAGAATTTTAGAAGAAGATTGGACAAGATCTTCTAGAGACCATACCTGTGTTGCTTCATGTAATTTATTAAAATCAATTAGATTTTTAACTTGCGACCAAACAAACTCTCTTCTTTTAGGTGAGCACATAACAGAATCGATACCCCACAACTTTACTCCTCTAATAATAAAAGGCATCACGGTTGTGTCTAATTTATAATTGCTTGCTAACCCGCAAGCAGCAACAATTCCATTGGGTTTCGTCTGAGAAAGAGCTCGAGATAAGATCTTTCCTCCGGTAGTATCAACCACACCATCCCATAAGGCAGCCTCTAATGGCTTTGAATCTTGATCCATTTCAGAACGATCTAGAATTTGATTAGCTCCTAATTGCTTTAAAAATTCAGCTCTATCTTTTTTTCCTGTGACGCCAGTTACATTATATCCCATCTTAGCTAAAGCCATCACTGCTACGCTACCCACTCCTCCTGTAGCTCCTGTAACCAATACATCTTTAATGGGCTCTCCTAACAGAATAGTTTCTCTTGCTTGAATTGCAAAGGCACAAAGGAGAGCGGTAAATCCTGCAGTTCCTAAAGCCATAGCATCTTTGTTTGAAATTCCCTCTGGTGTTTTAACTAAAAATTTACTTTTTACTTTTGCATACTGAGAATAACCTCCGTAATAAATTTCGCCCACTCTCCATCCTGTAAGAATCACTTTGTCTCCAGGTTTAAATTTTGAATCCGAACTTTCTTCTACCCTTCCTGCAAAATCAATTCCTGGAATGTGAGGATATTCTTTTACTAGCCTTCCTCCATTCTTCAAAATCATTCCATCTTTATAATTAAGGCTAGAATAATCGACTTTAACAGTTACTTCTCCTTCTTTTAAAAAAGAAAGGTCAATTTCTTTAATTTCTCGTGTGAAAGCTTCACCCACTTGATTAACAACAATTGCTTTAAATTTGTTCACTATTTTTCCTTTCTAGTTTTTCATTTTCTTTATCATTAAATATAAATAACCGTTCGGTATCCAAATCAGCATCATCCTTTAATACAAAGCATGTATTGCTATATCCGCAAATAACAAACCCAACTTCTGGCTTAATTGTATAATAGACTCTTGGATGATCTAACTCTGTTACAACATGAGTAGTGTCCACAAATATTTTTTTTAGGTGCTCAAACTTTTCTGGAACCTTAATCATTATATTTAATCTTTAATATAAGATAAAAATCTTCTTTGAAGATTTTGGCTATCACGAAATACTCCTGTGAAATAATTAGTAATTGTGGTGGCTCCTTCTTTCTTAACACCTCTCGTGGTCATGCACTGATGTTCTGCATCAATACTAACTGCAGAACCGTGAGATTTTAAAGCCTTATAAATAGAGTTTGCAATTTGCATTGTTAATCTTTCTTGTGTTTGCAATCTTCTAGAGTAAGCATCAACCACTCTTGCTAATTTACTTAACCCAACCACCTTTTCCGATGGTATATAGGCCACATGCGCAGTTCCGATAATAGGGGCCATGTGATGTTCGCAATGACTGTGAATAGAAATATTTTTTTGAATAACCATGTCATCATACCCCTCAACATCACCAAATGTTTTTTCTAAATATTCATCTGGGTTGATCAAGTAGCCACCGAAATACTCTTGAAAAGCCTTTATTACTCTCTTTGGAGTTTCAATTAGACCCTCTCTATCAGGGTTTTCACCCACGAATTTTAAAATAGTTTTGATAGCTTTTTCAGCTTCGTCTTTAGAAACCTGTTCTAAAATTTTGTGTTTAAAATCTGTTACGTTTTTCATTATTTTGTAAACCTAACTTATAATATATATGTATTTTTTAAAATGAATATATTGTCTTAAAATGTTTAAAAAACGAAATTCAGTAGAAGAGGTTGAGGAAGGGAAATTTTTGTCACCCAAGTTTGATGAAAAAGGACTAATACCAGTAATTACCACGGATTATAAGACTAAAGAAATTCTAATGCACGGCTACATGAATGAAGAAGCTTTAATGAAAACGATTCAAACCAAAGAAGCTCATTACTGGAGTAGATCTAGACAAAGTATATGGCACAAAGGCAAAACGAGTGGCTTTGTACAAAAAATAAAATCAGTACGTATTGATGATGATCAGGATGCGGTTTGGATATCTGTTGACATGGGAGATGGTGCAAGTTGCCATGTGGGATACAATTCTTGTTTCTACCGATCCATACCTTTGGATAAAAATAAAGATCCTATTGAAATGAATTTTGAAGAAACTGAAAAAAAATTTGATCCAGAGATAGTATACAAAGGCCAGCCAAATCCAACTAAGCTATGAGTTTACAATTATTAAGTCCTTTTGGACCCAAGATGGCAAAACTATCTTTGCCAAAAATCTTAATTTATAAAATCAATAAAGAGGTAGATAAAATTATATCTAGCAAATCTTTATCTAAAAAATATAATTATTCTACAAAACTAGCTGGAGAAGTTCAGCAAGAGTTAGAACTGCCTAAAATTTTTGTTTCTAAAAACCTTAAAAAATTTATTGAAATAAATATCAAAAATTTTGTAAAGAATGCAACAGGCAAAGTGGTAAAAAAGATTATACTTAAAAATTTTTGGGTAGTTCGACAATTTGCTCATGACTACAACCCTATTCATTTCCATGACGGAGATATATCGGGAGTTGGTTATTTAAAAATTCCAAAGAACTATAGCAAAAGTAAAAAAAAATATTCTACCAATGGGTCTATTGATTTTATTCACGGAAGTAGAATGTTTTTAAATAAAAGCATTTTTAATCACAAGCCTAAGGTGGGAGATTTGTTATTTTTTCCTAACTACTTAATGCATACTGCCTACCCTTTTTCCGTTGAAGGAGAAAGACGTTCTTTTTCTTTTAATGCAGAAATAGATAAATCAATTTCTAATATTTTTCATGAATAAAATAGAAAAACAAAAAAATGTTTTGGGTGAAGATTTGGAATTGTGCTCTTCCGATCCAGTCACAGGATGGTATCGAGATGGATGTTGCAACACAGATCAGCATGACAATGGCACTCATACCGTTTGTGCAAAACTAACAGATAGCTTTCTCCAGTGGCTAAAAGAAAATGGCAATGACCTCATGACTCCTAGGCCAGAGTATAATTTTGAAGGTTTAAAAGGTGGTGATAACTGGTGTGTTTGTGCTGATTGGTACGCAAGAGCTGTAAAGGCTGGATATCCTTGTAAAGTTTATATTAGGAGCACAAATATTAAAACATTAAAACATATTGATCTTGCTACTTTAAAAAAAAATGCGATCGATTTAGCTTAGCTATATGGCTATTCGAAAGGTTATTTTTGATGTCGGAAAAGTATTAATTAAGTTTAGTCCGCGCAATCTATTTGCAAAAATATTAAAAGAAGAAGAAAAAGTAGATTATTTTTTAAAAAATATTTGCACATGGGAGTGGCATATACAACAAGATCTCGTCTATGATACCTCTAAAGCAGCAAATCCTATAATAGACAAATATCCAGAGTATAAAGAAGCAATAGAGGCATTTTATGGAAGATTTTTAGAAATGATTGAAGGAGTTTATCAGGAAAATATAGATCTTGCTTTAAAGCTTAAAAAAGAAGGTTATCCAATCTATTTACTTAGTAATTTTCCAGGAGATCAATTTGAAAAGTACAGACTGCAAAATAGTTTTTTGGATGAGTTTGATGACAAAATTATTTCAGGAGATGTTGGTTTGGCTAAACCAGATATTAAAATATATGAACTGGCAGTAAAAAAATTCAATCTTGTCCCTGAAGAATCTTTATTTATTGATGATAAAATTGAAAATATCAAAGGAGCTGAAGCTGTAAAGATAAATACTATTCATTTAAAAGATCCCAAAGACCTTTCCAAAGAAATAAAAAAATTTATTAATTAAAATCTTCTACCGTATCCAAATCTTTAAAAAATGATGATTTTGGAACTTTGATTTTAACAATCTCTGTTTTTTTTAATAGATTCTTTGCTCCAATATCTCCTTGTATTTTTTTAAGTTTCTGATGAAATGAATATGGAAATAAAACAGGGTTCATCTGTCTTGCTTGGTAAAAAGAAACAATAGGCACATCTTGTTGTTTAATACTTGCTTTTAACATTTTTTTATAATGGCTCGCCTTAATATTTGGCATATCTGCTAAACAAATAAAAAAGTGAGTAGTTTTTTTCGATAAGTGCTTTATACCTAATTTAATCGATGAAGACATTCCAGATTTATAATGTTTGTTGTAAAAAGTTCTGATAATTTTTTTTTTGGGTAAAACATTTTTAATTTGATCTTTATTTTTTCCCAATACTACTAAGATATCATCAACATTACTTTTTAAAATATTTTGAATTGCGTGCTGAATTAGCTTTTTTTTCTTATAAGATAGTAATAATTTGTTTTTTGAACCCATTCGAGAAGACTGACCAGCAGCAAGGAGAATAGCTGTAATCATTTCTGCTTATAAACTTCTGAAACCAATTGGGATACAATCGATAGGGCTATTTCTGATGCAGATCTTCCTCCCAATTTAATTCCGATTGGTCCAAAAATTGACTGTATCTGTTTTTGAGAAAAACCTGCAGATTCTAAGCGTTCACAACGATTTTGATGGGTTTTAGAGCTACCTAATGCCCCAATATAAAAGCAATTTTCTTTTAAAGCTTGTTGAATAGCAGAGTCGTCAATTTTAGGTTCGTGGGTTAAAGCAATCAAGGCAGATCTTTTTGTTAAATGAAGTTCTTCAAAAGCCTCATTAGGCCATTTGTTGATAACCTGCGTGTTAGGAAATCTCTTATCCGATGCAAAATATCCCCTTGGATCAATAATAATAATTTCAAAATTTAAATGTTTTGCAAATTCACAAACATACTGAGCGATATGCACTGCTCCAACAATAATCACCTGAATGGGTCTATGATAATTTTCAATAAATATTTTAGTATCTTTTAAAATACCATTTGTTCTTTTTTGAAATGCACTGCTAATTGCATCAGAAAAAATATTCATTTCTTGAGGCAGTATTGTCTCAGGTTGATAAATATAATTCTTTGAATTTTCTAAATTAGTAATAATTGAAAATTCTTTTTTTTCTTTTTTTAAACTTATAGCTTCTTGTAAAATATTTTTTTGCATTAATTTATTTTCTAAATAAACAGCCATTTCTCCACCGCAGGCAAGCCCAACTTCCCAAGCGCTTTCGTTTGAAACTTTGAACTCTAATGTTTTGTGAGAATTGTTATTTTGTAATAATTCAATACATTCTCTTACTACTGCCGATTCTACACATCCTCCAGATACTGATCCAGAAAAGTCTCCATGCTGATTAACAACCATTCTACTACCTACAGGTCTAGGAGAAGACCCCCACGTCTGAATAACAGTTGCAAGAACAGCTGACTGGCCAGATTCAATCCATGAGTTAGCTTCTTCTAATATTTTTTCATCAAAAGAATTTTGCATTAAATAACTATATCAGAAAGTTTGTTTTTTTTGACTTATAAATTTTTAAAATCTTCAACACTCGCTAAAGCTTGGCCTGAATAAGACCCTTCTGAAAAAGACCTTTCATTATCCCATATATTTTTTGGCATAGGTAGTCCTTGAAATACTTCATCTTCAATTGGCTCATTCGGTACTAAATTTAATTTTTCTTTTAACATTAGGGCTACTTGCCTAGCATGTTGTCCACTATGCCAAGCTGTTCTTTCCAAAACTTCATGCAAAATTACCTCTCCATAATAAACATTTCCTGGTTGTTTAAAGTCAGTCGTTATTCCATCTCTAAGCCACCATTCTGAAAATTTTTTTCTAACTTTATTTCCATAACTCGCTAACTCTTCTTTTGTTTCCATTCCCTTAGGTAAAATTGATAACAAAGATTCATAAGTATAAGGCTCGTTGTCTTCTACTCTTCTTAAAAATACATCCTGAATATTAAAAATATGATAAACTAACTGCCTATAGGATCTTGGACGACCTGGAAGTAAAGTGTCAAGTTTTTCATTGGGTATTTGCTCTAAATACCTAGAGGCAGCTTCATTAATTTTGATTATTTTCTCCACCATGTTTTTTGGCTCCAGCATTTTGTGTGCTTGATAATCAAAGCCAGCAACTTTGGCGACATCTCTAAATACAGCTCCATTTGCCCAAGCATCTCCTTTGGCAACAATAGGGACCATCTTAACTCCAAATCTTTTTAGATCTTCAAATCCACTTTTGTCCTCTAATACATTGACAGATTTAAATGGAATTCCATTTTCCATAAGAAATTCTTTAGTCTTGAGGCAGCTGGAGCAGCCTGGTTGCCAATATACTTTTACAACTTCTTCTTTCATAGAAACTTTTTACCTAAAGTTACTTGGCGGCTTCTACGGCTTTTTTTGTAGAAGATAAAATTAAACTAGCTCGATATTCTGCAGAAGCATGGATATCTGAGTTTAGTTGTGAGGCATCAATTTCAATTCCATCTAGTGCACTTGGAGAAAAGTTGGTATTTAATACTTTTTCCAAATTCTTTTCTCTATAGACAGAAGACTGAGCTCCTGTGATTGCAACCTGAACTCCTGATTTGTTTTTTGCAACATATACTCCAACCATTGCATAACGTGAAGCTGGATTTGGATATTTAAAGTAATGAGACTTTTCAGGAATTTCAAACTCAATAGCAGTAATCAACTCCCCTTTTTTTAAAGCTGTTTCAAACATTCCTTTAAAGAATTTTTCTGCCTCTATTGTTCTCCCGGAAGTATGAATAATTGCGTTCAACGCTAGACATGCGGAGGGATAACACGCTGTGGGATCATTATTTGCTATTGATCCACCGATTGTTCCTCTGTTTCTAACCTGAGCATCTCCAATTCTTCCAGCCAAGGAACTTAATGAAGGAATAGCTTTTTGAACATCTTTTGAGGTCGCAACATCTGCGTGCTTAGTAGCAGCTCCAATCTTAACTGTTTTACCTGAAACCTTAATGCCCTGAAGATTTTTAATATCTTTAACATTAATTATATCTTTATAAGAAGCCAATCTCATTTTCATAGACGGCAACATAGTCATGCCCCCAGATAAGTAAGCTGAACTTCCCGATGCTAATTTAGTAGCTTCTTTAACGCTACTTGCTGAATGATATGTAAATGCTTTCATAATTTATGCTGCCTCTTTTTTAGATTTGGTTTTATTATTTATTGCCTTCCATACTTTTTCAGCTGTAGCTGGCATAGAGACATCTGTGCCAATCGCATCTATTACTGCATTCATTACACATGGAGGTGATGCTATCGCTCCAGCTTCTCCACAGCCCTTCACTCCTAATGGGTTTGATGTAGCTGGAGTACAAGTATACTCAATTCTAAATTCAGGAAAATTATCTGCTCGAGGCATAGTATAATCCATATAGGAAGCTGTAAGTAGCTGCCCAGATTCATCATAATGGGTATTTTCGTACAATGCTTGTCCAATTCCTTGTGCTAGCCCACCATGTACTTGTCCTTCAACAATCATTGGATTAATTAAATTTCCAAAATCGTCAACGCATGAATAGGTAACTACTTTTGTTTCTCCTGTTTCTTTATCCACTTCTACTTCGCAGATATGTGAACCTGCTGGAAAAGAGAAGTTAATAGGATCGTAAAAAGCAGTTTCTTTTAATCCTGGCTCCACACCTTCTGGTAATGGAGATTTAATTTCTCCATAAGTTCCTGGCAAATAACAAGCAAAAGCTATTTCTCCGATAGTTTTCTTTTTGTTAGAATTGCGAACAATAAATTCACCCTCTTTAAAATCAACTTCTTCAGGAGTTGACTCTAACATGTGTGCGGCTACTTTTTTTCCTTTTTCAATAATTTTATCACAAGCTTTGCTAATTGCGCTTCCTCCCACAGCAAGCGATCTTGATCCATAAGTTCCCATTCCAAACGGTCCTTTATCTGTATCTCCATGAACTAGATCAATATTGTCCATCGGTACTCCTAACTTATCAGCAACAATTTGCGCAAAGGTAGTAGCGTGTCCTTGTCCATGACTGTGTGAGCCTGTAAATACTGAAATATTTCCCGTTGCATTAAATCTTACTTCTGCAGATTCCCAAAGTCCCACCCCTGCTCCAATTGACATAACAACTGAAGACGGGGCAATACCACAAGCCTCTATATAAGTAGATATACCAATGCCTCGAAGTTTTCCCTTAGCCTCAGATTTTGCTCTTCTTTTTGCAAAGCCATTATAATCGGCAAGCTTTAAAGCTTTATCAAAATGTGCATCATAGTCTCCTGAATCAATATTGTGAACTAAGCACTGCTGATGTGGAAACTTTCTGATAAAGTTTTTCTTTCTAAATTCAGCTCTATCTATTCCCATTTCTCTAGCAGCCTGATCCATAATTCTTTCGATTAGATAAGTTGCTTCCGGTCTTCCTGCTCCTCTGTAAGCATCAACGGGTGCTGTATTAGTAAACACGGCTTTCACATTGCAGTAAGCAACTGGAATGTCATAAAGACCTAAAATTAAAGGCGCATATAGATATGTAGGAGTAACAGTTGCAAACAAAGATCCATAACCTCCTAAGTTTGCTATAGTATCCACTCTTAATCCAATTACCTTTCCATCATTTTGAACTGCAAGCTCTGCGTGTGTAATGTGATCTCTTCCATGACAGTCAGATAAAAAAGAATCTGTTCTTTCACAAACCCATTTAACTGGTCTTTCAATTTTTTTTGCAGCCCACGCAATGACAACATCCTCTGCGTACGGATAGATCTTAGATCCAAATCCTCCTCCTACATCGGGTGCAACTACTCTAAATTTATGTTCTGGATGGACTCCATTAAAAGCTGAAATTACTAGTCTTGTTAAATGTGGATTTTGACTAGTTGTATATAAAGTAAGATCATTTGTTGAAGAATTATAATCACCTATTGAAGCTCTTGGCTCCATAGCATTTGGTACCAATCGGTTGTTATTTATGTTTATTTGAACAACACGATCAGCTTTTGCAAAAGCCTCATCTGTTTTTGCTTTGTCTCCCAACTCCCAGTCAAAACATAAATTTTTATCTATACCCTCATAGATGGCTTCCGAGTTCATAGCTCCAGCTGTATCCACAACTGCTTTTAAAACTTTATAATCAACATTAACTAACTCACCAGCATTCTTTGCTTGTTCATATGTTTCTGCAATCACAACTGCAACATGATCTCCTACATAATTTACCTGTTCGTGTGCTAAAGGAGGATGAGCGGGGAGCTTCATATCCGTTCCATCTTTGCTAACAATTTTCCAGCCAGCAATTAGTCCACCAATTTTATCATTAACAATATCTTGACCTGTTAAAATAGTTACCACACCAGGTGCTTTTTCAGCTTTAGAAATATCTACTTTTTTAATTTTAGCTCGAGCATGCGGAGATCTAATAAAAAATGCATGCGTCTGTCCATGAAGCGTAATGTCAGCTGTGTATCTACCCTTCCCAGTAATAAATTTTTTATCTTCTGTTCTCTCAACTTTTGATCCAATCATGCTGCTTGTCATATTTTTTATTTCCTCCTATGAATTCTTTGCAGCTTCTTTAACTGCTGCTACAATATTTTGATAGCCTGTGCATCTACAAATGTTACCTTCTAGCCATTCTCTAATCTCACTATCAGTTGGATTTTTTTTATTTTTTAATAAATCAACCGAGCTCATAATCATTCCTGGGGTACAGTATCCACACTGAAGTCCATGATGTTTTTTAAAAGCTGCTTGCATCGGATGAAGTTCTCCATTTTGAGCCAAGCCCTCTATAGTTGTAACTTTAGATCCATCAATATCTGCAACAAGCAAAGTACAGCTTTTTACAGATTTTCCATCTACATGAACAACACATGTTCCGCACTGGCTAGTGTCGCAACCTATATGCGTTCCTGTTAAATTTAATTGCTCTCTTACAAAACCTGAGAGCAAGGTGTGATCTTCTATATCTTTGGTAATTTTTTTACCATTTACTTCTAATGTTATAGTTTTCATTTTCTCCCCCGAGATTAAAACTTCATACGAATCTAACTGAATTGCAAAAAATATTCAATCAACCAAAAGTTGAATTAACAAACTAGCTTTTGTTTATTTTAGGAAATAAACAGCCAAAGCCGTTAATATTATGAGTGCACCCGCAGCATGAATATAAATTAGTTTTTTATTCGATCCCTCTTTAGGTTCGGGTGTATTTTTTTCTAACTTTTTATCTTCTGGAGTAATAAGTTCTGAAAATTTTCCAAAAAAAATATCTGCCATTTTCTTTGCTGTCATATCAATAAGTCTTGATCCAACTTGTGCAATTTTACCGCCAACATTTGCTTCAACAGTATAAGAAAGTGTTGTGACTCCATTATTATCAGCAAGCTCCACAAACGCTTCTCCAGAAGCAAAACCTACAGCTGAATTTCCCTCACCAACTATTTTATAACTATTTGGAGGGTTTAAATCTTTAAGCTCTACCTCACCGGTAAAACTAGCATTAAAAGGACCAATTTTATTAGTAGCTGTTGCTGTAAAGCTAGTCTCAGAGTTTTTTATAAATTCATCACAACCAGGAATGGCTTGTTTTAAAATATCAGGATTATTTAAGGCATCCCAAACAGTTTTTTTATCTACCGGAATATTGTACGATCCTGTAAGCTTCATATATTATTTTATAATATTTTTTTATGAACGATGCCACAAAAAAAGAAATTCAATCTGCTGCTTTTGAAAGATTAATAAATCACTTAAGAGAAAGAAAAGATGTTCAAAATCTAGACCTTATGAATCTTGCTGGATTTTGTAGAAACTGCATGTCTAGGTGGTACAGAGAGGAAGCGGAAAAAAGAGGAGTTGAAGTTTCAGATCCTGATGCAAGAAAACATGTATACGGAATAAGTTATGAAGAATGGAAAGAAAAATACCAAAAATAGCTTATGAATTTTTTAAACACTCTAATTCTTTTTTTAATATTCGTTTCAATAACTAGCTATTATTTTGTTCCTTGGGCAAAAGGAACCAAACCTCCATTTAACATTCTTATCTCTTGGTGGGTTGGTGTTTTTTTTGTTGCGGCCATGGCTTTAAGCTTAATAAAATATATATATCGTTAGCTTTTAAATAATTATTTCTCATCCAATCTTGGTATTAGATCAATAAAGTTACAAGGTCTAAATCTTGAATCAAGTTGATATTTCAATATATCTTCCCACGCGTCATTCACTGCGCCAGAAGATCCTGGTAAAGCAAAAATATATTTTTTATTACAAAGAATAGCCATGGCTCTAGATTGAATAGTAGACGTTCCTATTTTTTTATAACTAATTAGTCTAAATAACTCTCCAAAACCCGGAATTTCTTTGTCTTTAATTTCCTCTAACGCTTCGGGAGTTGTGTCTCTTCCAGTAAGACCCGTTCCACCAGTTGTAATAATGACATCCACATCTTTAGTTGCACACCATTCTAATAATTTTTTCTTAATTATTTCCTTATCGTCTTTAACAATTTCTTTATGTTTTAGACCATGACCTTTTTCTCTAATTTTTTTTGCAAGAATTTGTCCTGATTTATCTGTAGTTTCAGTTCTTGTGTCTGAAATAGTTAAAACGGAAATATTAACTGCTTTAAATTCTTTTTGGCTATCAATTGGCATGCTAATCTTTAGATAAATCAATGAGCAGGACTTCGCAATCATTTATTGCTTGAATTGAAATTTCTTTTAAATCTACAATTTCTGCTCCATCTCCTTTTTTGAGCTCTACATCATTTAATAGAAATGATCCTTGTGAACACAGTGCATAAGCTTGTATTTTTATTTTCTGCTGAATAATCGTTCCTTGATTTAATCTACCAGCAAAAATAGTTGCGTCTTGATATATTTTTAAACTACCCGAATGAGGGTCATTAAATCCTGTTACAATGGGTTTTAATTGATCGGTAACTGGTTCTTTGGGAAATTGCTTTGCATCCCATCTTGGTTTGACATCTCTTTTATTTGGAAACATCCATATTTGATAAAGATTAGTTTCTTCATTTTCTAGGTTATATTCAGAATGAGTAACGCCTGTTCCTGCTGACATAACTTGAACATCTCCTGCTTCTGTTCTTCCCTCGTTTCCCATGTCATCTTTATGAGTGATGGCGCCTTTTCTAACATAAGTAATGATTTCCATGTTGTCATGAGGATGAGGATCAAATCCTTTTTTTGCAGCTACAATATCATCATTTATAACTCTCATAGGACCAAAGCATATTCTGTTTGGATCTTGATAGCTTGCAAAGCTAAAATGATGCTTAGCTTGTAACCAACCATGATTTGCCCCACCTAAAGATTCATAAGGAATAACAGTAATCATATTTTATTTATTTTTTCTTTTGCTTTTTTAAGGTTATCATCATTGATAGCAAGTTGGTCAGCTGCAATAATCTCAATATCTTTAATTCCTAAAAAATTTAATGCTTGTTTAAGCCAAGAAGTGCAAAAATCAACAGGGCTTCCTACTGGTACCCCGCCAGATGTAACAACTAGATAAACTTTTTTATTATCTTTAATCAATCCTACTGGGCCAGTAGCCTCGTATTGAAATGTTTTACCAGCTCTTGCAATAAGATCGAACCATGCTTTTAAAGAAGCAGGAGGTCCAAAGTTATAAATAGGAACTGAAATAACAACTACATCCGATTCTAATAGCTCATCTACCAATTCATCTGAAAATTTAAATAACTTATGATCTGCTTCTGTCCTTTCCTCTTCTGGAATGACAAAACCGGCTCCTTTGATGCCAGCAACAAAAGGTATGGTATGAGAGATATCTCTATATTTTACAACTCCTTGTAATTTTTGAACCAATTCTTTTGCAAGCTTTCGTGAAATAGAATTTTCTTTTCGAGCACTTGAGTCTAAATGTAATATATTCATAATTAACGATTACCTCTTATTAAAAAATACAATCCAATTATAAAAAGAAATACTTGTTCACTAGTAAATAATTTAGTTGTTATGAACCAATCTGCATGAGCTAATGCAAGAGCATTTATCATAATAACAGTGATAGCTAAAGCGCTTGCTCTTGTTAATAAATTTCCGATAGGACCTTTTATAAAGCCACCAACAATTAAAGATAATCCAGCACCTAGCTCTGTTAGTGCAACTAAAGATGCAAGAAAAGAAGAAAAACCAAAATACTTCATTAAAGCTTCAGGAGGTAATGGAAATTTACTTATTCCGTGTATAGTAAATGCAATACCCAACCCAAATCTTATTAACCAAGGTGACAGGAACTGTATATTTAAAAAAAACTTATTAATTTGATTGTCTAATTTATTCATATTTATCTCTTTGTTTTCTTAGTTGTTATTTACCGTGCGATCCATCACAAAAGGGTTGGTTGTTAGTTTGTTTGCACGCACAAAAATATACTGTTTTTGCTTCTTCAGCTTTGTATATGGTAGGAGTAAATTCTGTACCTTTGTGTGATCCTTCACAAAATGGTTGATTTTTTGATTCACCGCATGAACACCAGTAATAAGATTTATCTTTTTCAACCTCAACTGCAATTGGTTCGTTACCTGCATTTTGTCCTTTGGTCATTTGTATCCTTTTAATTTGATTGATCTGTATCTATTACTTTGCTATGAATAATGCAATAAGACAAAAAAAACATACTAGTATATAAAAACATACCATGAAAAACTTAATAGATTGTCCAGCAGAAAGAGCAGTTTATTTTCTTGGAGGTAAATGGAAAATTAGAATTTTATTTTGTTTATCACAAAGCAAAAAAATTAGGTTTGGCAACCTTAAAAAAAAATTGAAAACAATTACACAGCAGATGCTATCCAAACAGCTTAAGGAATTAGAAATAGATGGAATAGTTAATAGAAAAGTTTATCAAGTAGTTCCTCCAAAAGTTGAGTATTCTTTAACTGAATTTGGACTTTCAGTTATGCCAATATTAAAATCTTTTGACGAATGGAATAAAAAAAATACACGAACTATTTCATCAAAATTAAATAAAAACTTTGAAGAAAATAGAATTGCATAACTCCGATAAGCATGGAAACACATTTGACAACTAACTAAGATGTAGCTTAATGATTTGATGATTTTTTTATTAAGTTTTTTATTTTTTCTTACTTCGTTAATTTATTCTAGTGTTGGATTTGGAGGTGGCTCAACTTATCTAGCGCTTTTATTACTGTGGAAAATACCTTATGAAATTTTTCCTATCATAGCATTGTTATGTAATATTATTGTTGTTTCAGGAAACTGTATTAATTATGCAAGGGCAGGAAACCTCAACTTTAAATTTTTATCTCCTTACTTGGTAGGCTCCATTCCCCTCTCTTATATTGGAGGATCTCTAGCTATTGAAAAAGAGTTTTTTCAAATTTTATTATTTGGAGTGCTATTAATAGCTGGAATATTACTTTTAATAAACTTCAGATCATATGAAGAAAAAGGTAATGCCTCTAGAAATATACCAAAACTACTAGCTATTTTCATTGGTGGTATATTAGGTTTTATTTCTGGAGTTGTTGGCATTGGAGGGGGTATTTTTTTAAGTCCAATTTTATTTATACTTAGAGCTGCAAAGCCAAATGAAATTATAACAGCAGCATCTATTTTTATACTGATTAATTCTGTATCTGGTATTGCCGGTCAACTTACCAAAATTAATTCCCTCCTTTTCTTATTGGATTATGCATATTTAATTTTAGCTGTTTTAATTGGAGGTCAATTGGGTAATTTTTTAAACTTGAAAATATTACCAACTAGGATATTGGCTCTCATAACATCAATCTTAGTATTGTTTGTTTCAATTCGAATGGGAGTTAATATTTTTGGATAAAAATTTTTTTAATACTACAAGAATTCTTGATGGAGGAACTGGTCAGGAACTAATAAACAAAGGTTTAAAACCAGAAAGTAATTTATGGAGCGCAACAGCCTTAATTTACAAAAAATATCATCGATTAATTGTTAATACTCATTTAGATTTTATCAAAGCAGGAGCGGAAGTGATTGTAACAAATAGTTTTGGTTCTAGAAAAAGAAGAATGTTGGATAATAATATTCTACATAAATTTGAAACTGCAAATAAAACAGCAGGTAGACTGGCAAAAAAAGCAGTTAAAATCTCTAAGAAGAAAATATTTATAGCAGGTAGTTTGCCTCCACAAAATTTTACTTATATGTCAGATTTAGGAAAAAACATAAATTTTATAAAAACAGGTTTTTATGAACAGGCTAAATGTTTAAACCCTTATGTAGATTTTTTTTATTTAGATGTAATGAGCAGTCTTAAAGAATGTGAAATAGGATTAAAAGAAATTTCAAAATTTAAAAAAGAATGTTTAATCGGAATACATATTAGAAATGGAAAAAAACTCCCTTCTGGTGAAAATTTTATTGACGTTGTAAAAAAACTAGAAAAATACAAACCTTTAGGAATTATTGCTTCATGTGTTTCTTTAGAAGATTTGGAATTAGTTTTTAAAGATGTAAAAAAAATTAAAATTCCTTTTGGATTTAAATTAAATGCATTCCAGCATATACCTGATGGCTGGAAACCAGATGGAACCAAACCGCATGAACTTGGAAAAAGGAAAGATATAACCCCAAAAAAATTTCAGAGTGTTTGTAAAAAATTAAATAAACTAGGCGCAACTATTATTGGTGGTTGCTGTGAAATAACTCCAGCTCATATTGCTAAACTTAAATTAAATTTGTTGAGGTAAAGAGTGAGCTTTTTCTTGTATTGCTTTTTTTTTCTCAACTACAGAGGTTAATTTAGAAAGTTCGTTTGTAGATTTGATATAAAGAGTAGTTACCAATATTAAAGCAATTGCGTAAGAGCTCCATACAAATAAAGCGTAACCTCCCATATTTAAAAATTCGATCATAAGTCCTTATAACTATTTTCCTGCACTCTTTGCAACATAAAAAGCTACACTATCTATCTCAACTTTTGTCAAAATTCCATCTTCACCAAAAGCTGGCATAACACCAAGGCCACCAGTAACAATATCTACAACTTGTGCATATGTAGGTTTTAATCCATCTAAATTTGGTCCAATCTCTCCTTCGGCTCCAGCAGCTTTCAATATATGGCAACCTGCACACATTCCTTTTCCACCAAATATATCTTTGCCCATCTTCATTTTTGCTTCATCGGCATAAACCGATGAGGCAGAAATAATAAATACTAAAGAATATAAAAGCTTTCTTAGCTTTGGGACTTTTTGCATTTTACTTGTAGATTAAGCTACAACTAAGTTTATGCTATGGTCTTTCCATCCATTATGAGCGTAACCTCTTCTATTATCAGATCTTAACTCTGGCTGAGATTTGCTACCGCTGTAGGCTTTGGTTGCAACCTTATAAGTTCCAGATTTTAAAGAAGTAGATAAAGCAAATCTTCTCCAGGCAAATTTTCCAAGATCGGGTCCTACAAATTTTGCTTTTTTCCATGATTTACCGCCATCTACGGATACCATAACTTTAGAACATTTCTTAGTTCCACCCATAGCAACACCGGTTAAAGTAACTTTACCTGAGTTCACTCCTCCCGTTTTATTTGTGTGGGATGTTAGCCAAGACTTAACTGGCATCTCCCAGCAACTTGGATATTGAGATCCTTTTTTTCCGATAGGTGAAATTCTATAACTTTTTTTCATATATTTCACTTTAGATTCACTTTTGGTAAATGAAACTTTCGAAACATGTTTAACATTGTTTATTCCAAAGTAACCTGGAGTAACAGTTCTTACAGGTCCTCCATGAGCATTAGGAATTGGTTCACCATTTACTTCCCACGCCAAGATTGCATCTTTATGAGCTTTAAGAGGTATCGATCTTTCAACCGTTGCAATCATTGGGTCTAATTTTAAAAATGAAGCGTCAGCACCAGTTGAAGTCATAAACTTTGCTCCTTTTGAAATTCCACCACATGCATCAATTAAAGTTTTCATAGGAATTCCTGTCCATAACAAACAAGCTGCTGCTCCCGTTAACCATTGTGATCCTCTTGGTTTGTGAGGAAAAAATCCTCTTCCATTACCAGAACATTGCAAAACAGTTGCTACAGTTGTAGTTCCCATGCTTTGCATTTGAGCTAACGTAAAAGTTTTTGGATTTTTAACTCCACTGATGGATACTTTCCAATTTTTTCTATTACCAATTTGCTTGTCAGTCAATGAAGGTAAATTATTTCTAATATATACATTTCTAAGTGGCGTAACAATTCCATCTCCAATAGCTGCTCTGTGAGTTTCCATTGTTTTGCTGGAGTGAATGACCAATGCTGATCTATCTTTCCATTTAATAAATTCTGGCAATCCTTTTGCACTTGCTGCATCGTGATTTGCTTGTGCTAAGCTTACTGGTAGAACAGCTGACGCTGCTGCTACTCCAGCAACAGTAGCTGATGTGGTTAAAAAATTTCTTCTACTTAGATTTGATACACTTGACATAAAAATATCTCCTTTTTTTTTTAGTTATATTAATAAAATTTAAACAAGAAATAAATAAAAAAAACTAATTAACTATTAAATTTTTTTTATTTATTTTTCTAAGTACAACTCAGAATTGTAAAATAAATTTGTAAAAAACCTATACTTTATGCTACAAAAGTATGTATGGAAAAACTAACTGATACTTTTGGAAGATCTTTTCCATATATTAGGCTTTCTATAACTGATGTTTGTAATTTTAAATGCAGTTATTGTTTGCCAAATGGCTATTTTAAACCAGAAAAAACTCCTGTTTTTTTAAATTTTGCAGAAATTTCAAGACTTGTAAAAGCTTTCGCTGAATTGGGAGTGTCAAAAATTAGGTTAACTGGAGGAGAACCGACTGTAAGAAAAGATTTCTTTAGTATTTTAAAAGATATTAAATCAAATAGCGGAATTAAAGATTTGGTTATGACCACAAACGCTTATAAACTAAATCAAATTACTGATCAATTAATTGATAATGGTTTAACAGGTATTAATATTAGCATCGATAGTCTGAATAGAGAAAAATTTAAAGAAGTTACTGGCCACGATCGTCTTCCTCAAATTTTAGAAGGAATTAAAATATTACAAGAAAAAAATTTTAAAAAAATAAAAATTAATGCTGTTTTCTTAAAGGGAATTAATGATAGCGAAAGTGAATTTGAAAAATGGGCAGAGTTTATTAGTAAAAATAAAATTGATTTTAGATTTATTGAACTAATGGAAACAGGAGATAACGCCGAGTACTTTAAAAAATACCATGTGCCAGCACAAGTTTTTAAGGATTACTTATCAAAAAAAAATTGGAAACAAATTCCAAAAATTTATGGTTCAGGTCCGTCTCTAAATTACGTAAATCCAAACTTTAAAGGTAAGTTCGGAATAATTGCTCCTTATTCAAAAGATTTTTGCCAAAGCTGCAATAGACTGAGAGTTACAGCTAGAGGTGAGCTTAGACTATGCCTGTTTGGAAATACAGGAACTGACTTGAGACATTTGTTACAAAATAATGATCAAAAAGAAGATTTAAAAGATTTAATAACTAGCCAACTAAATTTTAAAAAAGCTTCTCACTATCTCGAACTAGGAGATACTGGACTTACAACAAATCTGTCAACGACTGGCGGATAAATGGAAAATTTAAAAGTGGCAAGTCAAAATGAACTAAAGGATTGGGCTAAAGAAATTTTTCAAAAAAACTCATTTAATATGATTGACGTTTCCGCGAAGAAGGAAACTTTTAGAAGGGCATTGGCTGTGGGGAAAATCATTGTTGGAAAGGAAACTTTTGATTTAATTAAATCGAAAAAAATGCAAAAAGGAGATCCAATTTCACTGGCAGAAATAGCTGCTGTATTAGGAGTTAAAAAAACAAGTGAGATTATTCCCTTGTGCCATCCACTTCCAATAGACCACACAGCTACTAAAATTATTCTAAACGAAAAAGATTACTCACTTGAGGTTTACTGTATTGTATCTGCATATGCCAAAACAGGTGTAGAGATGGAAGCAATTATGGGAGTAAATACTGCATTAATAACGATTTATGACTTAAGCAAAATAGTGAATCCAGATTTGAAAATTGAGGGTATTAAGCTTTTAGTAAAACAGGGCGGTAAAAGTGGATTGTGGCTAAACCCAAACGGGTTGCCAGATTTCTTATCTAATCTGTTTTAAGAAAAAATGATTAGCTATAAAAAAGCAGTAATAGAAATACTATCTAACTGCAAACCCAAAACGATCACTCTTCCAATCTCTAAAGCAATAAATTATATAGCTGCAAAAAATATTTTTTCAAAAAGAAATAATCCTAGTTTCGATAATAGTCTTTTAGATGGCTTTGCAGTTAAATCAACGGACGTACAAAAAAACAAAGTATTAACTATCGCTGGAAAAATATCAGCCGGAGAAAAGAAAAAAATAAAATATAAAAAAAATAGCTGCTATCAAATAGCCACTGGCTGCCCAATTCAATTACCTTTCGATAGCATGATACCTTATGAGCAAGTAATTATTAAAAATAAAAAAAGCATTCAAGTTAAAATGTTAGTTAAAAAATCCCAGAACGTCAGAAAAAAAGGTTCTGATTTTAAAAAAAATTCTTTAATTCTTAAAAAAGGAACACAAATTCAAGCTTCTACATTACTGGCAGCAAAAACATTAGGGGTTTCAAAAATTGAAGTTTATTCCAAACCTAAAATTATTTTATTTTGTTCTGGAGACGAAATATCAGATAATCCATCACATACAAATAAAACTATTAATGGTATCTCTGAATATTTAGAATCTTTTAAAAATAAATACAATTATGACTTTGAATATTTAGGTGTAGTTAAAGATAGCAAAAAAGATTTAAAAAAAATTTATAATAAAATAAAAAAAAATAAATCAAAAAATACTATTTTTATAAGCACAGGAGGTGTTTCCATGGGTCACAAAGATTTTATACCTTCCGCTCTTAAAAAGAATGAATATAAGATTATTTTTCATAAAATGAACATGAAGCCTGGTAGACCCACTCTATTTGCAAGAAAAAAAGATAATTTTTATTTTGGCTTGCCCGGAAATCCAATTGCTACCATTGTTGGGTTTCATTTTTTAATTGTTCCATTAATAAAAAAATTACAAGGTAAAAAAGTTAACTGGAATACCGGTGTACTTTTAAATTCTCAAAAAAAACTGACTAATATGACCTTGCTTTTGAGAGGGAAAAGAAAGAATAAAAATATTAAGATTTTGCCCGGTCAAGAATCTTATAAAATTTCTACATTGGTGAAGGCAAATTGCTGGGTACTTCTTGATCAAAATAATTCCTTTATTAAAAGAGGATCTAAAGTTAAATACATAGGTTATGAAAATTAAAATTGAATTATTTGGTGCTGCAAAAGACTTTTCAGATGAGAGGTATCTTGAAATTGAGTTAACAAAAAAAATAAATATTAAAGAGCTTAAAGAAAAATTAATAAAATTGCTTAAAGATCGCTATCCAGAAAATATGAATTATTCAAAAATTGTTGAAACATCAGCATTCTGCAACGAAAACGATCAAATAGTACAAGAGAACTACTTAATTTCTGAAGATCAAAAACTTTGTATTATTCCACCCGTGGGAGGAGGTTAATGTTTCACGGTAAAGTTATAGATATATCTGACGATAAAATTTCAATTGATAAAGCTCAATTGTTTATAACATCTGAAAAATGTGGAGCATCTTTATTTTTTGTTGGGACTGTTAGAAATCATAATAATAACAAAAATGTGACTGGCATTACTTACGATTCTCATGACTCAATGGTTGAAAAAAGTTTCTTAGAAATTTACGAAGAAGCAATAAAAAAATTAACAGTAGAACATCCGGTGGTTTTTATTGAACATGCTAAAGGATATATTGCTTTGGGAGGAATTTCTATTGTGATTGCAGTAGCCTGTAAGCATAGGGCTCAAGCATTTGAATTATCAAGATATATTATTGAAGAGATAAAAAAAAGAACACCTATTTGGAAAAAAGAACATTATGATAATGAAAAATCAAGCTGGTTAAAAGGAAATGTAATAATTGACAATAAAGAATAAAAATGAAAAAAATATTTAGTTCAGAAATTACTCCAGAAACTATTTATAATAGTAGACGCTCATTTATAAAAAAGTTAGGTTTTTCTACTGGGTCTTTAATTTTAAGTTCAAGTTTTTTTTTAAATAATTCTTCCCAAGCAGAGGAAAGGAATAAACTTACTACCTACAAAGACATTACTACTTATAATAATTATTATGAATTTGGGACTTCGAAAGAAGACCCCTCTATAAATTCTAAAAATTTTACTGCTGAACCGTGGTCTATTCAAATTGAAGGTGAGGTTGATAAGCCAATAACTGTATCTTATGAAACTATGGTTAAAGATTTCCCTATTCAAGAAAAGATGTACAGACTTCGTTGCGTTGAAGGATGGTCAATGGTTATTCCATGGATGGGATTTTCTTTAAGTCATTTATTAAAAAAAGTTTCTATTAAAAATACAGCAAAGTTTGTTGAATTTGAAAGTGTATACAGACCTAAAGAGATGATTGGTCAAAAAAGTAATATTTTGTCATGGCCTTACAAAGAAGGCTTACGATTAGATGAAGCGATGCATCCTTTGACTTTAATGGCCACAGGCCTTTATGGGAAAAAACTTCCCAATCAAAATGGAGCTCCATTAAGGTTAGTAGTTCCGTGGAAATACGGATTCAAAAGTGCAAAAGCTATTGTCAAAATTAAGCTAGTAAAAAAAATGCCGGTTTCCTCATGGATGAAAGCTATAAGTCAGGAGTATGGATTTTATTCAAATGTAAATCCTAAAGTAAGTCACCCAAGGTGGTCTCAAGCAACCGAGCGAAGAATAGGTGATTCAATTTTTAGTCCTAGAAGACCTACGGAGCTTTTTAATGGTTATGGTGAAGAGGTATCTAACCTTTACAGGGGCATGGATCTTCAAAAATATTATTAATATCTTGATATACCCCCCTCTTTTTTTAAAAAAAATAGTATTTTTACTATGCTTGTGGCCCATTATTTCTATGGGTTTTACTTTTTTTACAAATAACTTTGGTGCAAATCCTGTGAATGAAATAATTCATCATTTTGGAAAATGGACCCTTATTTTTATTTGTCTTACTTTGAGCATAAGTCCTCTGCGCCGAATAACAAAATCAAATAGCTGGCTTCTCTATAGAAAAATGTTGGGACTGTTTGTTTTTTTTTATGCAAGTATTCATCTTTTATCTTACACAGGTTTAGATCATCATTTTGATTGGAATATAATTGTAGAAGATATTTTAGAACATCGATATGTATTGGTAGGAACAGCTGCCTGGATTTTGCTTTTGCCCTTAGCTCTTACTTCCTCTCAAAGAATGAAAAAAATATTAAAACAAAACTGGATAAAACTACATCGACTAGTTTATGTAGTTGCTATATTGGGAGTTCTTCATTATTTATGGTTAGTCAAAAAAGATTTAACTCAACCAATGATCTACGCAATAATAATTACTATTTTATTATTATTTAGAATTAAGTTTAAAAAAAATTAACTATGATGGAAATTAATTTTTTATTTTTAGCCTGCACAGTTCCGGCCATCATGCTTTATGGTATTGCAAAATCTGGTCTTGGTGGGTCAATGTCTTTAATTTCCATACCATTAATGACAGTTGTTATGCCACTTAACGAAGCGATTGCTATAATATTACCTATACTAATTTTAACAGACATTGCTGCTGTTTATAAATTTAGAAAACAATTTGATAAAGATACAGTTAAATTAATGGTAAGTGGAGGAATTGTTGGGGTTATAGTAGGATCTCTAACTTATACTTATTTTACAGAAGAATTATTAAAATTTATTATTGGAGTTATGGGTTTTGCTTTCACAGCTCATTATTTTTTATTTAAAAGAAAAAAAAAAGTGCCTGTAGAAAAATCGATTCTTAAAGGAAGCCTGTCATCTATAGCTGCAGGATTTGCAAGTTTTTGTGCTCACTCAGGTGGAACACCTACTAGTATTTACTTGTTACCCCTCAGATTAAAAAAAGAAGTGTATGTTGGAACTAGAGTTATTTTTTTTATGTTTCTAAATCTATCTAAACTACCTCTTTATTTAGCGCTGTCCATTCTAAGTATAGAAAGTTTAAAGCAATCAATTATGTTTTTGCCTATTTCGTTTGTAGGAATATTAATTGGTTATTTTATACTAAAAAAAATTAAACAAGATACTTTCTACTCAATTGTTTATACTTTAATTTTAATTAGTAGTTCGAAATTACTATTTGATTATTTAGCTTAAAAAGTAAAAGACCTATAAATCATAACTAGAGCACCCAAAATAACGGCAGCTTCTATAACAATGGTATGCATTTTAGCTCCTAGCTTATCAGCAATTTTTTTCGCTATGTAAGACCCTAGTATTGAAACCATCCCAATTAAAGATCCAAAAAATAAAACTTCATTATTCAAAAGTCCTAATTGCCTAAATGACCAAAGTCTAGTCGCGCTATTTATAACAGTTATAAAAGCATCAGTTCCAATTATTTGTGGGCCTACTAGACCATTTGATGCTAAAGCTGTTAAAAGAACAGATCCAGGGCCTAAAATTACACCGCTTATTGTACCATAAAATACAGCCATCACAGATAATCCTACCCAACCTATTTCTAATTTTATTTTTTTGAAAAAACGTCTCAATATAACGATGAAAGCAAGCCCAAACCCTAAACAAAAATACAAAACTCTTTCTGAAACTGAAGCATAAAAATTTGTACCCATAAATACAAAAGGTGAGGCAATGAGGGCAAACAGCAAAGCTTTTTTCCAAAATATATGTTTTCTGTAAAAATACATTCTTGATATATTTGAAAATAAAACAAAAACTGACATTAGTGGCACTAAAAGTTTAATGGGGATAAAAGCGGCAACTAGTAAGCCCAAGGTCATTCCACCTCCATAACCAGATATACCTGACACTATAGATGCAAATAAGGCTACAGATATTAGTATGGCAATTTCTATAAAAGACAAGCTCGTAGCTAAGTTAGTTAAGCTAAAGTCTTCCATCTTTAGAATAAATTAATTTTAGAATAGTCAGGTTTATCGAAAAAACTTTCAATAAATATATTAAGTTTTTTTATTTGGTCATTATTTAATTTTCCAAAAGATAAATTATCATTAAATTTTTGATCTATATCTTTGAAAACTAAAGGTTGTTTTTTTCCACCTCTTAAACAATCTTGTTTTTCAATTATTTGCCCTTCTTCAGTTTCTACTATAAGAGTTCCAGAGTAATTTTTTGGATATTCATCATTAGGATCAATTTCGTATTCAATTATTTGAGTTAATTTTAAAATTTCCTGATCATTAATATTATTTTCATCAAATTCTGCCAAACCTGCTTTACCTTTCAATAAACCAATTGCAATGCAGTATGGAGTTGAAAATTTAGCGCTATATGCTGAGGAAGGATTTCTTTTTTCACTTATTGGCTCCCATAATCTATGGACTGTTCCCTCTCCTACTAAAGCTTTAATTTTTTTAATCTTAGAGATGTCTCCTATTTTTTCTTTCAATCTTATTGCGCAGTCAATAAATGGTTGAGTCATAGTTCCACAAGCGAAGGGTTTAAAGGCAAGATTTTTAACATGATAAACTTTACCAAGATCGTTCGTTAGCTCATTAAAATTTCTATCTATATCTTTTTTTGCAAAACAATTAAAAAAACCATGGTCTCCTTCAAAAACTGTTCTAGGACCAGCAAAATTATTTTTGGCAATCATCGATGCTTGAATACCAGAGCTTGTCGCCCAACCAGGATGTAATCTTTTAGTAGATGTTCCTTCGGCTAAATATTCAATAATCCCAGAAGATAAACTTCCAGCTATTCCCAAAGCTGAAGCAAATTGTTTGTCGGTAAGGTTTAAAGCACTTGCTATTCCAGCTGTAACACCAAGAGTTCCGCAAATAGCTGTCGGATGAAAACCTTGTTTGTGCATAGCTGTTGGGGCAACTAATGCCAATCTACACATCAATTCCCCTCCTACTACTAAAGATTTTATCAATTGCTCACCTGATAAATTAAAGTATTGCCCTGCAGAAAGACACATTGAAATCATAGATGCACCAACGTGCATTGGATTACCTTCAAATGTGTCATCGTAGTCTTCCCCATGCGCAGAAGTACCAGAGATAATTGCGGAAGAGCTTAAGTCGAACTTTTCTTTGTGGCCTAATACAAAAATATTTCCAGAATTATTATACGTTTTAACCAAACTTTGAACATAGTCTTCATTTCTGGCAGAAATTATTAGGCCACATATATCTTTTAATAAAAATTGAAAATTTTTAACTAACTCTTCGTCTAAATTTTTAACATCTAAAGAATTTGCCCAAGAGGCAAATTGTTCTGCGTAAGTCTTCATGGTGTGTAAGCACCACCATTTACATGAAGAACCTGTCCATTAATGTATCCTGATTCTTTTTTGCATAAATTTGAAATAACCTCAGCCACATCTTCTGGATTTCCATATCTTCCCGTTGATAGATTGGGTGTTTGCGGATGCTTGAGCCAATGTCCTTCTAAATTTTTCTTATCTGTGTCAAAATCCTCTATAAAACCAGGGACCACACAATTGCAAGTTATTCCTCTTTCTATAAATTCCATGCTAATTGCTTTTGTTAAACCAACTAGTGCAGCTTTAGAAGTGACGACATGTGCTCTTTCTCTTCCACCTATATGTGCGGATAGACCACCTATATTAATTATTCTTCCCCAGGAGTTTTTTGT